>RRZT011089440.1_pt1 | contig 33330 bp, 38 predicted proteins | sample 2165551 | NCBI WGS metagenome assembly RRZT01 (sample SAMN10456910, study PRJNA506462) | wastewater metagenome | biome: wastewater; feature: sludge; material: wastewater sludge; isolation source: wastewater sludge with Escherichia coli K12::gfp cells carrying plasmid... | place: USA: Moscow, Idaho...
AATTCAGTCTTAAATATTATAGATAAATATTAAATATAAAGTTTCATAATATTGAAATAAAGGATAGAAACCGTCCTTTTAAAGTCTTTCGTTATAATGATTTTTTTATTCATTTTTTTAAATGAATAAACATTATTCAGTTAGAAATCCTCTCCGTTCACGGAGAGGTAGTTTAAATTTGTAATATTATAAAATAAGTTATATTAAAATAAGCTTAAATTGTTTAAGCTTATTTTAATATTTAACATATTATAATTAAATAAAATTTAATAAAATTGTAAAGGTTTTTTAAAATGTCAAGAAGAAAGTTTTCACCACCACAAAGATTATCAACATCAAAAAGATATAAAGAAAATGTAAAAAGAGAAAATGAAGAATCTATAGAAAATTTAAAAGAAATAGGTTATTATTTATCTAATAAAACAGAAACAGGTGTTTTAAAATATATAGATATTTATGAAACAGGTGTAGAAATTTTTTTCAATAAATTATCATTAGAAACAAATAAAATTCACATTATTAGAGGTAATAATGGTCAAGGTAAATCAACATTATTAAAAAATATAGCTAATACAACTACTTTAGGTTGTTTAGATATTTTACATAATAGAATGAAAGTAGCCTCTAATACAAGAATAATCTCAGATGCTTTAAATAGTGATTTAAGTTTTTCGCCTTTTAAAGCTGAAAAAGGTGATATGTTTGATAGATGTATATTTGATTTATCAAATGTAGAAAATAATATTACAATATACGTTGATTTTTCGATTTCATTTTTTAGAGAACAAAGTTTTGATGTTTTAAGTGATATAACAGAAGAAGTTTATGCTAAAAGTAATGGTGAAAGAAAAATTAAAGCTATTAACGACGTTTTTTCTTTAATAAAAATATTTTTAACAAAAATGGAAAAAGAAAAAATAAAGAATGGTTTTAATATTTTAGTTATTTTAGATGAACCAGAATCTGGTTTGAGTTTAGAAATACAAGAAGAATTTTATAAAAAAGTTTTAAGTTATATAAAAAAAGCAATAGCTTTTGAGAAAATATCTTTAACATTTATTATAGCTTCTCATAGTTTTATTTGGAAAAAAGAGAAATATATAGAAATTAATAATATAAATAATTTCAAAAAAGAAGAAAATAAGAAAAAAGAACATAAGAAAGTATTTATTTAAAAATTCAAAGGATTTAAAAAAATGAAAAAAAATAAAGAAACTGAAGTATTGGAAAAATCTTTGGAATTATTAACAGAAATGTTGTCAAAAATAACACCAGAAGAATTAAAAGAAGAAATGAAAAAATATCAATCAGATGATGATAAAAGTATGTCAGTATTAGATTTTTTAAAATTGCATAATCCAAAAATAATAAAAAAAGATTAAAATATTAATAAAAAATAAAATTTAATTATTTTTAAGCTTTTTTTTGTTAAAATAAATTATATAAAATAAAAAAAGGATAAAAATGTTATTTAATAAAATCAAAAAATTTTCTCTAATATCTTTAACTGTTATTATAATTTCTTCAGGTTTAAGCTTATTAGCGTCTGAATGGAAAATAACTGATTTACCTTATAACAATAAATCAAAAATTGTTGGTGGTTTTACAGAGGATAAAGATGAATTAACTTTAGATTTTAAATCTAAAATTCAAAGAGAAAAAATTAACACAAATAATTCTTTTTTAGTAAATAAATATATTAATAATGAAAATTGTGACAAAATTTTATCTAATGACGGTTACTTTACAACTTGTTATGATTATAACCTTAAAGGTGCATTATATGGTTACTCAAAATTAAATGGTTCTAATGTCCACTCTAAAAATATTGAGAAAAGAGATAATTTTTATCAAGATTTAAATATTCCTAAAGAATTTAGAACTTTAAGTGGAGATTATACCAATTCTGGATTTCATAGAGGACATAGTATAGCAAATGATGCTTCTTTTGATTATTCTGAAGAAAGCAAAAAATCTACATATGTTATGAGTAATATAGTTCCTCAATACCCTAAAACTAATACAAAAAGTTATTTATCTGTAGAAAATTACGAAAGATTTGTTTCTGTTAAACTTGGAGAAGTTGAGGTTTTAACTATAAATTTTTATAATAAAAATCCAAAAAGAATAGGTAAAAGTGGAGTTTCTGTTCCTGATGGTTTTGCTAAAATATTATGGAATAATAATTATGAATTTCAAAGATGTTTTTATATACCTAATGACGATATTGTTTACAAATTATCTGATTTAGAAATTTCTTGTAAATCTATTATTAAATAAAAAAGATTTTTAATGTTAGATAAATTTTTAAATGTGGATAGTGAACTTGATAAACAAATTCGGAATTATATACGTTCTATCAAACAGAAAGAGTATGTTGTATTAATAGAAAAATATAAGTATGATGAAGTAGTAACAGAAAATATAAAACTAAAAAATGAAATTAATGAATTAAAAAATAAAGAAAATTTGGAAGAGATAAAAATAGAAAGTTTAAAATTACTAGAAAAAGTTGATATTATATTAAATAGAAAGAGATAAAATGATAAGAGTAACATTAGAAAAGTGGATACCAAAAATAGATGATTATTGTATTTTCTATAATGGTGATGCTAAAGGTTTCAGAATATCAAAATTTAAAGGAGTTTCTGAAAATGAAAAATTTAAAGATATGTTTATGGATTCAAAATCAAATTTTTTTAAATATTGTGAACCTTTCATAGGTAAATTACCATCAAACAATTTTGTTTTAAAACCAGAATTTGGAAAATTTTATATATTTTTTAATAAAAATGATAAAGACTTTAGAGTTTCACAATTTAAACAAATAGGTTATGGTGGTGACAAAAAAGGTAAATATAAAGATTTTCAAAGTAATTATTTTGATTTTTGTTGTGAATATGAAGGAAAATTTCCATTTTATTTAAAATTAGAAAAAAATTATATTATTTAATATAACAAAGGATTAAAATGTCAATAACTTTAGAACAATTTTATTGTGTTCACGATTTTGATGAAAATTATAAATGTAAAAAATGCGAAAAAACTGATTATAACGATTTATATTTTAAAAAACATTTTAAAAGTAATTTAATAGAGTCAATAACTTTAGAACAATTTGATTGTGTTCACGATTTTGATGAAAATTATAAATGTAAAAAATGCGAAAAAATTGATTATAACGATTTATATTTTAAAAAACATTTTAAAAGTAATTTAATAGAAATAATAAACAAAAAGATAGCTGTTAATTGTGATACTTTTGAAAAATCAATATTTTTTCAAGAAAATGTTTGTAGTTCTTATTCGAAAAATAATATAAATGAAGTTAATTTTTCTTGGCATTTATCAGAGAGTGATACTTGTTATGATTTAAATAATAAAGATGGTATTATTTCTTTTGCAAATTCAGAATATTATTTGTATTATGATTATAAAGTTATTTCTTATAATACTTTTATAAACATACATTTAATAAAATCTTTTTGTTATCAAAATAATATTTTCTTTGATATTTATAAAATTGAAGATTTATTTGAGATAATGAAAAATAAAAAAGAAAAAGAGCAAATTAAAAAAAATAAAAATAAATTAAATAAAATAGATTATGGTTTTTCTTTTTAAAAGCTATTATTTTAACAATTAACAGTTTTTTAATATATATTTTAATTATAATTGATAATATTATATCAATTATAATGTGTTTTTAAGTTTTGTTATTTAAACAAGTAACGCTTTCAATTTTATAATTGAAAATGTCGTAATCAGGAATATCTTTTTTAATTTTTTCAAAAGCTATTTTTTTAATTTCTTCTCCATTAAAATATTCTTTATCATAATAACATTCATATTTTTTGGCCATCTTTTGACTTTAAAACTATTTTAAACATTTAAAAACCTTTTCTATATATAAAATTTGTATATTATATAAAAATTTATTTTATTCTGAAATTGCATATAATATATAAATTTTAAAAATAACTATTTTTAAACATTTTTTTAGATATAATTAAAATAAAATATTGACATTAAGGAGTCAAAATGAAAAAAATATTAGTTTTAACAATTCTTTCAGCATCTTTATTATTTTCTAATAATAATTATAATAATTCAATAGGTATTGATACTTTAATTGGTACTACTTTAGGTGTAGCAATAGGTAATCAAATTGGTTCTGGTAATGGTAGAGACGTTGCTAGAGTTGTTGGCGGTATTTTAGGTGCAAGTATAGCAAATAACACAAGAAGCGATAATTATAATAATTATAATAGTAATTATTATAGTGGCGGTTCTTATTACAATGATAGTGGTTACTATAATGGGAGACCTTCTGTGATTAATAATTATTATGTAAATGAATATGAAAATTATTATCAAAGAACGCCTAAAATTATTTATTATTCAAAACCAAGACCTATTTTTGTTCCTTCACCTTATTATAAACCAGTTTATCACCATAAACATAGAGATTACAGAAATAATCATTATAGACATTAAAAAAATTAATTAATAAAAGTCTATGTAATTAACAAATAGACTTTTATTATAAAGTTAAATCACAACTAATATTTTTATGAACTGGTTTACCTATTTCATTCTGATATTTTCCATTCCATTTAGGTATTTTATTAATAGCGATTTGTTTATATTGGATATTATTTCTAAAATTTAATAAAGCCTTTGTTCTAGCACTAAAAAATATTTTTAAATTCTCTTTTTTTAATTCAGAAAGGGTCATAGTTGAGTTTTCAGGAATAAAAAATGGGTCAAAAGCAACTCCGTCGTTACCTCTTTTTTTTGTAATAATTCCGTTTAACTCTCCTCTATATATAGTAACACTTTTTCCGTCGTTATAACCTAAAGAAGTTACCCAAATAGCTTTATCTCCCTCTTTTAATTTGTCAATATTCCATTTTATATCAACAACTTCTTTTCCATTAACAATTAAAATAGTGTCTTCAACCATTTCATTTTTTTGAGCTTCTAATGTTTTATAAATGATAACTTCATCTATATTTCCGTCTACTTCTTTTATATCTTTTCCAACAACAGTTTTTAAATTAGGTAGAATTTGTTTAAATTCTTCAATTTTACTCTTATTTGATGACGATAATATTATGTTTTTCATATTTAAATTCCTATTTTTTTTTACTTATTTATTAATTATATCACTATAAAATACCAAAACCAAATTTTATTTTAAAATTGCATATCGTTTTTATATTCATATCTAACTTTTTTAGGTTCATATATATCCATAATAATTTTAAATAAATCATCAAAAGATTTTGTAAAAATAATTTTATTTTTATTTGTTTCATTATTTTCATTAATTAATTTTATTTCATTTTTAGTTAATTTTTTACCTTCAAAATTACATAAAATGCCACTTCCTATACTTTCTTTATTTTCAACGTGATTTTTAATATTTTTTAAAGAGTCATCTACTAAAACATAATTTTTAGTATGTATTTGTTTTTTATTACTATGTATTACTTCATCTATTAAATGTTTTATATTATTTTCTATATGTTTTACTTTATATTCTTTTTGTTCTCCACTAACACTAGAAGTTATTATTTTTATTGTAAATCCTCTTTCTTTTAATTTTTTTAAAAATTCTTTAGAACCTTCAAAAAATTCAATATTTTCATAAATGTTTCCAGAACCATAAAGGTTCATAAATTCTTTATATCGTACTTTGTCATTTTTTACTTCTTCTCTAAAATTTTCAAGTTCGTTTAAATTAAAATTTTGTTTATAATGTTTATTAAATTTTTTTAAAAAAACTTCGCCAAAATTAACTAAAGTAGAGTCATAATCTATATAAATATTTTTCATTAAAAACCTTTTTTATTTTAATTATAAAAAAATAAGTTTTTTTTTATCTTAAAATAAAAAAATATTCAAAGAAGATATACTAATTTTTTAAGTTATTTTTAATTTTTTTTAGGTACAATGCGACTATAAAATAAATAAAATTAAGGTATGTTATGAAGAATGAAGATTTTGATTTAATGGATTTGAAATTAGAATTACAAAAATCTAAAGAACCTCTTTTAGTTAGAATTAAAAAATCGTTATCTTTTTTTAAAAAAAATAATAATAATGAAATTATTTTTGATGACTGTGGTTCATCAGAACCTATTGTAAAAACTACAAATTTAGAAGAAATAAAAGAAAAAATCAAAAATTATAGTTATATAGAAGAAAAACCTGAAATAGAAATTGATTTTAAATTAACAGAAAAACCAAGACAAAATTTTTTTAAAGAATTTATTAATTGGTTTAATTTTTATTTATTTTCAACTTTTGAAAAGGATAAAAGAAAGTTTAAGATAAGAAATAGAATATTAGCTCTTTTGTTATTTATATCAATATTTTTATTATTTTTTTTAAATATTAATCCAAAAGAAAAAGAAGTTTTAAATAAAGTTGTTGATTTAGAAAAAAAATACGAAAATATTATTGAAAAAACAAAAAATTTTAAAATAGAAGAAAAAATAATAATAGAAAAAGAAAAACCGAAAAAAGAATTAAATAAAATTATTGAAAATAAATCATTAATTTCTGAAAAATCTAAAATAGAAGTTGTAGAAGAACAAATAGATATTAAAGAAATAGAAAAAATAGTAAATAAAAAAGAAGAAGAGGAAGAGGAAGAAATTAAAATTGTAATTGAAGATACAAAAGAAACTTTAATTAATGAAGAAAAAAGTGTTTTTCAAGATAAAGAAGAATTAAAAAAGAGTGATAATAATGTAAAAAATCTTTTTAATTCTATTAAAACAAAAAAAGAACAAAATGGAAAAGATAATAATTATTATAACGATGGATATTATGCAATACAATTAGCCGTTGTTAAATATCCTGAGAGAATGGAAAAAGAATTTGAAGTTTTAAAAAATTTAAAATTAAATTATACTTTGGAAAAATTAATTACAAAAAATAATGATACATTATATAGAATTTATATAGGAAAATATAAAACTAAAGATTTAGCTTTAAAAGACTCTGAAATGATAAATAAAAAATTAAATGTAAAATCTTTTGTTAAAAAGAGAAATTAATATATTAACCCACTAAATAGTGGATTTTTTTAATTTATTTTTTTAAATATTTAGGGTTATTTTTATCATCATATTTAATTTCTTTAGTTATTAAAGAGAATGTCAATAAAATAACCATACCTAATAACATACCACTCATAGAATGGAATAACATTTCACCTAAAGCCATAGAAATTATAATAAAAGAAAATGGGACATTAACTTTTTCATTCATTTTTTTACCTATAACTATTAATTCCAGTTTATGAATAACCAAAAATAATAATAACCCAAACACAACAAAAGTTGGTGAAATTTGAACAGTAGACATAATTAATATTAAATTAATTAAAATATTACCTACAACTGGAACTAAAGATAAAACAAAAGTAATAGGTATAACTATATACCAGTAAGGTAAAAACATAGCTTCTTGTCCATTAGAAATAATATAAGTCCATACATAAGTTAATCCTAAAGACATAATAGAAATTATAGTAGTATTCATCAAAGCTATTAAAATTTGAATTCCCATAATGTTTTTAAAACTAATAAATATTTTTTCAGAATAATATAATAGGTCATTTATTACTTTTCCTTCTAAAGTATTATTTTCTTTTACAGTTACTTTAGAAAAATGGAAAATTAATCCAAATATTATCCCAATAGATACTTTAATAAGTAATCCAACTCCACCTGTTATAAAATTTAAATGTTCTTTGAAAAAATTATAAATATAATCATAAATTTCGTTCATACTATTTACGTCATAATTATATTTTTGTAAGATAGATATAATTTTAGGGTGTGATTCTTGTATTAATAAATTTAAATCACTAGCCATTAATTTAAAAGAAAAATAAAGTCCAGTTATAACTATTATTAAAATAGTAACTGATAAAAATACAGATAAAAACTTTTTCCATTTATCGTGATTTATAATGTATTTATCTGTTAAATTTTCAGAAAAATTTAAAATAAATAAACTAAATAGCATAGCTAGAAACATTTGTGAAGTTTGAGTATTTATTATTAAATAACCTATAACTAACCAAATAACACCAACAATAATATTTTTTCCAACGTGTCCCATACTTAATGTATTGTTTTCCATTATAATCCTTTGTTTCTAATTCTAATTCCAGCTTCTTTAAGTTGTTTTTCATCAACAAAATTTGGTGCTTCTGCCAAAGGACAACTAGCATTTTGTGTTTTAGGAAATGCTATAACGTCTCTAATTGTTTTACGTCCAGTTATTAACATAATCATTCTATCAAAACCAAAAGCAAATCCCCCGTGTGGTGGTGTTCCTAATTCTAAAGCTTCAATAAAAAAACCAAAATTTTCTTTAATTTGTTTTTCACTTAAACCTAAAATATTAAATATTTTGTTTTGCAAATTAATATTATGAATTCTTATACTTCCACCTCCTAATTCAACTCCATTAAAAACAAGGTCGTAACTTTCACTTAGTATTTCTTCTAAATCAATTTCACCTTTTTCGTACAACTCTAAAGTTTTTAAATTAGGTTTAGTAAATGGGTGGTGCATAGCTTTAACTTTATCTTCATCTTTTTCAAACATAGGAAAATCAGTAACCCATAATAAACTATTAGCTTTAGTTTCAATTAAATTATATTTATTACCTAATTCTAATCTTAATCTCCCCATATAATCTAAAACAATTTTTTTATTACCTGCTCCAAAGAAAATTAAATCGTTTTCTTCTAATTCACATTTTTCTTCTATTTCTTTTAAAGTTTGAGTAGATAAAAATTTATTTAAAGGCCCGACTAAACAAATATTATTTAAGTCATCTTTTTTTACTTGTAAATATGCTAAACCTTTAGCACCAAATTTATAAACAAATTGTTCTAGTTCTTTTTGTTCTCTATTAGAAACTAAATTAACACCATTTTTTAAAACAAGTGCTTTAATAGTATTATTTTTTTCTTTAGCAATATTTTTAAATACTTCAAAAGAACTTTCTTTAAATATATCCTTAACTTCAATTAAAGGCATCCAAAATCTTAAGTCAGGTTTATCAGAACCAAAATTTTCCATAGCATATTCATAAGTTATTACAGGTATTTTTTTATCTGTATTTAATTGTTTTGGTACTAATAAAGGTTTTACTTTTATCTTTTCTTTTATACTATAAAACATTTTAATAATAGTATCTTCTACTATTTCCATAACATTATCTTTATCAACAAAAGACATTTCTAAATCTATTTGTTCAAATTCTGGTTGTCTATCAGCTCTTAAATCTTCATCTCTAAAACATTTAGCAAATTGAAAATATTTATCAAACCCACTAGTCATTAATAATTGTTTAAAAATTTGTGGTGATTGTGGTAAAGCATAAAATTTTTCATTTTGTATTCTTGAAGGTACAATATAATCTCTTGCTCCTTCAGGAGTAGATTTAGTAAGAATAGGTGTACTAATTTCAACGAAATCGTTTTCAATAAAGTTTTTTCTAATAGCAAAAGAAACGTCTGATTTTAATTTAAAAATATTATAAGACTCCTTATTTCTTAAATCTAAATATCTATATTTTAATCTTAATTCATTATTTACACTTTCTCTTTCTTTAATTGAAAATGGTAAATTTTTACTTTTATTTAAAATAGTTAGTTCATCAATTTCAATTTCAATATTACCTGTTTTAATATTTTTATTTTCTAATCCTTCTTTTCTTTTTTTAACAGTACCAGTTATTTCAATAACATATTCTTCTCTTAATGAATGAATTAAATTTATTTTTTCATCATTTAATTTTTTAGGGTTTGAAACAGTTTGAATAATTCCGCTTTTATCTCTTAAATCAATAAAATAAACTCCCCCGTGGTCTCTTATAGAGTCAATCCACCCTTTTACTTTTATATTCTTTTCTATAAATGTTTCATCAATTTCATTATTATTAATATATTTTAACATTTAAACAATCCTTTTTATTATTTTTAAATATTATTATATCTTAATATTAGAAAATAACAAATTTGTTTTATTATTTTATCAAGAAGTGACCAATAAAATTTTTATTTAAATCATATAAATTATAAGAATTCTCTTTTTTTCCATCTTTTAAATTAAATATGAATATATTTTTATCATTTCTTCGCTCAAATTCACCATTTCTTAAAGTTCCGTCTGTATTATAAAAAGTTTCTTCATAACTGTTTGTCGAAATATTATATTTAGAATCAACAAATAAAATTTCATTTTTATAAAGAGATTTTTTAATAATAAAATCATTTTCATAAAAATCTTTTTTTTCAATTTCAAAATTATTATTAAAGTAAACGTCAACATTTATTTTATTATCTTTAAAAAATGAAGTTTTTATTAATCTTCCGTTCTCGTTAAAAAAATCAATATTTTTAATATTATTATTTTCAAAATAAGTTATTTGTTTAACCGAGCTATTTTGTTTAAGAACCTCTTTAACAGGATTTTGGTTATCATCAAAATATTTAGTATTTGAATTAGCTAACCAAACTTCTATATTTTCATTTAATGAAAAGGGAATTCGTTGATTACTTTCTTGTATATGTGCCATTTGTGTAATTTTATTATTTTTTCTAAATAAAGCTAACTCTTTAATTAAATTTTCTGTTTCTATATAAGAAATAGAAAATATATTATCACTATAATTTTTTGGTATATGAATATTATAAGTATCTTTTGCTTGAAATGTTCTAGGTTTTTTATAATTGTACATAACACCTTTTTTATCATCAAAATAAATAATTTCATTTATAATGTTTTTATTGTTATCTAAAAAAGTTTTTTTAAATAATTTTTTATCTAAATAAATTTCGTGTTCTGTTTCTGAGGTATTAAATTTAACTGTCATAACTCTATGAATTGAATCTAATTTTCTAATTAAAGAGTAGTATTTTTGAGAATGAATATCAGTATAATATTTTTCTATATGTTTTAATAATATTAAAGCTTTTAAATAATCTTTTTGATGAAAATAAATAAAAGACTCTTCAAATAAAATATCCAAATGTTTTTGATAATCTTTTTTTTCATAATCAAAGTTAATCAAATCATAATTATTTGTTAACAAATTTTTTATATTTATTTCATCAGTTTTTAATGTTTTAAATTCAGTTTTTTCCATTTTATCTTCAGATATAAGAAAACTAAAAATTAAAGAAATTATAATAATAAATTTCATAGTGTAACCTTATTTTAAATTTTAAAAGAATTATAATAATTTATTTATTTTTTAAAATTCTATTAAGTAATTTTTCAATTTCTTTAGAATTTGGGCATTTAGTAATATGGTATTTTTTAATCATTTTTTTAAAATTTTCGCTTCTTTCGTTTTTATGAATTATTGAAAAAGCAAATAAAAATAAATTATTTTTAATTAATTTTGATTTAATATCATTATTTATTTGAGCATTATTAAAAACAACATCAAAAATAATTTTTTCTATATGTAAATCACTATTTTCTGATAATAATTTAATTAAATTTCTTTTAGAATTTAAATTATAATTATTTTTAATAAAAAGACTTATTTCTGTTAATGGTGTTCTTGTTTCTGTATCAACTTCTATAGTTATAGAAGTTTTTTCTTTTTTAACTAAATCGTGATTTTTAATTTTAAAATCATAAGATTTTTTAGTTTCAATTTTCATTTTATATTTAGTATAAATTTCTTCTGTATTATTTCTACCTTCGTTAGCTAAACTATCAGCAATAGAATTTAATTCCCTAGGTATCCAAATAACGTCTTCACATTTTTCAAATTTAATAAGTTTATGTTTGTATTCTGACATTATGTAATAACAGTCAGTTAAAATTCTAAATTTTTCTATATTATTTTTCTTAACATAAATTAAAGCGTGTTTTAAAGCCTCTTCTTCTGCCTCTATACGTGATTTAATACCTATTATTTTATAAAATATTTTTTTTTCTTTCATAATATCATAAATACCTATTCCAGAACTTCCATCTGTGTTATTATAAGAACCGTCAATACATATATTATGGATTTTTTTTATTTTCATTATATTTCTCTCGGATTAATAAATATCATTAATTAATCCTTTTATTAATCTTTTTTTTCTATTAAATAGACAATTAATTTTATTAAACTCTATTACCTCTTTATTAATATCATTTATATGGTTTTTATTTTTAGAAATAATAAATTCTAAATCAAAATTATTATTTTTAATAAATTTAGAATTTTTAAAAAAAATCTTAAAATCTTTTTTAATTTTTAAAATTTCATTTTTTAAAATTAAATATTCTGGATTTAATAATTTATTTTTATTATTTAAATTTTTATTAATTATAGATTTATTGTAGTTACTAAGTTTTTTTTCTTTTTCATAATTAATACAAGTATAACGTTTGTAATTATTATCATAAGAAATACTTTCTTTAGTAGATATATTTCCTGAATCAATTATTTTTCCGTTATTAATTATACCATAATCTAAATTATTCAAGATATTTCCTTATTCAATTTATTAAATAAATTATTAATATTATTTTTATTAATTTGTTTACTAAAATTATATTTTTTAATTAGATAATTAAAATTTTTGCTTCTTTCTTCTTTTTTTAAAATTGAAAATGCAAACATAAAAATATTATTTTCTTTAATAAAATTTGAATCTATTAAATCTTCTAATAAAATATTATTTTCTATACAGTCTACTATTAAATCTTCTTTATGTTTAGACGATAAGGTTCTTAATAATTCTATTTTAGACTCTAAGTTATAAATATTTTTAATATCTAGTAAAATATTATCAAAATCTATTTGACTTATTTTTAATTTAATATTTTTTTTACTTAAAGTTAAATCAATAAAATGTTCTTCTTTAAATAAAAAATTGTTTTTTAAATAAAAATTATAAATGTTTTTATCATTTCTAAAATAAATATTATCTTCAAGTTTTTCTTTAATTAAATTAATATCTTTGGTTAATCTACCTTGATTAGCCAATTTATCAGCTATATAATTTAATTCTCTTGGTATCCATTTTAAATCATTAAAATATTTATTGTTCTTTAAAATTTTTTTAAATTTTTCTGATATGTACTTACAATCGGTTAATATGTTAAATTTTTTTATATTTTCTTTTTTAACATATTCTAAAGCATATTTTAAAGCTTCTTTTTCAGCTTCTATTGAAGAGATTAATCCATTTACTTTAAAAAATAATTCTTTATTGTTTGTTTCATCATAAATTCCAATTCCAGAATTATTGTTTAAAAAACTTCCGTCAATATAAATATTATGTAACATAAAAGTATTATTTTTTTCTATATCTTACAATATAATAAATATTAGCAAAAACAGAAAATAGGGTTAAAGAATTAGCTATTATTAAAGGATAATCAGATTTTAAGATACCATAAGATAACCAAAAAGAAACACCAATACCTAAAGTTACAAACATATTTATAGAAACACCACTAACATTTTTTGTTTTCATAGTTGAAATTAATTGTGGTAATGTTGAAAGTGTTGTAAAAAAAGCGGCTATATATCCTATATAATCAATAATATTATCCAAAAAAGTCCTTTTTTTAAATTTAATAAACTATTATATCATACAATATTAAAAATTAAAAATAGCTTAAATTTTAAATATTATGATTAATTATGTTATAATAAAACAAAAAAGTATATTAAAGGATTTTTTGAATGTTTTTTAATGTTGAACAATTTGTTAAAGATAATAAATTAGATTTAGAAATATTATATTTAGAAGAGATAATAGAAAAATTAAACGAAGCTAAAAATTATTTTAAAAATAAAGAATTAAATATTCAAGAAAAGAATTTATTAAACAAGGTAGAAACTGCTTATGATAAAAATATGTTTAAATTATTTCAAATATTAAAAGAAAATAATATACCAAAAGAAAAAATTAAAATTAAAATGGAAAATCATAATATAAATGATTGGTTTTTGAATTTTAATGATGGTAAAAAAGAAGAAAAATCCCAAATATTAAAAAAAGATTTTTTAGATAAAAAAAATAAAAATGTATCTATATTACAAGAGTTTTTTAATTAATTATCTTTTAAATATTACCACTTTACCATCTTTTTTTTTGTTAAATTCACTTTGAGTAGTTATATGAACTTCACTTATTGTTGTTTCATTAAAGAATTTTTTAACTATTTCTTCATTTAATTTATTTTTTAATAACTCAAAATTAATATTGTTATATATTATAATATTAATACTATCAATTATATTAATTTTGCTTTTAATATTAACTACAATATAATCTTCCAATATTATTAATCCTTATTATAATTTTTACGATATAAATTATTATCATTTATTATTTTATAATTTATAATGTTTTTAAAATTTTTTATAACTTTATTTGCATAAACGTGTTTTTTTTTACTAGCGTTATAAAATAAACGAGTTTTTTCCACTACTTCAGAAGCCGAACTATAGTTATTAAGTTGGTTAAAATTTTTAGCAACCAACATTTTATTTTCACTAGTAATTAATGATAAAACACCTTGTCCAATTCGAGTTTCATTTTCATTAGTAAATATAGTCATATATTTTGTAACAAAAGTTAAAAGTTCTTCTTCTTTAGCAGGTATATCTTCTTTAAGAGAATTTAAAAATCTATTAATAAAAGTATTCATATCTTTAGTATAAGACTCTTTATATTTTTCGTTCCATCTTTCTTTGTAAGTTTCATAATGTTTTTGTTCCATTTTATTAACAAAATATTCAGCTATATTTTTTTTATCAATTTTATTTTTATTTAAATTTTCTTGAATGTTAAAATCTTCATTATATTGAATATCGTTAACATTTAAGTTGTATTTTCTTAAAAATGTTATTAAAGTTTTTCGTGATGTACTACCGTTAATTTGGTATCTCCCTAAAGCTTGTGTAGGTGAAAAAACAGAAAATCGGTGATTATCACCAGAAGTTTCTACATTACGTACTGACATTAAATAACGGTTTGTTAATTCTATTCTTTTATAAATATTTTTTTCGTTATCAAATAGATAATGTTTTTCACCTATATTCATATATTGGTAAAGTATAGAAGATTTTAAAGAGTTAATATTGAAGTCTTTATCTTTAGATTTTACATTTATTTTTTCTACATTAAATCGTTTAATTTTATTGTTTAACCAGGAAACTTCAATATCGTTTTCTTTATTTAAAATAATATTTATAGCCATTTCTTTTTCGCTAGAAATATTATTATTAAAGCTTGTTATTTTATTTAAAATATCAAAATTTTTTAAATCAGTATTAAAAATTTTTTTATCAGATAAATCATCTTTAATATTATTATTTTCAAAAATATTATTTTCTTTTTTAACATTAAAACTTAAAATACCGTCGTTAAAAAAATTATTTTGATAATTTTTTAAATTAAGAATATTTTCGTTACTTATTTTATTATTTAAAGTCTCTTTAATTGTTGTTTTATAAAAAACAGCATCGTTATAATAAATAAACACTATAACTAATGAAACAAAAAATAATATATAATTTTTATTAATCAAAATTTCTCCAATTTAGTAATATAATTTTATATATCTTCATCAATTATAACAAAAAAATAAAATTATCCAAAAAATAGTTAATTTTATGTAAAAAAAATAAATCAAAATCATTTTAAATGAATTTAAAATGATTTTTTTTCAATCAATTATTAAAAACATTATCACATAACCACAAAAAATTATTTATTGATTTTTTTTAAGTAGTTTTTAAAAATTTGATTTAATTTTTTAAAAAAGTTAAAATATATTTGAGGTAGTTCAACCTCTTATATTTAAATATTTTCAAAAGGGTGTTTATGTTAGATAAAAATTTTATGAAAGTATCTCAGTTGGTACGAAAAAAAATTTTAAAAGAAAAAGAAAATGAATTACAATTATTAAAAGAAGAAACTACATATAACAAATTATTAAAATGTGTAAAATTAAATGACTGTGAGGACATAATAAAAACAATCAATTTAAAAGAGGAAGAAAAAGATTTGTTATTTGATTTAAAAAGAGTGTCTTTAAAATCAGAAATAGAATATTTAAAAAGTTATATAGAGTTGATAGAAAAAATTTAATTTATAAACCTCTTTTAAAGAGGTTTAATAATTTGCTATTTTAAAATTTAAATTTTAGTTTAGCAGTAATTGTTTGGTTTTCGTGTTCTATTTCAGCACTATCAGAGTAATTAGTATAATTACCACTATTTAAATTAGTAACACTCATATCACCTTTAGCTGTATCATATTTACTATAATTATAAACAATTCCAAGACTTATAAGTTTTGTAAAACTATAATTAGCATAAACACTAGCACCTAAATAATCAGTATAATCAAAATCACCTTTAAATTCTAAATTTCTGAAATGATGAATGTCTTTATCTTCAAATTTAGCTAAATTAGAATAAGCTAAATCAGCTCCTATGTTTAAATTTTTAGTAACATTTAAATCAGCTCCTACCATTAAATATGGCATTTTAAGTGTGTGTTCATAAGTTATACCTAATCCAGAGAAAGTACCTGTTAAATCTCTAAATCCTGGGTTTGAAGAATAAATGTATTTACCATCATAAGCTTTGTATTCAAAATTTTCATATTTATAACCAATCCCAAAATAAATAGGTAAAATTTCAAATTTATATTTAGCATTAACATCTAACATTTTAATATCTTCTACTTTTGTGTTATCGTGGTGAGACCAATCTGACCATTCATTATTAGGGTTAGCAACAGACCAGTCGTAGTCATCCATAACCATATCATTATTTGTAAAATTAGATTTTAAATCACCAGAAAGAAAAATCCTATCTTTTATATTATATTCTAATCCTACATTAAGTAACTGAATATTTTCAGTTTTCCAAGTTAATTCTGAAATTTTTTTTCCATTATCATAAACTATTTCTTTTGTTTCTGAATTTAAATTAGTAACGCCTATATTAATATTTCCATTTTCAAAAGCATAAAGACTAGAACATATAGTTAAAAGTCCAAAAAGAGAAATTTTTTTTAACATTTTTTTCCTTAATTTTAATTTATACAATTATAGCAAAAAAATATAAAAAAAAATAAAATAAATTAAAGATTTTAAAATATTTTTAAGTTAGTATTAAGCAATAATTAATTATAATATTTGTATAAATTAAAATTTAGGATTTATTATGAAAGTTTATCAACCAAAAGATAGTACAAAAAATTCAGCAAATTTTTGTGTTTGGGTTAACAAAGAAAATTGTAAAAATTTTTGTTTAACTGATGAAATAAACGAAAAAGAAATAAAAGAATTTAATAAACCTGTTATTATGGATATTAATAGTGATAATTTAGATAATTTAATTGATTGTATAGAAGAAAAAGAAGAAGTTTTTTTCTCTCTTGGTAAGTCAGAATTTAAAATAAAAAAAGAGAGTAATATCCTAAATATTAAGAAAGTTTTAGTTTCTTAAAATTCAAATGTTTGTCCTTTAGCTACAAAACCTAAAAATCCATCTTTTTTAAAATCTGGTAACGGTATTTTTCCGTTATTAGTTGTATAATGATATAACCACATTTTATTTTTTATTTCTAAAGGTAAAGTACAAAGTTCTTGGTATGAAGCGTGAATACCTTTTTCATAATGAATTATGCTACAGTCGTGAAATATTATTTTTGATTTTTCTAAATATTTTAGATTATTTTTATTTAATATAGAATCTCCTGAAATAAATATTTTATCATTTATAAATAAAGAATGTGATTTGTTAAAATCATTGAAATATTCGTGTTCAGTTTCTATTGTTTGAATTCTAATATCTGAAAAATAAAAATGGTCGTTATTGAATAATTTATTAGTTGTAAAAAATGAGTTTAATGTTTGATTATCTAATTGTTTTATTTGTCCTTTTAAAATGTTTTCCCATAAATCATCTAAAGTTTTTTTATATCCTATTAATTCTTTTTTTATAGAGCCAAAAGGTTCTTGTTTATAAAAATATCTAAAAGCTAAGTCTGAGAGTCCCCCAACGTGGTCAGGGTGATTATGTGTTATAAAAATAGAATAAATATCTAAAATATCAATATTTCGTTCTTTTAAAGCTTCAAAAATAGTAGTTCCACAATCTATTAATAAATTTTTTTCATTAATTGTTAATAATATATTAGAATGATAGTTTTCACTATTTTCAACCCAAGCTGAACCACTACCTAAAAATTTTAAAGTCATTTTATTCTCTCTTATTTTTAATTAATTTTAATAATTATACTTTAATAACAGTATTTAATCAATTTTAATTAAATCATACTTTTATCAAATACTACACTTTTATTTCTTCCAGTATGTTTTGCTTGATATAAAGCTATATCAGCATATTTTATCATTTCTCTAAAATTTTCTGTATCTTTAGAAAAATAAGAACAACCTATACTAGTTGTTTTATAAAAATATTCATTTTCTTTTCGTATAATTTTCTTTTTATTAAATCGTTCTCTAATTTTTTCTGCTACAGACTTAACTTTATTTTTATCACAATTCCATAAAATAACTAAAAATTCTTCCCCACCATATCTAATAATATAATCTGTATTTCTAGTGTTTTCTAATAATGTTTCTGACATAGTTAATATTGTTTTATCACCAACATCGTGTCCGTAATTATCATTTACTTCTTTAAAATAATCAATATCAATCATCAAAATACCATAAGTAATATCAATTCTTGTAACTTCTTTTTCAATAAGTTTAATTTTATCATCTAAAAATTTTCTATTATATAAATTAGTTAATCCGTCTGTTTTAGAACTTAATTTTAATTCTTCCAATAATTTTTTATTAATTATTTCAGTTTTAGAAATTTCTATAAAATTTTCTATTTTATATTTTAAACTTTTAATTCTATTAAACTCTTCTTCATTATCTGCTTTTAAAGTTAAAATAATAGATAATTTTTTTGTAATATTATAAGGAATACATAAATGTAATTTCTTTTTAATTTGTCTACATTCTTGATTACAAATTTTAATAAAATCTGAAGAGTCTACAATATTATTTGTTTTGTAGGCTCTACAAACAAAATTTTTTCTAAAATTATCATCAGTTTGTTGAATAGGGTGTTCTATAATAACATTATTTATCTTTTTTTCGTTATCAAATTCTATTATAGAAAAATCACTTATTTTAAAATATTCTAATAAAATATCTTCAATTCTATTATAAATATCTATAACGTTAAAATCTCTTTCTATTGTTTTTTTAAAATTATATAATAATTTCAATTCTTCACTTTTTTGTTCAACATTTAACAATATATCTTTTTGTTCGTTACCCATATTATATTTCATAAAAGTTTTCATATTACTTTCTATATTTTTTAAAGATTTTTCTATTTTATTTAATAAATTATTTACCCAAGTAGATACGTCGTCTACTTCTTCATTATCAAAAAAATCAACTCTTTTAGAATAATTTCCTTCTTCAGCAAATTTCATAACATTTTTAATATTTTTAAAAGATTTAATAAATGGTGAAAAAGCAAAATAAATAAAAATACCTAAAAAGAAAACAATAAAAAAAGATAATATAGCTACAGAAATAACAGTTTCAACACCATTTGTTTTTATATCATCTATATTAAGTACAACAGAAATAGAACCTAAAACATCTCCTTCTTTAGCATTATGGCAGGCCATACAATTAATTTTTCCTGTACTTTCAGCTTTGTAAGGTATAGTATACCTTAAAGTGTTTTTTCCAACCCAAGAGTCGTGTAAAATATTTTTTTCTATTCCAGTTAATAAAACTTCTTCATCAATTTTATCACCATTATTTTCAGAACGAAAACCCTCTCCAAATTGTTTTTTTAAAATTTCACTTCTAGTTATCCATATATTTTCTATATTTTTAATTTCTTTTATTTGTTCTAAAAATATTTCTCTTTTACTTATTGTATCTGTAACCATTTGAGTTGTTAAAGAATGTTTTACTAGCAAAGAAATATCTATGGCTTTTTGTTGAGCTGTTTTAATACCTATATTTTTTAAATTTATTGTAATACTTAATAATATTAGAACTAAAAATATTAATATGATAGTTGATGATATTAACGGTAAATTTTTTTTCAATTATTTTTTCCTTAAAAAAATTTTTTTTTTGGAAATTATATTAAAAAATAAATATGAATTAATTTTATTTTTTAATTTAATTAAGATATAATAATAATAAAAAGGATTAATATGAAAATAATTTTATTGTTATTTGTTTTTTCATTTTCGTTATTAGAGGCTAATGAAATATGTGATTTTAATTCAAAAATAAAAAATGATATTTGTATGGAGTTAGCTTATAAAAATGTTAATATTAAATACATAAAAGATTATTTAAACGACAAAAAATCAAAAGATATTAATGAGTTAGAAAATTTAAAATATGAAAATAAAAATAATCATATTTTAAATGAAAAAAGTGTTGAAACTAATTTAGAATTACTAAAAAATCATTTATTTGAGTATAAAAGTATCTATAATAATTTAGAAAAAAAATATAACATAAATAGAGAAGTTATATCTTCAATTTTATTATACGAAACTAATTTTGGGAAAATAAAATTAAAATATTCTAATAAAGATTTTAATTCTTACTTAAATTATGATGAAAAAAACATAAAAGATTATAAAAAATATATTAAAATAATAAAAAATTCAATAATTTTTTGTTATTTTAATAAAATAAGTATAGAGAAGTGTGATTTTAAAACTTCAAGAAATGGTGATTTTGGTATTGCTCAATTTTCTTCAGATAATTTAAAATATGTTGTCCCTATAAATAACAATTATGATTTAAATAATATGGAAGTTTCAATCAATAGTTTATCAAATTTAATAGTTAACGTTTTAAAGATTGAAAAAATAAATTATGATAATTTTAATAATATAGACGAATTTAAAGTTTATGTTTTAAAAAAATATGGCAAAAAACAAAAGTATATAATAAGTGCTTTAATAAATTCTTATTATATAAATAAAAATAAAATAACTTAAAAAGGGGTAAAGATGAGTAAATGTATTAAAATAGATAAAGAAGCTAAAAAAATAAACGAGTCAATATTTGAGTTTGATTTTTGTATTAATAATAATACAGATAAAAAAGTTTTCAATAAATTCAAAGATAGATATGATAATAACAAAATTGAATACGTTGAGGAAGATTTAAGAAATAAAGTAAAAAATCAGGTTAATAAAGCTTTTGGTTTTACAAATATAATATTTTTATTATTAATATTTTTATTTATTCTACCATTTTCAAATTTGTCTAATGGCGATATTTTATTTTCTTATATAGTAGTTATTTTTTATGTAGGTTATAAAACAATAATAAATAATTATAAATATTTGTTTCCAAATTTCTTAAAAATGTTATTAGGTGTTGCTATTTTATCTAGTGTGTTATCTTGTTTTGAACAAAAAGAAGATTTAACAATTTCTACAAAGTATGATTTTAGTGGTTTAATAGTTCCTGCTACAAATAATAAAGAATTATTAATAAATTTAGTTAATAATGAAGTTTATGATATTAAAGATATTAATAAAAAATTAAATAAACGAAAATTTAAAAATATTCTAAAAGATTGTTCTATATTAACTGTTAATTATTTATACGAAGATAAAAAAGCGTATTTAAATGATAAAAAAATTATGGATAATAAAGATATATTAGATTATAAAAAATTATCAAATAATAAAACTATAGATTTTTATTGTAGTGAAATAAAAATTAAAAAATAAAAACAATAAAAAATCTCTTTATTTAGAGATTTTTATTTTTGTTTTTAGAAGTCTATTTAAAGAAAATTCAATTTGTTTTTCTGATAATTCTATTGAATAACATTCATTTCCTCTTTCATAACTAGCTGTAGCAGTAGTTCCAGTTCCACCAAAAGGGTCTAATATAATATCGTTTTCTAAAACATAAAAATCAAAAATTTTGTGCATTAAATCTGTTGAGTAAGTTGCTCTATTTAATTCTGTAGAACCGTCATTATTTTTAGCTTCTATAAAATTAAATTTATTTTCATAACTTTTTTGTCCAGTTTTTCTTATACTAACAACTTTTTTATTAGTTTTAAAAGTTTTAAATTCTTCATTTCTAACAAAAATATAAATAAATTCACAAATTCTAGTTAATTTATTATGACTAACATTATTAGGAGAAGCAGTTTTCTTTTTCCATATAACAATATCAGCAAGTGTAAAGTTTGTTTTCTTTAATATTTCTGCAATTGTTAAATTCATACAAACAGTATTTTCTCCGCCATAAGACATATTATAAATTATACGACCGTCTTTTTCTAAAATTTTATCAAATCTTTTAAATATATTTAAAGTCCATTCTATATATTCTTCATTTGACATACCATCTTTATATAAATCGTATCCTCTATCATTAGAATTTGCTCTAATGATATTATAAGGTGGTGAAGTTACAATTTTATTAACTTTAATACCTTTATTAATCAAAGAGTCCATTTCTTTAACACAATCACCTTTAATCAATGTAATATTTTCAAATTTAAAATTTTTAATATTTTTCAATATAAAATCCTTTTAATAATTTTTATTAATTATATCAAAAAAATAATTTTTCTGGAAGATATATAAATTAAGTCTATTATCATTTATTAAAGATAAATCTTTTACACTTAAAAAAGATAAAGATACATTTAAATTTTTATTATTATTTTTAAAAATAACTGATTTTAATTATTTCTTAAAGTACCACACTTATAACAAAAATTTAATTTATTTATAGTTTCTTCACCACAAGAATGACATTTACTTTTTAATTCATTTTTACAATAAGGACAAAAATTCATAAAAACATAATTAACTTTTTTTCCACATTGAAAACAACAATCTCTTTCTATCAAAGTATCAAATGCTATTTTAGATTTAACCTCTAAATTTTTACTTCTTCTTTGTATTTTAACAATTATAAATCCTATAATACCTATTAAAATACCCATTAATAAATAATAAAGTAGGAAACTTAAATGATATTGATAAAAAATATTAACAATAAAATTTAAGAATGTTTTTGGTAATAAATCATATATAATTTTGAAGATATTAAAAGCAAAAATTAATAAATTATATATTATAGGTAAAGAAATGACAAATAGTATATTTTTACTAATAACATAATGTATGTATTTATCTTTTCTTAAATAATATCTAGTTAATATAAATGCAAGTATTAAAAGAGGTAATGAAAAAATTATTTGTATAAAGCTCTTAATTAAATAATAATTATTTATACTAGTTTCATAATTATGATTAAGAATGTCTTTATTTTTATTTAAATAAATATTAAAAGATTTTATTTTTTCATTATTATTAAAATTGTTATTTAAATCTTCTAATTGTTTTTTATTTCTTTCTAAAACACTAGTTATATTGTTGTATTCTGTTTTTTTATTTAAAATATCACTATTTTGAACATTAGCTATATTTTCAAAAAGTGCAGTGTTATAAGTGTTTCTAAAATTATTTAATTTTTGTTCTTCTTTACTAATTAAATTAGTTAAAAAGTTTTGTTCATCAAAAAGTTTTTTAATATTTAATTCTGCTTTTAAATTAGCAATTTTATTATTTAAAGTATTACACTCAGAAGACAATTCTTGACGTTTTATTTCATCTGTTACTGAACTTAATTTAGAATTATAAAAATCATTATTAGTATTATAATAATATAAAGAATTAATATCTATATTAGGAGAGTTAAACATACTTTTACAATAATAAGGATATTTTGTGTGTGGATTGTTTAAAAAATTAGTTTGGAAAGATATTCCTGAAGTTAAAACATTAAAAACTATAATATTTAATATTAAAATAAAAAAAATAGTGATTTTATTTAATTTTTCTTTGCCATTATAAACAAGGTTTTTTTTATATTTGTTTTTTAATATAGAAATTTTATTTCCAATATAAGTGAAAGGATTTAACATTTTTTCTCCATTTTTTTAATAAAATTTATTATATTAAAAAAACTTTAAAGAAAAATGTTAAATATATAATATTTTTTTTTAATTTCTAATTCCCTCTATAAATTCTATACCTTTATTTTTTTCTTTAACTACTAATAAAGGAAAAACATTTTTTCCAAAAGTAAAATCATTTAATTTATCAGGTGGTATTTGACTGTAATTAAATTCTATCAAATTTTCTGGTTTAATTAAATTAGTTTTAATCAAATTAACATAGTTTTTATACTCTTCTTGGAACTGTTTTATATTATTATCAAAATATACTATATATAAAAATTCATCTTTGTTATTTAATTTTTTTAGTTCTTCTAAGTAATTTCTTTTATGCTCTACATAATTTTTATAATTTTTTTTCATTTTATTTAATATCCTTTAATAATTTCGTGATAAGTCTATTTTTTTATCAGGATTAAACTGTTTTATATTATCTCCACTAAATACTGTAGTTCCTTCAAAAACTCCTATAGTAGTTCCCACTTCTTTTGTTTTTAAAGTGTCTGTGTTATCTTTATATGTAATTGTAAAACTACCGTCTTTATAATCTATATTTAATATTTGTTTAACTTCTTCTTTTTTTATATTAGTTTTTAAAGTAACAGCTTTAGAATTATTATCATCTGTTAATTTATTATATAAATTTATATTAATAAGTTTATTATCTTTATCAAAATTATCATTATAAAAGTTTTTATTTGAACTGTCAACCAATTTATATTCTGTATTTAAATTTATATCGTTAAGAATTGAAATTTTTAAAGAGCCGTCCAAACTTTTATAAGAAATAACTTTATCAGAACTATCTTTTGATATACTTATTATTTCTTTGTAATCCTTTGGTAATACAAAAGTTTGAGTATCTCCTCCAAATCTACTAAATAATCTTCCGTTATAACTTAAACCCTCTTTATTATCAACTCTACTAACCGACTGTTTTTCATTATCACTAAGTTTTTTGTATTGTTCTTCAGTTAAAAAAACAGCTTTAGCATCATCTAAAATTCCGTGTCTACTTATAGTATCATAATGTATAATACCTTGTTTATCAAAATAAGTTATAGAAGGAGAAGTAAAATTTTCAACGTCAACAGAAATAACTTTTTCAACTTCTTTTGGCATTTTTAAATTAATTTCACTATTAAATCCTAATTTTGTCATAATGCTTAAAGACTCTAAAAGATTATTTTCTTTTTCTTCATAATTAATTTTTATATGGTCTGTGAAAAGGTCAAATACTTTTCCTACTTCACTAATTTCTATTTCTTTTTTGTTATTATCTATTGAAGATACATACATAGTGTGATATTTATTTTTACCACTAGAAGTTTTCATATAAGAAACGTTAAAACCGTCCATATTAACGTTTTCTAATTTTTTTGATAAATTTACGTTAACGTCATAAGGTAAAATTTTAGAAATACTACTTTGTAATGATAAAAATATGTTATTTCCAGAAAGTCCTGATATAGTACTTGTTGCTAAAATTAGTGTAGCAACACTACCATAAACTATTGTTTTAAATCCTATTTTTGAATTTTTAATTTTATCAATAAAATTATTATCTTTAAACATTTGAGTGACCTTTTATATTTGATTTTATATATTATAAAAAATATAATTGTTTTTAATATTTAAAATTATAATTTTTTTATATTGTATAAAATTAACAAAAAAGTTTTTTTGCTTCAATAACCTCTTCATTATTTAATGGTAATTTATCAAATAAACAATCTACGTCATATTTATATTTATCGTGGAATGTTTTTTGAATTTCTTTTTTTTCATCACTCAAAGGTGTTAAAAAACAATAAAAATCAGGAAAATCTAAATTTAATTTTTTATAATCATCTTTTCTTAATTTTTCATTAAAAACTTTATTTCTAAAATCTAAAAAATCTTCTATTATTTCTTTAATAGTTAAATTATTTTGTTCTAAATAATTTTTTAATAAAATTTCTACTTCACTTTTATTTGGAGTGTTATTATTAAATTTAAAAAAAGAAGTATTAAATAACATAGGTTTTCTAATTTCTTTTCTAAAATTTTTAGTTAAAAAAACGTCTATACAATCCTTTATGTATCTTCTTTGAAACATTTCTGTGTTGATACCATAATTTTTTTCTGGAAATAAATATTCGTGGCTAAAAATATATTCACATAATTTTTCATATTTACTTGTAAAAAATAAATCTTTATACATTTTTTGTATTTCTTTAATAATAGAAAAACCATTTTTTAATTCTTCAATAGAAGTAAAATAAAAATTATAGGTATAAGGTCTATAAACTATAAAATAAACTTCTCCAGTTCTGTAAGCTCTAAGTGTTACATTTAATATAGTAGAGTATGTTTTAACATCTATTTCTTTTTGTATAAATCTAACAGAGTTTTTATAATATTTGTCTTCTACTTCAATGTTATAAATTTTATTTTCATTTTCTAAAAAATTATTTAATGTTTCATTTAAATATTCTAAAGTTAAATTTGTTTTAGAAAATTCATTTTCTATTTTTTCTTTAAAATTAATTAAGTGTTTCCAACTGCATCTATTAATTTGTCTTAAACTTTCAAAAACTTTAATTTGTTTATTATATCTATTAATTCCTCTTTTTTGTGTTTCTATTAATTTTTTAAAAAATCTTTTTTCTTTAATTTTAGAAGTAGGGTGTTTAGTGTTAGACATTGTATTAAACCTTTTTTTTAATTTTTATAAAGTATAATACAATGTTTAATATTAAATATTAATTAAAAACATTTTTTCTTTTTAAATAATTTAAACTTTCTTTAATATTATTTTTATCAATATAAATTCCAAAATCGTCATCTTTTTTTACTTCCTTTGTATTATTAAAAAGTTTTTCAAAATATAAATTACCATATTCTTGTTTAATATGTGAAGTGTCAATAAAATATTCATCTTTTTCACTAACTTTATTTACATACATAAAATCCCAATAAGGCGTAATTTTAGCTATATCTTCTTTCCATTTATAATAAATATCCATTTTATTTAATTTTTCTAAAATTTTTAATTGTTCTTTATGAATAACTGTAGTAAAAACCTTATAATTTATATTATTATCTTTACATAGTTTAATCATTTTTTTAAAATAATCTAGTTGAACTGTGGTTTCTCCATATTCTAAATAATTAGAATATTTTTTTTCATATCCACTTAAAGAAATTTTTTTAAGTTTTTCCCAGCCATCTTTTAAAACTATAGATTGAAGGTAAGGTGTTATGCCACCATTTTCATATGATTTTTGCAAATTAGGATTATTATAAACATATTTTAAATATTTAAAAATAGGTACTTCTAAATAATGTTTTATTTGTTGAAAAAATCCAAAATGATTTTCAAAAATATCTTTATCAAAATCACTATTGTTTTCCTCTATTTTTTCACTAAAAGTGTATAAATTAATTCCAATAATAACATTTTTAATATTCATATTTTCAATAGAATATTTTAAAAAATAATATTGTTCTTCTAAAGTAGAAAAACTAAACCCAAGATTATAAACTTTATCATTAGTGTATTTTCGAACGTCACTAGGTAATAAATAATGAACTCTACTTCCACCTATCATTAAAGTATCTGGTTTTATATTATTTAATTCTACAAATTTTTGAGTTCTGTAAGCTAAAGCATAATCTTTGAATAAACCTAAATTATATTTATTATTTAATCCAACTGGGTCTATTACATACCTTATATAAATCCCAATACTAAAAATAATTCCTGTTAATAAAATAGTTATTAATGTAAAATTTAAATATTTATTTTTCATATAAAACCTTAAAATTGAAAATATAAAAATGGTTTAGCATTAGAGAATGTAAACAAAGAACGTGATAATAAAATAACAGTATACAATATATATTTAAAATTTGGTATAAAATTTTCTGCTATTTCCATACTATTTTTTCTAAATAAAGCTATATAAAAAGCTAATGCAATATAAAAACTTTGTAAATAAACGTCAATATAGAATAAATTTTCAAATTTTAAATTATTAATATCAAATAAGGTATAAGAAACATACCAGGCATCACTAAAACTGTCTGAAACAAATAAAATTCTTGTTAATATTAAACCTAAAAACATTAAAGACCAAGCAATAAAGAAATTCATTTGTAAATTTCGTTTTTTCATCATATGAGCCATTACTACAAATATACCATTTAATATTCCCCAAACTAAAAAGTTCCATCCAGCTCCGTGCCAAAATCCTGAAACTAAAAAAGTTATCATAATATTTAAATATACTATCCAAACAACAGATTTATTACCACCAAGAGATTTGTAAACATAATCTCCTAAAAACTTTGATAATGTAATGTGCCATCTTTTCCAATAATCAGCAAAGTTTCTTGCTTTATATGGACTGTTAAAGTTTTTAGGAATATCTATATTAAACATTTTAGCTAAACCAATAGCCATATCAGCATATCCTGATAAGTCAAAATAATATGATAAAACATAAGAAACAGAAGCATACCAAGCTTCTATCATTGTTAATTTTTGAGCATTATCAAAAGCATATTGAGCATAATCAGTTAATGGGTCTCCTAATAATGTTTTTTTAGCAAGTCCAATAGAGAATATAAATAATCCTAAAGCTATATTTTCTAAATTAAAAATTTTTTTTACTTTAATTTGGAATTGTGGTATTAATTCTTTATGGTGCATAATAGGCCCCATTAATAGTTGTGGGAAAAAAGTGATAAATAAAGAATAATTTAAGAAATTGTACTCTTTAGTTTCTCCTCTATAACTATCAACTAAAAAGGCTATTTGTTGGAATGTAAAATAACTAATACCTAAAGGTAAAGCTAAATGTAATAAATTAACGTCTTTATTTAAAGCCCAATTAAAGTTTTCTATAAAGAAATCCATATATTTAAAATAACCTAATAAAATGATATTACCCATTATTCCTATAGTTAATACTGTTTTTTTATAATTAACACATTTACTTAATTTAATACCAAAATAAAAATTAAATAATATGCTAAATAAGAGAATAGGGGTATAATAAACATTAAACCAAGCATAAAATACAAATGAAGCTAAAAATAGAAAAACTTTAGAAGTTTTTTCCATATTTAATTTATTTAAATAAAAATACGTTATTAATGTAATAGGAAGAAAAACAAATAAAAATATGTAAGAATTGAATAACATATTATTACTTTAAAGAGTTATTATTTAAAAAATTTTCTTCTTCTTTAATTAATTCAAAAAATGTTTCATAATTATTAATTTTATAATTATTTATTTTTTCATTAGAACTTATAACTTGTAATTCTTTTGTTCCGAAGTTATTTTCGCAACAAAACCAATAAAACCACCCCATAACGTCTTTTTTATTTTCATAAGAATCAACATAATTAATATCTGAGTATACATTAATGTCTAATTCATTTTCAAGAAATTCTATTATTTTATTAGTATAAGAAAAACTAAAGAGAGTTTTTTCAGAACAATCTAAATTTTCAGTCAAAAATAAAGAAAAATCTTTACCTAAAGATTTATCTAAATCATATAATTTTTTATTTAAATTTAAAATTAACGTTAGAAGTTCTTCTGTTTTATCTATTTTTTTATTATATATTTGATTTAATATATATTTTTCATCTTCAGAATATTGTAAATTTTGATATTCATACATAGTATTTTGAAAATTTTCATTATTATTAATTAAATCAACACCAAGTACAAGTTCTTCTGATAAATCACTAAAAGGTTTAAATCCGAAAGAATGTGATTGTTCTTGTAAATATTTTGATAAAAGATTATAAACATTTTCAGACTCTCTATTTAATAAAATGTTTAATTTAATTAATAAAACATATAAATCTTTACTTCTATTTTTCAAAATTTTTCCTTTTTTTAAAACAATTTTATTATAAATTTTAATTTAATATTGAAATTTTATAATAAAAAAAAATTAAAGTCAATACCACAAAATTGAATATTTGAAAACATTTCTTTAAGAATTATATTATAAGTGTATATACCTGATACTAAAATAGCAAAAAATAAAAAGTAGTTTAATCTATGGTTAATTATAATTATAGACTGACTATTTGATAGTTTAATAAAAATATTTGAAATTTTTTTCTTTTTTTGTTAAAATTTGTTTTGAATAAAAAAAATAAAAAGGAAAAATATGTTAGCAGATATTTATTTACAAACGGATAAAGAGTGTCAATTATTTAAAAACAATGAAGAAATGTTTAAATACTTAACAAAAAATGATTATATCATTAAAAAAATTGAAGATGGTGAAATTGTTGTTACTTTTAAAGAATCAAAAGAAGAATTAAAATTTCATTTTGGTAAAATTGAAACTTTTGATACAAAACTTGAGTTTGTTAAAGAAATAACAAAATATAAAGAAACATTAAAATCAAGTTTAGACTCTTTAAAAGAGCTTGGTTTAGAACTTACAAAAGAACAAAGTAAAGTTCTTAACGACGGATTTACTTTCTTACAAAGTGATAAACAAAGTTAAATTTTAAATAAAATACTAGTTTAAAAAGGGAGGAAACTCCCTTTTTTTTTATTAAAAAATAATAATATAAAAGGTTTCATAGTGCTAAAAAAAATATATAAAAATTTTTTATTAAAATATCCGTTATCAATAGGATTGATATTAACAATTTTGATAATATTATTATCTTTTAATTTAAAAAATTTAAAAATAGATGCTTCTTCAGAAAGTTTATTACTTGAAAACGACATTTCTTTAGATTTTACAAGGCAAATAAACGAAAAGTATGCAACAAATGATTTTTTAGTAATAACTTTTACTCCAAAAGATGATTTGTTTTCAGAAAATTCTTTAAATACTATAAAAGAATTAACTAATGACATTTTACGTTTAAAAGACGTTAAGAATATAAATAGTATTTTAAATGTTCCTCTATTACAAAGTCCAAAAGTAGAAATATCTAATTTATCAAATGGTGTTTTAACTTTAGAAAAAATAAAAGAAAATAATGAATTTAATGAAGAAAGAAAAAATTTAATTAAAAAAGAATTTTTAAATAGCCCTTTATATAAAGATAATTTAGTTTCAAATGATTTTAAAACAACTGCTATTGTTATAAATTTAAAAGAAGATGACGTTTTTTTAAATTTAATTAAAGAAAGAAAACAATTATTTAATGATAAATCAAAAGAAAAAGAAAAAGAAGAAATTACAGAAAAAATAAAAAAACAAATAGAAGTTAGTAATGAAAACAATAAAATATTAATAGAAAAAATAAGAACAGTAATAACAAAACATCAAACAGATAACAATATGTTTCTTGGTGGTGTTTCAATGATTTCTAATGATATTATCCAATTTATAAAAAATGATATTAGTATATATGGGTTAGGATTATTGTTTATAATGATTTTAGTTTTATATTACTTATTTAGAAATTTTTTATGGGTATTTATAACATTTATAATAACATTTTTATCTGTAGTATTATCTTCAAGTATCATAGCAAGTTTAAATATGGGTGTAACTGTTATATCATCAAATTTCATATCATTACAAATAATATTAACAACCTCTATAATAGTTCATTTAATAATAAGGTATCAAGAATTAGTTGAAAAATATCCTAAAGTAAAAAATCAAAAAAGAATATTACTAAATGTATTATTATCTAAATGAATTCCTACTTTATTTGCTGTTTTAACAACAATAATAGGTTTTTTATCTTTAGTTATTTCAGGTATTTTACCTATTATAAATTTGGGTATAATGATGAGTTTAAGTATAGTAGTTTCTTTAATTTTATCATTTATTTATTTTGGTATTTTATTGGCTAAATTTGAAAGAATAGAAAATGTAAAAAATTTGAAAATTTGGACTCCTATAAATATTTCAAAAAATATTATTATCCATAATCCAAAATTAATAATATTTGGAAGTTTATTAATTATTATTTTTAGTGTTGCAGGTTCTATGAAATTAATTGTAGAAAATAGTTTTATTAATTATTTCAAAAAAAATACAGAGATATATAAAAGTATGTATTTAATTGACCAAAAATTAGGTGGTACCACTCCTTTAGACGTGATTGTAAATCTTAATACAAAAAATGTAAAGATAGAAGAAAAACAAGAAAATAATAATGATGACGGTTTTAGCGATGAATTTAGCGAAGAAAATAGTGATGAGGCTTATTGGTTTACTTCAGAAAAAATGGATAAAATAAATAAAATTCATAATTATTTAAATTCTTTAAGTGAAGTGGGATATGTTCAATCTTTTTCTACAGTTTTACAAGTTGGAAAAGATTTAAATGACGGAAAAGACTTAAAATCTTTAGAATTAGGCGTTTTATACAATAAATTACCAGAAGAGTATAAAAAAATATTATTATATCCTTATGTTGATATAGAAAACAATCAATTAAGATTTACTATGAGAATAAAAGATAGTAATGATGAATTAAGAAGAAATGAATTATTAATAAAAATAGAAAAAGACATTAATAAAATAGTTTCACATACGGACGAAGTTAAATTATCTAATTTAATGTTATTATATAATAATATGTTACAAAGTTTATTTGATTCTCAAATAAAAACTTTAGGCGTAGTTTTAGCATTTATTTTAGCTATGTTCATAATTTTATTTAGAAATATGAAATTATCTTTTATAGCTATAATATCAAATATAATTCCTATAGTGCTTATTTTTGGTTTTATGGGTATTTTTAATATTCCTTTAGATATTATGACAATAACAATAGCTTCAATAAGTATAGGAATAGGAATAGACGACGCAATTCATTATATTCATAGATACGAAAGTGAGTTTGCAAAAGACAAAAATTATACAAATGCTATGGTAAGAACACATAAAGCTTTAGGTAGTGCTATGTATTTTACAACTTTAATTATAATATTAGGTTTTTCAATATTAGTATTTTCTAATTTGATACCAACAATATATTTTGGTTTATTGACAGCTGTAACTATGTTTGTTTCATTAGTTTCATCTTTAATTTTATTACCAAAGTTAATATTGTTGTTAAAACCTTTTAGTGATAATAAAAATTAAAATGAATGATATTAAAAACCATCCAGCAAATGGCAAGAAACTACATTAAGAGAAATTCTAAAATATGGCACTATTGATGTGGTAACAGCATCAAGTGTGTTTGAGAATTTAGAAATTTAGTAAAAGAATTGTAAATATGTTATAAATTCTTGCCATTTAAAAC
>RRZT011528945.1_pt1 | contig 33276 bp, 23 predicted proteins | sample 2165551 | NCBI WGS metagenome assembly RRZT01 (sample SAMN10456910, study PRJNA506462) | wastewater metagenome | biome: wastewater; feature: sludge; material: wastewater sludge; isolation source: wastewater sludge with Escherichia coli K12::gfp cells carrying plasmid... | place: USA: Moscow, Idaho...
CGATGTTTTGGAACATCCCCTGGAAGGTCTCCCGGTCGCCGGCCTCGATCGCGTCGACGGCCTCCATGGGCAGCGGCTGCACGCGGAAGTCCTTGACGTGGATGATCCGGCACACGCCCGTGTACTGCTCGAGCATGTCGAGGGGGGCCATGCCGCCTCGCTGCACCCAGTGCAGGTCCACCTCGAAGTACAGGCTCGGCGCGACGCGGCGGACGATGTCGAAGATCCGCTCGCCGTCGAACTGCGCCAGGTCGAGGTGGTGGTTGTGGTAGCACAGCGTGATGCCCTCGGCGGCGAGCCGTTGGGCGGCCGCCTCGCATTCGGCAGCCCACGATTCGCAGGCCGCCTTGGACGACATGGCTGCCAGCGGCATCATGCCGATCCGCACGTAAGTCGTGCCGAGGCGGCGACAGTCGGAGACGATCTTGTCGAAGTGCTCCTCGAGGTTGTCGCCCGTCGCTGTCGGTCCCGGCTTCAGCGCGACCGACAGCGCCCCCACGGTCATCCCCAGTTCGGCGATGGCGCGCTCCAGGTCGGCGGTGTTCTCCTCCGACATCGGGATCTGGCTCACCTCCACCGCATTGATGTTCATGTCCTTGATCCGCTGCAAGACCGCGAACATGCCCTGCTCCGCAACCTGGTCCTTCAGCATCATCATCATCACGCCGAGTTCGGCCATGGTGTTCATCCCCTCCGGTTATCTCTGGCGTTCAGGAGCGGGTCTCGTAGAGGCCCTCGGCGACGATGCGCTTGTTCAGTTCCTCGAGGTAGGCCTCCTCGTCGAAGTTCTCGATGGAGACTTCGCGGCCCAGCCATGCCGAGAGGTACATCGCGTCGGCGAGGCGGACGCCGTGGATCCCGTCCCCACCCGGTGCCAGCAGCGGCTCGGTGCCCTGCACGGCGGCGGCGAAGTTACGCAGAACCTCGATGTGTTGCTGTCCCCACACCGAGCCGTAGTCCTTGGTCTCGGACGTCATGAGGGATTCGCGATCCAGTTCGCCACGGAACAGCGTGCGCACGGTTTCGATATCCATGTTGCGCGACATGGTCTCCTCGTCCTCGACCAGGCGCGTGATCGTCACCTTGGAGGACTCGTCCACGACGATCTTGCCCTTGTCGCAGAGGATCTCCAGGCGATCGGTGCCGACGAGGTCATGGGTGGCGGTCATGAAGGAACCGGTCGCCCCGTCGCCGAAGTCGACGAGGGCATTGACCTCGTCCTCGACGGCGATGTCCCGCCGGAAGCCGAACGACAGCTTGGCGAAGACCGACTTCGGGACGCCGCACAGCCACTGCCACAGGTCGAGTTGGTGAGGTGCCTGGTTGACCAGGACGCCGCCGCCCTCGCCGCCCCACGTGGCGCGCCAGGAGGACTGGGCGTAGTAGGGCTGGGGACGCCACCAGTTGGTGATGATCCACGACGTGTGGCGCAGCGCGCCCAGTTCGCCGGAGTCGAGCAGCGCCTTGAGATCCTTGTAGAGGGGGTTGGTGCGCTGGTTGAAGAACACGCCGAAGGTGAGTTCGGGGTGCTCGGCGGCAACGTCGATCAGCTCACGGGCCTGCTTGGTGTACACGCCGACCGGCTTCTCCACGAGGGTGTGGACGCCGTGCTCCAGCGCGTAGATGCCCATCTCGGGGTGGAGGTAGTGCGGGACGGTGGTCACGACGGCGTCCACGTCGCCGGAGGTGATGAGCTCTTGGTAATCGGTGTAGAACGGCACGCCCAGCTTCTCTGCGGCCTCGCGCTTGCTCTCGTCGATGTCGGCGATGGCGCCGATCCTCATGTTCGGCACCTTGCCCTCGGAGAGGAACGTGGCGTACATGCCGCCTTCGGTGCCCAACCCGATGATGCCCAGACGGACCTGATCCGTTGCCATGGAATGCTCCCTTGCTCGTCCTGGTGATGCCACTCTAGGAAAGGGCGCCCAACCGATGACACCGAGTTGCAGGATTCCCGCCCGGTTGGCTTCTCACCAGGGGCAACGCCGTGGCAACATTGCGCCGTGATGGATTTCGCCTCAGTCATCGCCGTCGAATCGCGTCGATTCGCCGCAACGCTGCGGGGGGTGGCCCCCACGGCCCCCGTACCGACCTGCCCCGAGTGGTCCGCTGCCGACCTGGCCTGGCACCTCACCGAGGTGCACGGCTTCTGGGCTCGCGTCCTGACCTCGGGCGCGCTGACCGACGAGGACGCCGAGGCGCTGGAAGCCTCCGCTCCCGCACGCCCCGACGATCCCACCGAGATCTGGCCGGTGTTCGAGCGCGAAACCCGCGCCCTTCTCGACGCGCTGGCGCTCCGCGACGACACCGAAGCGGCCTGGTTTTGGCTGCCCACCGCCTGCACCGTGGGGTCGACGCGACGCATGCAAGCCCACGAGGCCACCGTCCATCGCCTGGACGCCGAAGCAGCAGCCGACGTCACCTCGGCTCCCGTGGACGCCGAGGTGGCCGCCGACGCGGTGAGCCACGCCATCGAGGTGATGTGGGCCTGGTGGGGCACCAATCCCGGGTTCGTTTTCGTGCCCACCACAGGCCCGGTGGCTCTCACCGCGCTCGACGTGGACCGGGTGTGGCACGTCCAGCCGGGCCGCTGGCGCGGCGTCGGCTCCTCCGGCACCTCCTACGACGTGCCCGGCGTCCGGCTCACCGAGGAAGCCCCGGCCGTCGCGCAGGTGACGGCAACCGCCGACGCGCTCATGCGCTGGCTGTGGGGCCGCGGGCCTGAACCGTCCACCTCGGGGGACGCCGCAGCCGTGGCCGCGCTCCGCGAGGCGCGCGACCAGGGCATGCAGTAACGCGTCGCTGCGGCGTCCGGCTCAGTCGAGTGTCGCCGCCCCGGGCCCCGCGCTGCCCGCGAGCGCCGAGGACTGATAGGTCTGCTTGAGCATGCGCAACGCCGGCATGGCTTCGGCAGGGCCGATCCAGAACGGTTCTGGGTCATCGACGCGGGCGTAGAAGTCGCGGATGAACAGTTCGTGGGAGACGCCCCAGTACACGCGCCCGCCCGAGGCGGCCCGGCGCTCCTCGAACTGGTCGACCCGGCCGTCCTTCCAGGCGACGGTCAGCCCGTCGCGCACGGTGACGTAGGCGTTCTCGCAGTCCAGTTCGAGTTCGACGGGGCGGTTCTGCGGCGCGGTCAGCGTCCCGTAGAACGACGTCTGGACGCCGCTGGCGTGCGTGAACAGAATCTCGGCGGTGTCCTCGACCTCCGTGACGTCGGCGAACTTGTGGGCGGCGACCCGTCCGTCGACCCCGGTCACCTCGCCGAGCATCCACTGCACCAGATCGAGGGTGTGGATGGCCTGGTTGATGAGCAGCCCGCCCCCGGCGTGCTCCTGGCTGGCCCGCCACGGCTTAGCCCGGTAGTAGTCGGCCGTCCGCGTCCACACCACCGAGGCGTAGGCGCCGTGAATCTCGCCGAGTTCGCCCGAGTCGAGCAGGCGTCGCAGTTCGACGGAGCTGACGTTGTAGCGGTTTTGGAAGCAGATCCCGACCTTGACGCCCGCGGGCAGGTCGGCGTCCACGAGGCGTTGCGCGTCGTCGAGGTGCGCGGCCAGGGGCTTTTCCTGGATGACGTGGACGCCCAGGCGGGCCGCCTCCAGGGTGGCGCTGATGTGCTGATCGTGCGGGGTCGTGATGTGCACCACGTCGGGCTGAACGGCATCGACGAGTTCTGTGACTGTCGCGAACGCCGGGACGCCCAGGTCGGCTGTCGCTGCGGCACGGCGCGCTGGATCGATGTCGACGACTCCGACGAGATCAACCCCCTCGATGGCGTCGATAGCTTCCCGGTGGACCGTGGCGACATCGCCCCAGCCCACGATCGCTGCCCGCTTCACTGACATCTCGGCTCCTGCTTCTGGTTCAGGCCCGCGTGCGGGCTTCGGTGACCGCGGCCCGGCGCGCAGCGTCTGCGACGCGGGTGGCACCCGTCACTTTAGGCGCGAATGCCCAGTTGCCAGGGGCGCTTGCGCTGGTTGCCACCGGTCACGACCCAGGCAGCCACACCACTGGCCATCGTCAAGACGACCAGCCCGATGTTGCGCGCAGCCAAGACGACGAGCGCCGCAGGAGTGGCGCCCGTGATCACCAGCAGCGCGTCGTAGGCGACGGGATAGATGACGGTGGTGAGGACGCACAGCAGGGCGAGTAAGACGAGGGTCGCCAGCGCTGGACGCCAGGGAGGGGCGTCCCCGCCGTCCCGGGACGCCTGCCCGACCAGGACGGCCGCGGACGGCGCCAGCCACAGGAGGTATTGCGGGCTCAGCGCCGGGGAAGTGACGATGAACGCGCCGATCAGCGTGAGGCTGATCCAGCCCAGCGGGCGCGTGGGCGTCCCGGCGCGCAGCCAACGCAGCACCAGCACGACGCAGGCGACCACGGCGACCACCGCAGCGATCCGCGCCGCCAACAGGGCCTCGGGGACGCCCGGACCGCCGATCTCGTAGGCGTGGAACTCGCTGTAGAAGATGTGGGTCCCCTGACGCCTCCCCCAGCGCCACATCGCGTCCAGCGCCGCGACCGCCTCGATCTGCAGGCCGCGATCCCCCTGATACGTGAGCGGTGAGAGCAGACGCTCCCAGCCCCCTGCGGTGACGCTCAGGACGACGAGCACGATCCCCGAGACGGCCAGCGACACGAAGGCACGCAGCCGCGCCCGGCCCGCGAACAGGAGAGGCGCCACGATGATCGGCCACACTTTCAGGGCCGTGCCCACGGCGATCGCCACCCCCGCACGCCCGCCACGGCGCTGCACCACCAGCACCAAGGCGACCCCCGCAGCGACGGCTGGCAGCATGTCCAGCCGCAGGAGCGGGAGCCCGCCCAGGGCTGTCGTGAGCATGACCCAACTCAGGACGGCGATCGGACCGAGCGCCCGGCCCAGCACGACGGCGAACACTGCATCCGCGAGCGTCGTGATGAGCATGATGGCACCCCGGTAGGAGGTGGGGTCGTCGGCGCCGAGCAGGTAGGGCGCCAGCAGCAGCCATGCGGCGGGGGTCGGGTATTCGGGCATGGCCTGGGACAGCGTCATCGCCCAGGAGCCCGCGTGTGGCGATGCCAGCGCGGCGGCGGCGTCCCTGGCGGCGAGGAAGTAGTAGTAGGTGTCGCTGTACTCACCAACCCGGAAGACCCACCACCAACTAGACAGCGCCTTCATGCCGACCCAGGCGGCCACCACGAAGGCCACCATGCCCCCCTGCCACGGCGCCGGACCGTCAGGCTCACTGTCGCGTGAGGAGGCGTGAGGGGACTCCGACTGCGCGTGGCGGCTCGGGGCGTCCGCCCGACCAGCACTCTCCATGCGCGATGGTGACGACACCCCAGCATCATCCCAGACGGCGGGGACACCGGTAGCCGCATGAGGGCCCGGCAACTACCCTGGGGGCCGCAGGAGGCGGTGTCGCCACGGCGAAAGGGCCACAACATGACGGATTTCGTCCAGGACGCGGACATCTGGCCGACTCTCCGCGAGGAGGCGCAGCGCGACGCCGAGCAGGAACCCTGCCTGGCGGGGTTCCTCTACGAGTCCGTCCTGCGTCATCCCACGCTCATCGACGCCCTAGGTGGGCTGCTGTCGCACAAGCTGGCGAGCGAGACGATGTCATCGATGACGCTGCTGGCCCTCGCGCAAGAGGCGTTCTGCCGGGAGCCGCAGATCGAGGGGGCGGTGATCGCGGATCTGCAGGCGATCATCCACCGCGACCCCGCCACCCGCGGGTACTCCCAACCGCTGCTGTACGCGAAGGGCTTTCACGCCGTCCAGGCGTACCGGATCGCTCACCACTTCTGGATCACCGAGCGGCACGCGCTCGCGCTATTCCTGCAAAGCCGGATCTCGGAGGTGTTCGCCGTCGACATCCACCCGGGCGCGCGCATCGGGCGCGGGGTCATGTTCGACCACGCCACCTCGGTCGTCATCGGTGAGACGGCCGTCGTCGAGGACGACTTCTCCATGCTGCACGAGGTCACCCTCGGCGGAACCGGCAAGGTGGGCGGGGATCGCCACCCCAAGGTCAAGCGTGGCGTCATGATCGGCGCGGGCGCCAAAGTGCTGGGCAACATCACGGTCGGGGAGGGCGCCAAAATCGGTGCGGGATCGGTCGTGCTGGAGGACGTCCCCGCACACGCCACGGTCGCGGGCGTCCCGGCCAAGCTGGTGTCCTTCCCCGCGGAGTCCTTCCCGGCGCTGGAGATGGACCAGCGCTTCGAGTGCGGGGCGATCATCGAGAGCGCGACCCTCACGATCACCGAACATCCGGGGAACTAGGCCGGGTTAGCAGACGCCTGGGTAGCCTACGGGCGTGCCGATCCCCGATCCTCGCCCTGCTGAGGTTGACGCCGTCGCGGCCGCGCTCGCCGGACGCCGTTGGGTCGCGTTGACCGGTGCTGGGATCTCCACCGATTCCGGCATCCCGGACTATCGCGGCCCCCATGCTCGCCCCACCAACCCGATCACCTACACCGACTTCCTGCGGCACCCGCAAGCGCGCCGCCGCTACTGGTTCCGGTCGATGATGGGGTATCGCAGCTTCGGCGTCGCGCAGCCCAATGCCGGGCATCGCGCCTTGGCCCGCCTCGGCGTCCCGATCATCACGCAGAACGTGGACGCGCTGCACGAGCGGGCGGGCAGCCGCGACGTGATCGACCTCCATGGCCTCATTGACAAGGTGATCTGCCTGTCATGCGGCGAGGTGACGGCACGCGCGGAGGTGCAAGCCCGCTTGGAGCACGCCAACCCGACCATCACCGGAACCATCCCGGCCGGAGCGGCTGAACTGCGCCCCGACGGGGACGCCGACATCGCCGACCCGGACGACTTCGTCGTGCCCGCCTGCCGGGTGTGCGGCGGCGTCCTCAAACCCGATGTCGTGTTCTTCGGGGAGTCGGTTCCGCCACGGCGGGTGGCGGCGTCCTTCGCGTGGGTGGATTCCGCGCAGGCGCTGTTGGTGGCTGGCTCGTCGCTCACGGTGATGTCGGGGCTGCGGTTTGCCCGGCGCGCCGCCAAGGCGGGCATCCCGCTCGTGATCGTCAATCACGGCCCGACGCGCGCCGATGATCTGGCGGATGTCCGGGTGGACGCCGGAACGTCGGCCACCTTGACGGCCCTCGCCGCAGCGTTGCCGTAGGGCATCGGGCGGTCGGCAGGCGCGGCAGGCGGGCAGGAAAGTGGCGGGCCGTCCGTCTCTGATTGGGGCGACCAGAGGGGGTGTGACGAAGGGCCCGCCGTGGTTCCCACGTTGCCCCATCCCTGGGTAAAGCGATACCCCGCGGCGCGAAGACGGCACCTAAGTACCAGAAGGGTTCTAGGACGAAAGTAGGATTCACGCCGCAAATCTGTACGACACGAGACACGGCACACAACGAACGCGCTCCTGGCGCCCAACCTCCCCCAGGAGCAACGCGGCATCAGGCGCGCCTCAACACAGCGCAATTCGGGATCAGCGGAAGTACACAGCGGCTGAATCAGACAGCGGGCACGACACGTAGCCTGGCCCCTGCTGGCACACCACCGTGAAGGGCTCTTGCCGCACCGGATCAGCCACCTCATTGAGCTGGACGGGATCGCTAGGAGTCTCCCCAGCCGGAACTGCCGCGTGATAAGCGGTCTGAATCGAACCGGCGAACTCGCAGGTCGCATCACCGATGACCGCAACGTTCTCGCTGCACATCTGAACCCCCGCGGGGAACGTCTGCGTCACCCCGGGCGTCGGACCGGCTCCCTTGACGAAATTGACGACCACCACGATCACCACGAGAAGAATCAGGGCAGCCGTCACGCCGAAAATGAGATTCCGGCGAAGAAGACCGCCTGCAGACCTGACTGGAGGCGGCGGAGCAGGCACCACCTCGGGCATCGGAACAGTGCTGCTGGGGCGCCCACACAACCCACACCAAGGCATCTCATTCGGCGCTGTCTGACCGCACCATGCACACTTCACTTCTTGACCTCCAACAGCTGCTTTTGTGCCATCACCCAGCGAAGCGGGTCGAGCACCCTAAACGGTGCGATGCCCTTCACGTCCTGCCCGTTGATGTTCGCCGGCGCCCCCAGTGCGGAGACAGCAAAGAAACGGTGCCGGACCTGGCGGCCGCTGCGCGGGTTCTCCACCGCGTTGACCATCCCTGTGGCTCCCAGAGCCATCAAGAGGGAACGCACCTCCTCATGGATTTGGTCGCCGTCTGTCTCGTCGTAGGACACCCCACGCGCCTCCCGGTTGAACGCCGCCCCCACATTCCCCAACCGACGGGGCCAGTTCGTGACATGTGTTTTCACACCCGACGCTTCGTCTGGAGACTTGCCCGCCGCCAGCATCTGGACCGTATCGAACTTCGACACGGCGACGCCGAGCGCGGGGGCTCCCTCACCAATCAGCGTGAGAACGTACTGGAGTACTTGGTTGGGTGAACTGCCCACCTTGTTCTTCGACGCCAGCCGCCCCTGCAACTCGTCGGTGATCTCTTTGACCTGAGTTGGGTCAAACAAGAACAGCACCAGATCTGCCTGCGAGAAGAACTTCAGGTGAGGAGGAGCCCCCCGATTCTGAAGGTCCTCCCCGGCCACATCGCGCAGCGCCAGATAGATCTCTTTACCACCGGGCTGGAAGCGCCCCAGGCTGAAAATCAGCGGGTATCGCTGAATAGCATCGGCGCTGTTCGCCGCTGCGGTGGGCCGCAGCATCCCCCGGGCCTGATAGAGCGGACGCTCGTACTCGATCTCGTAGTTCGTCTCGGTCGCCCCAATACGCGTCAGGGTCGACCCCTGCGCTTCGACAAGTCGCTCCAGTTCCTTGATCATGACGCCGATGTAGACGCTCTTGCCCGTGTCGCGGGCACCTGCCAAAGCCAGTGTCACGGTTTCGGTGCCCCTCCATCCGGGAGGAAAGTTGAAATGGCAGGTGGCGCAGACCTCGATCGTCGGCCCCTGGCATTGCCGGCAAGGCACGGACTTCGGAGGATCCCAACGCCGCACCGGCTTGCCGCTGCTATCGGTTGGCCTCTCGAGCACCGTGAGTGGCCGGTTGTACTGCTCACGTCCATGGAACTCCGAGAATGCGGTGTCGTGCACCTCGGGGCACGTGTTGGTGCACAAATACGCAACTCTGTTCTGCGTAAGGGCATGGAAGCAGTGCGGGCACTTAGTCATTGGAAACTCCCTTCATTCCGTCCTGGGTAGCAAACGTCGAGCACCGCACGAATGAGCGCGTTGAGGGCGTCTCCGTGACTCTCGGCGAGATTCATTCTTGTGGCGCCTCGCGCGTCGCCGAAGAGGAAATGAACGGAGGGAGGGGCCCCCCACTCCGTAAAAACGCCAGCGGCGCGTTCCTCCGCCAACACCACAGTGAGGACAGCGTCGGAGGCCGCCCCTGTCGCAGGGACGTGATCGGTGAGGTGAATGCGAGAGTGCTGCGGGGGCGTGGGAGGCGGAGTGACACTCCCGGACTCCCGAGGCGGCTCCTCCTTCCATCCCCCCACCAGCTCACGCACTGTCCCGGCTGGCACCAACTGCCATCGTCCGCCACGACCAGCGAGGCACACCAAGATCCCCTCGTTGGTCCCCAACACCTGATCGATGCCGAGAAGAACATCGGCGACCGCCCCGACCGAACCGTCTGCGACCCAGGCCGCCATCGAGGCCGAGGCGTCCACGCTGAGCGCCAACTCTCGGCTCCGGCCCGCGGGAACATGGTGGGTGCTCAACCCGAGGACGCGGGCCGCGGCTACTTGCGCTGCCCCGGCGAGACCATCCAAGACCTCATGGGTGGCCACACTCACCAGCAACTGACCCTCGATGATCTCCAGCTTCACTGCGTCGACCCGCGCCATTCCCCCCACGGGAAGCCGGTCAAGTCGGACACTCGACACCGCACCATTTCTGGTAGGCGTGGTCGAGAGCTCCAGAGCAATCACCGTTCCGACAGCGAACGTGCCATTCCGCGCCGCAGCCACAGAAATGACCGCCCCGTCGACCTGTTCCTCCCTCACGTAGAGCCGGTCGGGGGGAAGCCCTACATCCCGCGGGATCGCCGTGGCACGACGAGCCTGCAGCTCAGCAGGCTCATCAGACCGGATGATCCGCACACTGATCCCCTGCGGCACCAATGTGACTGGGCCAGCGGCCAAGTTGTAATCGGGCATCGCTCAGCTCTCCTTCTGCTTGCCGAAACCCAAACGCGAAAAGAACCCTGGTCGCGCTCCGCGATAGCCGCCCGCCCAATCGCCAAGGACACGCTCCGCTCCACGAGCGCCTTCCTTCGGACGCACCCACTGCGCGACCCGCGGCAGCTCGCCTTCAAAGGTCGCCTGATCCATGGTTGCCACCACCGCACCCAACAGTTCGAGCGCCAGCGGGCGGACACTACGCGACTCCAGCACGGCCACACTCTCCGGGAAGCGCACCTCCTCCGCACCAAACAAGAGCATCGCCGCCCAGCACAAGGCGGTATTCCCGGGGGGAACAAGGCGGGGGTAGTTTGCCTTCAACCCTGCGGTGCTTGCCTGCACAGTGATGCGGACCATACGCGCCGCGGTCGCTTTCACCGCTTCCTGGGGAACTTCGGGCAGAGCCACGTCGCGTGCACGCGTCGGATCCCCCATGAGCTCGACGACCAGGAACAATGCCAACATGGCCGTCACTGAGGAGTGAGGCTGCCAGTCTGGGCGCTGCTGAACAATCTCCGCCCGAGCGCGAGACAACGTGCGATAGACCTCCCGGAGCGTGCGGAAGCTCGCCCAGGCCACCGTGCCCGTCAGCGACGCCAGAGCTCTCGCCGCAGGCGCCTCCGACAGCGCCTGCGCCAGCGGTGCCACTTCCTCCGGATCGTGCTCCATGAGCACTTTCTGGACGAGGATGGCTGGGAGACGCATGACGTTGTCCGCACCCAGCTGCTCCAGCAGCCTGACTGGCACCGCCACATCTAGAAGGCCTTTCAGGATGGAGGCACGCGCAGGGTGTCCACCCGGGAGCTGCAGCAATGCCCGAAGCGCGCAGGTCAGCACCGAATCGGTCAGCGCTCGAGACTGCGTGTCACTCAACGCGGCCACCACGAGGGACACCCCCAGCGGAGTGATCGTGCCGTCCCCATCAATGATGAGAGTTGACTCAAACACTTCCAGCGTCAGCAAACGCAGGTTCCGAATCGTCGCCTTCGGAATGATGGATTCACGCCGCACGGCACTGAGCAGCTGCTCCGTCAGCAACTCCCGCACGGCAGAGTTCGCGGGCTTCACGCGACCGAACAGAGCCTGAGCCTCTGCGGGATCCAGCATGGTTTGCGCGATCCACTGCTCGCCCACCCGCTCACGAGCGCTCATCGCTTCCGGCTGATTTCCCCATCCAGCAGCGTCAATAACGTGGTACAGACACACCCCGGAGACCGCAGCATCGACGCCTTGCACCGCATCGGACGCCACGAAGCGTTCCAACGCCGCCACCAGCTCGGGGCTCAGGTGCGGTTCGATCCCAGCTTCGGGCACAGCCTCGGGGTTCTGCGCCCACCATGCAGGGTCATCGAGAGCTGACAGGAGGTAGGCGGTGGTCGCCAAACGGCGCACGTACGGGCTAGCGCCCCGCATATGCGCCAAAGCGTCCCAGCGCTCCTGCGTGGCATCCCCCAGAACTCCGACGAGGGCGGCGACGACCGCGGCGGCGACATCCGGTGCAGCCTCCACCCCGTCCGGGGCTGACGTAGCCATGATCTGCTGGCCTTCCGCGTCGATATCGACCGAACCCGACAGCACCGCATCAGCGACCAACCACCACGCCGGATCTGCAGCGTCTAAGCCCGGGATGCGTGCGCTCAGCTCTCCCAAACGCGTCTGAAGCGGGCCGACGTCATCGGCCACGGAGTACGCCTCAATGAACAACTCCGACCACAGCGACGCGGGAATCGGCAAACCGAGCCCCGTCGCATGTGGTTCACCACCGCGGACGCCAAGCGTCGGATCCTCGGCCGTGTCAATGACGTAGCTGTCACGCAAACTCTCGGGCTGGACTTCGTCACGCAGCACACACACCACATCGAACAGCGAACCGCTGCCGCGCCCCTCGCCACCCTTGGGCTCGAGGGTGGAGAAGGCCAACCGCGCAGCAGTGCGGGGGCTTGCGGCCGCGACCAAGCACTGCAGCCACGACGCCGCATCATCAGTGTCGTGGCACACCACCACGAGCGAGGGGCCCCCGCGGCGACGTGCCCGTAAGGCGTCCAGCATGACTCCGAGCACTCCAGGGCGCCACACCTCGCCACCGCGCAGGAACTCATTGAGAGCATCCGTAAGGTCTGGTGCCTCCAGAGTGTCGCGGTGTAGCCGCGCGGCATCGACACCTTCAGGGCCGAACGGAGCCAACCATGACTCCGACCTCCACGTCACAATCGGAGACGTCGGCAATGCACCGGGGTCCACCACGGCTCCATGAGTGAACACGTTGCCGGGCCGTCCGCTGCGATCCATTCCCGCAGGCACGCTGTGCAGCACCACGAAGTAGCCGGGGGCTCCGGGCAGCTCGCGGTACGCCAGCCGGCGCGGCCACAGCCGAACCTGCGACTCGGGAACGAAACGCAGATCGGCCACGTACGGATGCGGCAAGTCGGTGGGGGCCAGGGTCTCTACCGTGTGCGCCCAATCGGGGGGCAGCCCTCGAACCTCTTTGACTTGCCAGCCACCCTGCCCGGACGGAGACTCCCAGGATGTGTAGGTGAGCTGGCCGATCAGCGGGACGCTGAGCTTCCGCATCAACTCACCGCGCCCGCAACGTGCTGAGGCTCGGATCCAGAACTGCCAAATGCGCGAGCCGCTCAGCGGGAGCGACAGCGAACAGCCGGAGATAGCCGCGAGCCGGCGCCTTGCCAACCCACACATCCTCAGTCCAATCCGTCCCCACCCGTGCGGTGGTGATGTGTCCCCCCTTGCTCAGAGTCTCGTCATCCTTCACCGCCAGCGCCACCAATTCACCGTCCTCGTAGTCGAGGGGAAGCCGATCAGCGCGGTACACCAGCTTGAGGGGCGGAACCTCAGTCATTTCTTGGGGCGCACGCAGCTTCACCGCGACGGTTCGGGTGCTCATGAGCGGGATGTGCTTGCTGACCACGCGGTACTGGAGCGTGTCCAGTCCCGCATAAGCAAGCGTGAGGGGCTTGCCTTGAATCTGGCGTCCGTCCTGGTGCGTGATCGGGACGAGTACGACGTCGCAGCCCTCCGGGGGGAGAGCCACGTCGACCGTGCCTTGCCGTTTGTACTGGGTCAGGCTGACGGTCACGTGCGGGGTTCCCTGGATGGCCGCCTCGGCGTCTCCCCCGCGCCGCATCAGGAACACCTGCACTGCGGCCGCGATGTAGTCGTCATCGGAGGGTTCCTGGCCGGGCTCGCGAGATCGCATCGGCCAGGCGAGGACGATCTCCTGGTGGTGCACCCGCTGATGAATGGCTGCGCTCGTGATCGGAGCGCCCCGATCGATCAACACCTGGGTGGGGCCGGGGAGGATTTGATCGTCGCGCACCGTGACAGGGGTCAGGTAGATGCGCGCCCAGCCCTCGGGCCAAGGCGTGTTCTCCATCACGACCCGGCCGTCAGGTAGCCGGTTGGTGATCGGGGTGGGGATCAGCTCCCCCACCCGCAACCGCAGCAACGATTGTGGATCCTGGACCTGCTGGTCGATTCCCGCTTCTGGTTCGTCTTGACTGCGATAGATCTCGACGCGGTCGCTCCCCGGCGAGGTCCACATCAGATCGAGAACGGTGCGGCCCGAGGCATCCTTGCGTGCAGCGATGTTCAGATCCTGAACAGGTTCGATGGGACTGACGACTGTCATGCTCCGCACCACCACCGGGGAATACTGAACCGTCCCGTCCGCTTCCGCTCGGACACGGAAGACGTATACGTAGGCCCCGGGATCGACGGCGTGATCGGCGAAACCAGCGTGGTTGGTGCGTTCTCCGCCGATGCGGAACTCGGGATCGGTCAGCCGTGCCGGGTTATACGCCTCGCTGCTGGGAACCCGAAACACCTCCACGGAGCCCTCCAGAAGCTCCTGCCAATGGCCGACCACATCTATGCCGTCCTGCTGCACAGCAACAGACATGGGCGGGGCGATCACCCATGACTCGGCCACCAGGACCGGCTGGGTAAGCGCCGCAGCCTCAGCATCGGCGCCTGCATGGCACCACACCTGGAAGTTCGTGGCTTGGGTCGTGGGGGTCCGACGATCCAGGTGACGGGTGTCCCGCGTGACTGCGACCAGCGCGGCCTCTTCGGGGAGGAAGCTACGTGCACCTGGACGCGACACCAACCGGTACAGCAACACGGGTTGATCTGATTCGGCGGCGGGCCACGTCAACTCCAGATCGTCACCACGCAACCGCACCTGCAGCTCATGCGCGGTCCGCGTAGCCGCACTGACCACATCGGTCGGCACGAAACGCTGCTTCCAGGTTTCCACGTCGACCGCCTCTTCCGGCCCGACTCCGGAAGTACTTGGCTCAGGCGACTCGGGGGCCGACGGGCCAGGCCCCATCGGTGTCGCCTGGATGTGGAAGGACTGCAGCAGCCCAGTGAGCTCATCAGCAGCATCCGTGGGAAATCCTGAGGGTAGTTCTGTGAGCACCACGTCACGCGTGATCGTCTCCCCGCGTTGCACGCGGGCGATCAGCTTGTGCGTTGCCATGGCCGGCGGGCGACTCTTCTGTGAACTCCGCCAGCGGTCTACCGCGGCCCGAAGTTCTTCACGTGAGCTGTTCATTACGCAATCTCCTCGTCGGCCCCGGAGGGCTGGTTGAAGTCAGCCACACGAAGAGGTTCTGTGGCTTCTGTGCGGATCAAAACAAAGCCGAGGCTGCTGGCCACACGGCTGACAGCGATCGGCATGGACACGACGGTGCGGTTGTACACCTGCGCCTCGTCCGAAAGGAGCTGGTACGAAAACGGCTGTCCAGGGATCTGCTCGTCTGCGCCATTAATGAACTCACGCACGGAGAGAAGTTGGCCGTCTTGCTGCCGAATGCGACTGGGTGAACCGAGCTGCTCGAGCACAGTGGGGAGCGTTCTCGCCCTGATGGACGTCCACGTTTCATCGGCTGCGTCGGTTCCCGCGCCGTGCGCTTCCAAGTCAGCAACCCAGGCATCGAGGGCAGAGTTCACCGTGCCGACGCGCTCATCGAAGATTCTCCCGGGCGCTTCCGACAGCATGTAGAAGTCGGGGCCCAGCCGCGCTCCGACCCCTTCGAGTAACAGCCGCCAAGGATCGCTCAACCATCCGACGGTCGAGATGCTGACCCGGAGCCGTGCCACAATCCCACCACGGCTCTGCTCGGGGTACTCCTCCTGACCCCACTCGACACTTGCTGGCAGCCCATCCGGCACCCTGGCGGATTCCTGCTCGCTGACCACCCGGCCGAAAGGTGCCTGGACAAACGTGCGGACCACACGGGACCACGCCAAGAACTGGCGGTAGCCTTCCACACTCCGCCGAAGGTCACTCAACGCCCGACGAAGGTTCTCCTTCGCTGCGTCCACCTGCGACACCAACTCGCGCTGCCGATTGATGAGTTTGAACAAGATGCGCTGACGACGCACAAAGACCACTAAAGAACTCACCATAGCGACGACAAGAATTCCAGCCGCGATCCCAGCGACGCTGAGCCATGAAATCCATGCCAGAGCCCCGATGCCGACCACGATCCCGATCCCCAGCAAGGCGACGATCACCAGGACCCGCATCAGCGTCGCCGTCTTCCGTTGGCCACTGCGCGAATCGGACAGGTCATCGAGCTCTTGGAGACTGGCCAACGTGGCCGAATGGATGCCCACCTCGTCGTAGAGAGCGACGACGGCCGAACCCAACTGCTCACCAAACCTGTACGCGAATGAGGAGTCAGCATGGGTGGTGCGCCACTGCCGCAGCCGCTCACGGGCCTGAAGCGCGAGACTGCTGACCCGTTCCTCCGCAGCGATGTCCTCCAATCGAGATTCCAGCAAGGTCGCCCCCAGCCAGTCGAACGATTCGATGCGTTCCAGACTCTCCTCCACGGGGAGAGCGGGCTCGCCCAGTGTGAACACCTCCTCCCCGGGAGGCACGACCACCGCCACGGCGGACACCACCCCCAGATCGGCCCCTTCGCGAACGGCGAGGGCACGCCCCCGGTCACGAGCATCCAACAGCGTCAGAGCGGAGCCTGTGTAGTCGCGCCACACCTCAGCATGGTTGGTGACCGCTTCGAGCATCGGTCGGCCTTCGGCTGCTGCCAGCGCATCCTCAGCGCGTGCTGCCAACTGCTCCAGCTCGTCCGCGCTCATCGCATTGAGGCTGGTGCTACGCACCACTTCGAACGCTGACCCGGTGCCGAAGATCGCCTGGCCCACCCGGCTAGCAGCCTCGTTACGCAGAGCATCCGTCACGCTGCGCAACCACTCCAAGGGGTGCATCAGGCCGGACACAAGGAAGGAGAAGAACATTTTGAGTGCGTCCAGTACGCCCACTCTGCGAACTGCCTCACGTTGGGCATGCTGTCGCTCACCGACGAAATGGGTGCTTCTGTGGTCACCCCACACGCGATCCGCCACTAGTCGGGCCGCACGGGCAGGTTCGTCGAGGTACACCACGTTCTCACCCGACCCACGTGGCAGCGGAACTTCGCGCGACAGACTCAGCACCTCGTTGCGGAGCTGGGCGTCGGCTTCTCCTCCGTCCCAACCACGGACCGTGCTGCGAACCATCCGCACGGAGGCGCGACCCGAATTCTCCAACGGTGCAGGATCGCCGATCCCGCGCCACAGCCCCAGTAGGCTGCTCACAGCTGCGGCCTCATGAGCGGAGCGGGGCTGACCGTCGGCCAGACTCACTGACTCCGATGCTCGGTGCGGCCCCTGTGGTGATTCTGGAGAAATCACCAGGTTCTCCCATTCGGCCACGGTCAGCGCATCGGCTGGTATGGCGGGAGTCCGCGGCAGGACGATGCGCAGACGCCGAGCTTGTTGGTTGGTCGCGCGCTGCACCATCACGGTCACCTGCGAGGCAAGCGCGGAATGGCGGGGCTCCGCATCCGAAGGAACCAGAATCCCCACGAGTGTCGAGCTGGCACCCGCCTCACTGAAGGCTCCCTGCCAGGTTGTTCCGTGAGCGATCCCGTCAACGACCCGGAGCGCTGGTGCGTCCTGCCCGAGGTGCGCGGAGTCGACCCAGGTGAACGAACCGACGAGGCCAGCAGCGGACCAGTCGGTCAGGACAGCCAGAATGTCTGTGGTGTCCTGACCGCCGATAATGAGCGCCCACGAATTCACATCTCACCCCAATCGAACACGTCCGACGAGAGCGTCTCGCTCTTCTGCTCGGGCGGCTCCGGCTTCTTCTCCAACAAGGCGGCTTCTTCGAGGGCCGCGGGGATGAGCTCGCTCAACGCGTCGATCGCCCAAATCGTGTCGGGCACCAAATCGCGCCACATGGGGGTCTGCGACGCGATCTCGCGTGAATCGATGCTCAACAGGCCACCGTCGCTGTTCACGAACCGCGACGCTCGCCCGCGCCAGACCGCCAGGAACTCGCTCAGCGCTGCCGCGCGCTCGTCAAGACTCGCGTTGCCGTCCACGGATGTGATCGCCGACTCACCGGGTGAAGGATGTGCGGCCAGCCACTCGGCGAACTCAAACTTGGCGTTACGCAAAGAGGCCTCGGCCAGTTCAAATTCCCCGTGGTCAAATAGCCTCCGCACAACCCGGTAAGGCAGCAGCGCTTCCCCTGGCTCTCCGAGCCCGAAACTGACCACCGCCAGCAGGTACGACTCCATCACCGCGGGCAGCCAGTCCACGGGCTGCCGGAAGCGTGCCTTCGGCGTGAGCATCGGTTCAGGAAAATCGACCCAGCGGTGTTTCCCGGAGTCGTAGACCCGTACCGTTTCCGGGTCACCGACGCGTTTGATTGTGGGCACCTTGACCTTGCCCACCGCCAGACCGACGAACCACCCAGCCACGATGGCCCGCCGCTCTTGCGTCGTCATCGGCAGCGACCCCGGCAGCTGCCGGGCTCTGCGGTTGTCCCAGAATCCCACCCGGGAGGAGGCGGTCAAACCGCTCCATTCGACACGTACGGGTTCGAGCACCGACTTGAAGCACACCGGCGCGTAGTTCGGGTAGGAACCAAAGATGTCGATGCGACGGACCGTCCCATTCTGGGAGAGCGCCTGCTTGAAAGACGTGAGTGTCGAATCCACCAGTGTCTTGTCGTTCGTGAGGGAGTCCAACAGAGTGCTCTCCAAGGCGTCCCCTCGAAAGGGAACCTCAGAGAACTTGTACTGGTACTGCACGGTCTCCCCGTACACCGCATCGACCACTCGGGCGTCCACTGTCGCCAAGGGGCTGGCCAGACGCCGTGCCTCCTGCAGTTTGGAGACGATCTCGTTACGCCGGTTGCGCTGAATCGACTCGTTCGGCGCATCGATAATGTACGAACGCAACGACGCCCGACTGAACTCTCCGAAGGCGCCGCCTTCCCGCGCCACATACAGGCGCCCTCGCCCCAGCAGATCCGACGGCGAAATATGGACTGCCCACGTCGCCGGTTGCGGGGTCAAAGGCCTGCGGCTGTTCGGATCGTGGACGAACGTGCGCGGCACCCAACCGCCACCGTCGATGAGCCCTCCCGGGGGACGCACCCCATCACCGGTTGGCCACACCCCCAACACCACACGATTCGCCGCCTCACGCTCCGATGTGCCGTCTTGAGCCAAGTGCGTCTCGAAGTTCGTGAGGTACTGATCGCTGGTGGTGAGCAAGATTTCGTTCGTGGCCGTATCGAACCGGCGATCCACCTCGGTCGCCGCGGGAGCGGGCCAATCCGCGTAGGCCTCGCTGGCATAAACGGACTGACCGGCCTGCGTGGCCGAACTCGCGCGCGCCTCCCTCAAAGTGGTGGCACGGCTCTCCAACTCCTCCCGCAACGGGGCGATGACTGCCCCTCGGAAGTCGCTCCACAGATCCTCAGCGAGGAACGCCGCCTTCTCATAGAGGCGGCGTCTCGTCCACCCGTTCAACTCATCGCGCAGCGGCTTCGTGTAGTTGTCGCCCCCACGGATGAGACCCCGGACTGTCGCGACGGCTCGCCGAACAGTCTCGGGAACGGACAGGGGGGCAGGGGACTGTCCCGCGCGGGCTGCTCCGGATTCTTTGACCATCAACGCCAGCGCATCGTCGACGTGCGCGAGCAACTGGAGGGCATACGGAACCCCAAAGTCCGCCAAAGCGCGCCCTACCATTGCTTTGAGACTCTCAAAAAGGCTCTGCTGGTAGTTCCACGCCCACGCTTGCGCCCGCTCCAAAGCCCGAGCGTCGGCGTCGGGGGTGGCTGAGGAGAGTTGCCGCCCGACGTGGTCCAACCAACGGGACCCATCGAGCCCGTCGGGACGCGCCAACGTATCGGAGATGCCTTGGACGATGGTGGCGGCCTCGGTCGTGACGGCTTCTTGCGTCCACAGACGCTCCGCCATCCACGCCCCATAGGTGCGCCGAGGATCGTTGCGATCGGGCACGAACACCCCGATCTCCTCGGCGACACGCGGCCACATCTGCGCCACCAGGCGGTTGAGCTCGACATCGCTGCTCGCCGATTCGTCCACCACATGCCCCTTGAACAGGCGGTCCACGGCTCCACGCGCGAGGCGCTGCGCGGAGAACTCGGCGTAGCGCTCCCGCCCCATGCTCAGTGACGCGTAGCCAAAACTGCCCCACGCGAAGTTCTGGCTCGCTGGACCCCAGCCGATCAGATCCCTCCGATACGCCGGAGACTGGCGGTTGCCCAAGTCGTATTGCACGTAGTCGGCTAGGGCGGACGGCGAAACCATGAGGCCACTCAGTCCGCGAGCCAGCCCCCGATAGAGACTATCGGGGGTACCGTCACCGAATCGGCTGGCGCTGAGCCCGACATCGCGGCTCACCGGGAACATGCGGGCGAAGGGCATGTCGGTGAACGAGCGGCTCACCCCGGCAGCGTTCGCCGCCTCAGTGTCCAGCTCCTGGGCCTCACCAAACTGGGTAGCCACGATCTCGCCGAGCATCCCCAGCGAGTTCGCCCGGACGCCCAGCCTGTCACCGGGTTCCAGCGAGCCGAACACGTCGGCGCCCAGCAGGAACGCACCGATCAGCCCGCTTTGGAGTTGATGCTGTCCGGTGAGCAGGCGGCACACATCGAGCGTCATGGATGCCCCCGCGCCGCCGGCCATCGACGAGACGACAAACACCAGAGGTTCGGCGCCTGGCTCGTATCCGCCGAACGCGCTCAGCTTCGCCATGTCGCTGTGGGCCTGGGGGTCCTGCAGGCGGTTCCAAGCCGATTCCAGCGCCCCGTCCATCTCCCCCAACTTGGCCAACGTCAGCATCCGGCCCACCGCCCGGTACTGGCCCGCACCAATGGAAACGATGGCACTGACCGACGACGGATTGGCGGGAGCCCACGTGGCGATCGCCCCTAGCGCTGATTGGTCCGCGAACCGACGAGAGACCACCCGGTCCACCTGAGCGTACGTCGCCGCCTGCGACCCGATTCCCAGATAGGTACCACCCTGCTCGGTCACACTCCGGATACCCGACGGCGGGGCGTCCGGCGTAACCGGGACGTCCAGCACCACGAATTGCCAGCCAGACGGGAGAGGGCCATCAATGCCACGATCGTGCAGCTCCCCACGAAGCTGATCCATCATGAAGGCGAGTGTCTTCGCCCCACTGCCTCCACAGCCCACCACCAGGCAGCGTCGGAGGACAGGGCCTTTGGGTTCCCCCAGTGTGGTTTTCTGCATGCTCATGTTTCTCCTGATCAGGCGAAGGGATCGAAAACGTCGGGGGCTTGCGGGTTCTGAGGTGCGTGGGGAGGCGCCGCAGATGCCTGTGCCGACGGCTCCGCGCTACTCAGGTCGGCGAGCATCCGTGGGACGCGCTGCTGCACGTCGCCCACCATCGCCTCGCGTTCTGCCTGCGAGGCTGCCGAATCGAGGAGGAGGATGAGCTCTCCCCGCTGGCTCTGTCCGGGCGTGACGAGCAACACCCAATGCCCATGCACAGCCAAGGGGAGTTGCGCCGGGTGCCGGGGGGATGCCGTCTCTTGAAGGTCAGACGCGCTTACGCGTCCAGGAGCAACGATCCGCACGTAGCCCGAACCGAACGGGGACCCGCCCATGACCGCTTTGAATTTGACGTCACCAACGGTGAGTTGCCGGGTACCTCGATTCGTCGTCAGCAGTTGTTGCCCATCCGCAGGATGTAGCGCGAGCGGGCGTCCGTCGCGCATGACGAGTCCGTCAACGACTTCGATGTTCATCGCGACGGGGTTCACCGTGGACGGTGGGATCTTGCTCGCCAACGCCCACTTGAACAGGTACATCAGCGCCAGGGGAATCCCTGGCCCCAGCAGCAACGCCACCACGAGCGCGACACCGTAGTTAACCGTGGAGAGTGGTTTGTGTGCGTCGCCCGTGAACGCCACCGTGACGTACTGGGGCACTTGGGGGTCTTCAGCAGGGAGGAGGACCACCCGCATGGTGCCGTTGACCGCCCCGTTGCCCTGCTGAGCGCTACCCAGTGAGATCGGCAATTGGCGGACCGCACCCTGCTCAACTCGGACGCAGGATTGATCACTGTTGGCGGCCGCGGAGATGCTCAGATCTGTGACACCCTCGGGCCGGGTCACGAACGTCGTGGCTGAAGTGTCGACCCAGACGCACCCCGGCCCCTGAATGGGCAGGGATGCCTGCAGCGTGATCTCTCCTTCCACGGCGCCAAAGTCGAGTCGCGCTGGCACGGTGGGGTACCCGTTGGGGGGAAGCAGCTCGAAGGGGACGTCTTTGACCTGGGTTGTGAGTTTCGTGCCAGCGATCGTGGTTCCATCGGGGTTCGTGGCTGCCGCGGTGGTGACGGACAAGCGCAGACGCAATCGGTACTGCCCGGTCGGCAGCGCTCGGGCGTCAAAGGTGATGGGTTGGCTGATCTCAGATTTCGTCAGCCCAGTTTTGAGGGTCGTCTCGACGCTTTGGCTGTCCACTAGCGCGACATCCATCGTGGCCTCCCCGAGGAGGGATTCGGGATCGACAGCTTGGTCGCCACCGTTCACGATGCCGATGTCGAGCGGGATATCGTCACCGATCCGCATGAGGCCCTCCGGCTGATTCCAGGTGGGAAGCAGATCGCCAGTGACGTCGATCGAGGTACGGCTTTGACGTCCGGTAGATCCGGCCGCCTTGTCCACGAAGGTGAATGTCCATGCTCCTCGCCATGCCTGCGCATCGCCGGCCAGCAACGAGACGTTGACGGAGCGGTCTGAAAACCAGCGCACCGTGCCGGAAACCCCGGTGAAGGGCAGGGGAGCGGTGACTGCGCTCGCTGCTGGAGTCGATTCATATTCCACACCGCTCGGTGTGGTGATGAGCAGGCTGATACCTGCGACATCAGTCGAACCGAGAATGGATACTTTGGTGACGGAAGGATCCAGCACTACCGTGTAGCTGCCCTCCGAGCATGACTTCTTCTGGCAGATCGGCGCTGTTTGCGGCGGCTGACCCGTCACGGTCGCTTCGAAGGCGAACAGCATGTCATCGAGGTCCTTCACCAACGTGAAGGCCCCTGGAGCGGGGTTCGTCACCTGCCCACAGGGATGGGGGCCGGCGCCGGTCGCCAAGCTGGTCATCAGGTCAAATTGGTTAGCGGGGGCTGGATGGGCTGCATCGTGCCCCTCGAGGCCCACCCCGAACAGCACGATGCCTTGGGTCCTGAGCTGGTCGGCCACGCCGCCTGGGCGGCACAGCGATTCTGCTGCAGCAGCTGTGGCGGCTTGCCGCTCGGCCTCAGTCCGCAGGGGATTGTTGGGGGCGTAGGGTCGCGCTGGCTGCTCGCCTCTTGGCGGTTGAATGTCCAACTGGCCGTCAGAGAAGAACACCACAGCCTGACAACGGGAGACCTCACCGGTCTGGCGGGCGGCGAGCTCCTGGCGGGCCCCGTCTAGCCCGAGCCAGTAGTCGGTCCCCAACTCGTTGTCCCGATCGCGGTATTGCGCGACAGATTCACGCAACGCTGGCAGGGTGTCTTGGCTCGCAACCACCCACGGGGACGCGTGGTCGAGGTAGCGGGTTCCAAAGCCAACGAGCTTGATACTCAGCTCGCTTCGGGTGCGTTCGGCCAGGTCCGTGAGGCGATCTAGTAAGAACTGGGCCGCGACAACGCGGTCACCTTGGGGATCAGTCCATCTCAGGCTTCCCGATTCGTCCATCAGGACCAGCAGATCTCCGGAGCGCTGACCAGCCAGGCATGAGGCGAAGCGGCCGGTGGCGGGTTCCTCCGCCGCTGCGGGAAGCGCCTGTTGAAGGGCCAACAGCGGTACTGCCAGCAGCACGAACACCAACCCAAACACCCAACGCTTCACAGTCGACCCATCCAATCCGCGATGCGCAGGGCAGACGCCAGCACCGCCGCAAGAGCGAGCCCAGTGCAGGTCCATGTCAACGCTCGAAGCCAGGAGGGTTCTGCGTAAGTTCCGGCAGCGCGGGCGCTGACATCTCGGTTGAAGAAGATCGCGAGGAGACCCAAAGCACCCGGACCGGCAAGGATCCAGGCAATGATCCACCAGATGCTTGAGCCACCCACCCAGGCCAACACCCCGCCCGCGAGCGCAGACAGCGCTGACGCAAACAGCCATCCCAGGGGAGGGCGCGCCGTGGTGATCGGCTCATATGGAAGCTCCGACTCCGTGAACATGACTAAGGCCCACCCACCCATTCAGACAACCGACGCAGCAACTCCATGAGGCTGGAGGTGTCCTCCGCCAGGGACGTCACCTGCTTATTGACGGACGACCATGCAGCCTCGACTCCGAACTTCACTCCGATCAGCGTGGCGAGCGGTGGGAGCAAGACCGCAAGGACCAAGGCGATGATTGCGGTAAGACGCGGGCGACACTTCACTGTTGCCACAATGGCGCCGACCAGACTGCCGAGCAGGACGACCACTGCGAGGAGCGCCAGCCCCGACCACAGACTCAGCCCTGCGGGCTCCAGGACGGCAGTGGGTAGTGCGGCCACCATGTTGTAGACGCTCATCCCAAGACCCAGCCCCGAGACGATGACGAGCGCTAATAGAAGGCGTGCGTGTCGCTGCCCGCGAAACCCACTCCCGGCTGGCTCCGCATGCAGGAGCGCATGGCTCTGGGTCGCCACGGAAGAAGGCGGACTCGCCATGAACGGTGCGGCGTTTGTGTCGTTCAGCGTGGCATTGCCAGATTGTGTATCAGCAAAGGGGTCGTAGTACGGGGAGAGCGGTTCGTCACCTCCCCGCGGTTCGGCGTCTCCGCTCATGAAGCAAACCCCCATTCCCACTCACGCCTGATTCATACATACGATCACAGGTCGGGCTCGACTGTAGCCCTGGGGGGGGTTGTTTCGCACAGTTTCATGTGCCCACGGAATGACATCTAGCGAATCATGCGTCAGAGTGGGCCAGACTCAACACGATGGGAGCGCTCACCACTCCACAGATGGAAAACCTGGAGGACACAAGATGACAACCCGTTGCGAACGTTGCGGCGCCGACATCTCCAATGGTCGATGCCAGAATTGCGGCGCAACCGTCCATGGTGCGGAAGCAGGCAACCCTGCATCGACCGTCCCAGTAGTAACGCCGACCTTCACGCCCCACCCAGCGCCCGCACCGGCAGACGTCCCTCCGGCGGGTGAGGGAGTCACAGAGACACTTCACCCAGCATCAACACCGCGGGACAGCGTGGACGCCAAGCCGACGAGGCAGCGCCTTCCTGTGCGGACGGGCCTCATCGTTGCCGGCATCACGATCATCGCGGGGGTGATCGCTGTCCAGTCAGGATGGCATGGCAGCGCTCCGGATAATTCGGGCGCGCCCTCAGGCGTGTCGACGGCGTCAGCCACTCCGACCATTGCCCCGACCACAGCGCGAACAACTCGGTCCGCCGCGCAGCGCGAGGCCGACGCGGCCGCAGAGCTGGCACGACAAGCGGCCAGCGACCGGACGCGGATCGTCACGAACAATCAATGGGTGGCCCAGATGTCTTCGAAGTACGTGGGCGTTACCGATCCGCTCATGACCACGAGCGCGGGGTCTCACACCTTCTACGCTGTCGACATTCTCGCCGAGCATCAGGAGACCAAGCAACGGCTGGCGGGTTATGACGTAGCGCTTCTGGACAGCCGTACTTACGGCAAGCGCAGCAGCCACGATGGGGAACCCATCTGGGTCACCATGGTGTTCAGCAGTTCATTCACCAGCGAAGACGCCGTGAACTCCTGGTGTGGGAACCAGTTCCCCAACCGTTCGGCCAAGGACCGCACCAACCTGTGTATGGCCAATCGGATGCGTTCTTGACTCTGGGGCTACTCGAAGCTAACCCAGTGACGACCTCCACTCCCCGACGAGCAGGCGTAGGTCACCCGCCTACCCTGATTAGTTCCGCATTCGCTCTCCCCGCTGAACCGCACGCTGTCCGACCTGTTCGGACACCTCCGACCCATCTCCTCAGCACCTCGATCTTTGACGGAGATGGCCGCGGCTTAACGTGTGAGTGAGTGATGCGATGGTGTCGTCAGGCTGACAGAGCCGCAAGATAATCACACGAGACCAGGCAGGACCACGGCACCGACACCCCGGCGTGGCAAAGAGACGGGCTACCCTCACTGACGAGCCTCCCGCCGATTCTGGGTGCCGCCGACTTCGAAGTGTCCAGGGTGGAATCGGGCGTCGGGGATCACTCCGATCTGTACGATCCGGGGGACTATCCCCAGACCCCCACGAAGAATGTAGCTACTTCCTTTTACCGGCGACAGCGCGGGCGATCCATACTGCTTCGACTCCGCAGCCATCACGTCCCGAACCAGACGGCCAGATGCTCCGGTGGTACTCGTGTGACGCGACAAGACACGTTCACAACCTTGGCACTGACCCTGGGTGACTTCATCACGGGAGCGTTGGCGACCTCGACCCTTGACCTTGATGAAACCCATCGACTGGCTTCACACACGATGCGAATGAGCCGCCTGGAATCACATCGCCCGCACCTCTACGCACCACGTCAAGCACTCAGCGAAGAGATGACGCCCTGGTCTCCGTCGCAGGCCACGCCACCAAGCCAAAGTGGACTCATGGGCCAATCAGCAAATTTGCAGTCCTGCAATCTTGCAGTACTGTTGCGAAGCACCTGGCGTTCGGTGGGTGCGCATCACGCAGGGAGTACGTATGACAGCAGTCGCCACCCGGGCCGAATCGGGAGTTGAATCCGAGGCGGAACAGTCAGCGGCCGCCGCCCCACTGATGGATCACCGGCAGATCATGCTGGTGGTTTATGGGCTGATGGCCGCCATGTTCCTCAGTTCCATGGCGCAGACCGTCTTCGGTACCGCCATCCGGACGATCGGCGACGACCTCCACGGCCTTGATCAGCAGGCGTGGGTGACCACGGCCTACCTGATCACCTCGACGGTCACCACTCCGCTGTACGGCAAGCTTTCCGACATCTTCGGACGCCGTCCGCTCATCATCCTCAGCATCACGATCTTCATCCTCGGCTCGGTGCTGTCGAGTTTCTCCACTTCCATGCTGATGCTGGCTGGCTTCCGGGCCTTGCAGGGCATCGGCGCGGGCGGCCTGATGTCGCTCCCGCTCGCGATCATGGGCGACGTGCTCGCACCCCGGGAGCGAGCCAAGTATCAAGGCTTCTTCCTCGCGACGTTCGGCATCGCCGCGGTGGTGGGTCCGCTGGTGGGCGGCATCTTCGCCGGGGCGGACACCCTGTTGGGGATCGACGGCTGGCGTTGGGTGTTCCTGATCAACATCCCGATCGGTGCCATCGCGCTCGCGGCGGTCTTGTTCTTCTTGCACGTCCCGCACATCGCGCACGGTCACGCTCGCGTCGACTGGTGGGGGGCCATGCTGGTCACCACCTCGCTCGTCCCGCTGCTGCTGGTCGCCGAGCAGGGTCGCGAGTGGGGCTGGAGCTCGCCGCTGTCGCTGGCCTGCTACGCCGTCGGTGCCGCGTCGCTGGTGGCGTTCGTGTTCGTGGAGCGCGCCATGGGAACGGCGGCGATCCTGCCGCTGCGGCTGTTCAATCAGAAGTTCTCCCTCGCGGTGATCCTCAGCGTCCTGATCGGCTTCGGCATGTTCGGCGCGATGATGACGATCCCGCTGTACCTGCAGATCGTGTTGGGGTTCAACCCGACCGAGGCCGGTTTCGGCAGCCTCCCGATGATGCTGGGTCTGATGCTGGCGTCCATCGTGACCGGCCAGATCATCGCCAAGACGGGGCGCTACGGCGTCTTCCCGATCACCGGTTCCGCGACCACCGCCGCCGGGTTCAGCATCCTCACGTTCATGACGCCCGAGCACGGCTACCCCTTCCTCGCCTTGGCGATGGCCGTCATCGGTCTCGGGTTGGGGCAGTTGATGCAGACGCTGACGCTGGCCGCCCAGGCGGCTGCTCCGGCCCGCGACATGGGTGTGGCGTCCAGTTCGGCGACGTTCTTCCGGCAGATCGGTGGCACGCTCGGCACGGCGATCATGTTGTCGATGCTGTTCGGCTCGCTGCCCACCAACATCACCTCCGCCATGTCGAACACTGACACCGCCACCGCAGCCCTGGACGCGGCACTCGACCCGGCCGTCGCGAACGCGCCCCAGAACAAGGGCGTCATGGACGCCATGTGGACGCCGATCACCGAGAAGATCACCTCGCAGATCGACAGCAAGATGACTGATGCCACGCAGCAGGTGAAGGATCAAGTCGACGCGAAGGTCCGCGAGGAGGTCTCCAAGGCGGCCCACGAGAAGGCCGCTGAAGGCGCCTCGCAGTTGGCTGACGGCGCGGGCAAGCTCAGCACGGGGCTCGGTCAGCTCGGCACCGGCACCGGGGCGTTCGTCGATGGCGTCGGCAAGATCGGCACCGGCGCGCAGGGGCTGGCGACGGGAACGTCGAAGCTGTCCTCGGCGACCGGCCAGCTGGCCGATGGTGCGGGGAAGCTCAGCGGCGGCTTGAAGAAGCTGTCCAGCGCGACCCAGACCGCGGCGGGTTCCGCCAAGGATGCCACCACCGACTTCGGTGCTTTGCAGGCGGCCATGACGACGCTGGCCGCGGACCAGAAGAGCTGTGCCGCAGGTTCCGCCGCCGCGGACAAGGACGCGCCCACCCCCGCGTCCTGCGCCAAGCTCCCCGAGGACCAGGCGGGCGTTGCCGCCGCGATGAAGGCGCTGGGCACCAGCGTCTACACCACCAGCGGTTACTTGAACGGCTCGGGTGATACCCCCGGTATCGCCACGGGGTTGTCGCAGCTCAGCGGTGGAGCCGACCAGCTCGCCCAGGGCACCACGCAACTGGGTGCGGGCATGGGGCAGGTCGCTGACGGGGCGGGCAAGCTCGCCACCGGCGCCACCACGGCCGCCGAGAAGGGCGGAGCGCTGACGACCGGCGCCCAGGGCGCGGCGGCGGGGAGCGCCAAGCTCAGTGATGGCGCCCAGCAGTTGTCGCAGATCGAGCAGGTCATCAACGACAAGGTGGCCGAGCTCACCCCTGACGCGGAGCAGAAGGCCCTCGAGACGGTCGCAGCCGACAAGAACCTCAGCGTCGTGGACGGCCACCTCGCCGTGAACTACGCCGATCCTGTCCAGCGTCGCGCCGTCGTCGACCAGGTGGTTCCGACCTTGATCGACCAGATCAAGAACGGGACGTCAAGCGACGCCGATACCCACGTCAGCACCAGCGACACCTCGTTCCTCAACGGCGCCGACGCCCGACTGACGGCACCCTTCATGAGTGGCTTCAACACGTCGGTGGTCGCCATTTACTGGGTGGGGTTCTGGGTTATGGTGGCGGCATTCGTCATCACGTGCTTCTACCGTGTTCCGCCGCTGCGCACCCGCTCGGCGCTGGAGGAGAAGAACGAACTGGCTCAGGCTGAACAGGAGGCGGCGACGCTGTGACCACACACCCTGCGCCGCACGCGTGCTGCGACGCCGCCAAGGAGTCCTTGCGCGAGCGAAAGAAGCGGGCCACCCGGCATCAGATCCATGAGGTCGCCTTGCGGCTGATCGGTGAGCGCGGCGCGGCGGGGGTGACGGTCGAGGAGATTTGCGACGAAGTGGGCGTCGCGCCACGAACGTTCTTCAACTACTACCCCACCAAACTGGATGCGGCTTTCGACATCCCGCAGACTGACATCCCCGACGCGTCGGCTGAGCGATTCCTCCAGGCCGACGGCGATCTCCTCAGCGATGCCTTGGCGTTGGTGGCGTCCAGCACTGAACTGCCCGGCGACTTCCTGCGGATCAAGGCGCTCCTGCACGAGCATCCCGATCTGGCGTTCACGTTCTGGAAGCAGCTCATCGGACGCCTCAAGCCGGTCCATGCCCTGATGGAACAGCGCAGCGACGACCCCCCGAGCGCACGCCTAGCCTTCGCCCTCATGGTGGTCGCCGCACTGAGTTCCATGGTGCGGCCCCGCGAACAGGCCGACACCAACAGTTCCCTGGATCGGCTCCTGGCCGAGGTTGGGGCGATGAAGGCACTGCTGGGCGGCATCGACGTCCCGCACCCCGCCGAGGACGCTCAGTAGCGCAGTTCCCACCGGTAGACGCTCGTAAAGCCCAAACCGTCAGGGCGTGCACCCATGAGTTCCTTCACGCGATCCGCCCGCAGAATCGGCGTGTTGACGCGAACAAAGAAGTTGTCGGCGACCTGACAGTCGGGTTGCTCCTCCACGGACAATCGCGCGCCTTGTTCCTCAAGCTGGGTGACGAGGTCGGGGTGCTGGGCCAACGAATCGACGATCGTCTGGCGTGCGACCACGCCCGTGCACGCTGGCATCGCAGTGTTCTCCGTCGTCCAGACCTCCCCACCCGCAAGGGCTCCGATGATGAGCACAGCACCGGTGGAGACAAGAATCGCTCGCTTGGTTGCGTTCATTATTCTCCCGCTTCCTTCATTGATGCGGGCCTCCCATAAGGGAGATCCTCTGGTCACAGCGTGAAGCTAGCCTCGCGTCATGGGTCGCCACCACCACGGCGGCACCGGCAGATCGTGACGCCAGAAGAAGGGCGATCACGCGATCCGCGTTGTCCTCATCCAGAGAAGCGGTCGGCTCGTCGGCGAAGATGTAGGCAGCTCCCTTGTAAAGAGCTCGGGCAATTCCGACGCGCTGACGTTCCCCACCACTTAATTGAACAACCTTGTCGGCTCCGCGATCAGCCAATCCAACATCGGCCAAAGCGGCGGTCTCTCGCGCTGAGGGCGCTCGATGGCGACGCGGGAATATCCCCCCTGCCAGCGAGACATTATAGGCGACCGTCCCGTCCGGCACGATCCCATAGTCTTGATGAATGAACGCGGCTTGATCGCGCCAGAATCTCCTCCGCCGTCCGGATCCCCACTGGGAGGCATCCTCACCTCCGATGAGAATGCGGCCTGCCGACACGTCCTGGATCCTCCCCAGACAATGAAGAAGGCTCGTCTTCCCAGACCCGCTCGGGCCGACCAACGCGGTCATGACACCCGGTTCGAGACGCAAGGAGATGTCGGTGAAGATGGGGCGCGACTCGATGGTCAGCGTTCCGTCGATGAGTTCAATCATGAGATTCACACTCTCCGTTGGAGGGCATTGTGTAGCGCCGCCTTACACGAACGAACACTGGCGAGCCACCAGTAGGCGACGTAGCAGCCGGCGCCAAGGAGCGTGGCTGCGAGGTGACCCATCGAACGTGAGGATCCTGGCGCGATCAGCTCGCGGCCGATCAAGGTGAGCACGAGAATCGCCCCGAGCAGGATCGTTTCGCCAACGAACCTGGCCGACAAGATGTCCGCCCACCTGTGCCCGGCCAGTCGGACAGGGACGATCCGCCGAATCGCGTTGAGGACGTAGATGTCAGCAGACAGACGCACGGAGATGACCACGGCACCAAGAACCAGCAGCAGGGACAGTGCGCTCAGCGCCGCCGTCAGATTCGCCATCGCCGCCTCCGTGATCGCAAGATCGGCCACCCGGTCGATAGACAACACCTTCGCGCCGACACCCGTCGCCGCGATACCGTCACGAAGGATGTCGGCGTCGGTGAAGAAGAGTTGCTGGCTTGCGTAGGCACTCGACAGCACCGTCGGAGCTAGGTCCGTGGCGCTGTCCACTACGAGGATGAGCGGAGCACTCCGCACGATGTAGGGAGCCTGGGGGCCACCGAGCGAGGGGAAGCCCCCATCGGTCGCTGTGGTGTAAAGCCCCCACCGCGGAGCGCTGCCGCCGGAGGGGGTGAGCGCTTCCTCTGTTAGCCAGAGCGCGAGGCTCTCGCTGACGTCCCAACGCAGGGCGGGATCCAGTGACTCTACAGCCACCGCCTTCAGATCCTTGGTCGCGTCGATCTGCATCGCCTGAAGGTAGCGCCGGTTGGCGATGACGAGGCCGTCGAAGGGTGTCAACGACTCCACCTGCTCACGCAGGTCATAGGCAATAGCGACGGCATCCCGGCTGGCCCCATAGCGCGTCAGTTCGACGAGACCCGCTTGGAGAACGTCGAAGTCTTCGGGCGAATCGGCGGTGACACGCATCGCCACCCCGTCCGCGAGAGAGGTCCAACGAGCCCTTGCTTCGGCGTCGCGAAATGCCGACACACTCGATTGCAGGAGGCCTGGGAGCATCGCCAGAACCAGGCCGAGCGACAGCGCCTTCACCAGCTCGGCCACGATGTCGAACCGGGCCAGGGGGGGCTTTCTCGTCGCGAGATCCCGAACCCGCGGCAACGTGGCGATCGACAGCACGGTCGCGACGCCGACCGCGAACGCGATCATGCACGCCACATACGTCACCTGAATCTCGCTGAACACTTTCCAGTTGGCCTCCCCCCTCCACGCAAGGACGACCAGATTCAGTGCTGCGGAGAGCGCCAGGAGCGGCACGATCAGGGACACGATGATGGCTCCCGAATCCTCCACGTGAAGTCGGGACGTGCGGATTCCCGCGAGGAGACGCACTTCTCTGGAATGCGCCCTCGACGCGAACCACCCCAGCGCAACACCGGCCGTCAGCGCACCCACTCCAACCAGGGCCAGCCAACCTCCAGATCGTTGTGCGACGCTCAGGATCCGCTGAGACTGGGTGGTCTGTAGGACGCTGACCCGGATGCCGCTCTCCTTGCCCCAGGAACGAAGGTCATCGATTGAGGCGTTCGGTAGCGCAGAAACCGACAGTGTGCCTTGGAGGCTGGCATCCCCCAGAGACGCGGCATTCGTGAGGGTTCCACTCAGGGCAGGATTCATGAAGAGCACCGGTTGGGGCGCGTCAGGCTGGCGCGCCCCAACCGATACCAGATCGATCCCCGCTGGGCGGGAGACTGACTTGATGATGGTGATGCCGTGCTTCTCACCCAGACCCTGCAAGTCGCCCAGAATCTGCGCCTTGGAGAGGGATGTTTGGCCAACATCAAGGGAAATCGTGGCTGTTGCGCCGTGCGGAAGCGTCATCTCCATCAGGATGCATTGGGCCCACGACAGCACCGCCACCACCACAAACGTCATCGTCGACGCCATGCGAGCAACCCGCAGCACGGTCCCTCCAAGTCAGTCATTCGAGCTTCTGCAGACTCAAGGCGAGGAGATTAGCACGATGCCGAGTAGTAGAACTGGCGGCTTTCCCAGGCCCAGTACGTCAGCGCGGCATCGCTCTCCTTCCCTGCGCGAAAGCAGATACTTGAGTTGTATCGGTCCGCCACTCGGACGGATGACTTGTGCGCCTGGGTTGGATGCTGGTATTTAGAACTGGCATAGATTCCGGCCAGCCCATAGTTCCACACCCCACCCTCCTTCGGGTATGCGGTTACGGCCTGAGCGGCAGCAGCCGCCCCGGAAGCGATAAAGACCGCAGCGATGCCACTAGCGATCATCCTCTTCATTGCAGACATGCGTCATGACTCCCTTCAACCAGCTACGAGACGGATACTTTGCGCGCCGGCTTCGGGCCATCCAGCAAAGATGCTGCCGATCCAGTTGGCCGCTCACGCACAGTACGTCGTTGGGAGATTCGCTGTCAATATTCATTCGTGCGATCTGCAGTTTCCACGCGACCGACACAACCCATTGATGAAGGTGTTTTGTGACACTAATAATGGTTTTATGACACTCATAATGACTGCGGGGTCGGCCCGACATTTCGTGCGCGGGGGCATGATCAAAGCCCACACGCTGGCTAGGCTTCGGAGATGGTGTGGTTACGCAGCATCGACGCATCCATGGACACGGCGATCGTGGCCGCCATCGACGAC
>RRZT011452876.1_pt1 | contig 33186 bp, 57 predicted proteins | sample 2165551 | NCBI WGS metagenome assembly RRZT01 (sample SAMN10456910, study PRJNA506462) | wastewater metagenome | biome: wastewater; feature: sludge; material: wastewater sludge; isolation source: wastewater sludge with Escherichia coli K12::gfp cells carrying plasmid... | place: USA: Moscow, Idaho...
ACAATTATTTTATTGGCCTGCCGAGAGGGATTCGAACCCCCGACCGTATGCTTCTTAAGAACCCTCTTAAGAAGATTCTTAAGAAGGCATATGCTCTATCCAACTGAGCTATCGGCAGATCAAGATTAATTATAACACATTAAGCATCTTTGTCAATGACTATCTTAGTTATTCTGCCGTATATTCAAATTTAATTTCTTTGATATAGCGCAGAGTATATACATAATGTTGGTAAAAATATTCACGACTAACACCATTATTGATGGTCTGGTCAACAGTTTGACCAGTCTTAATAACATTTTCTGAATAACGCCCATCACGAATAGAAACCAAAATAAGATTACTATTGTTAGGATCGTCAGAGGAATCTGCCCAAGTAAGCAACCAAATGTCACAGTAATTATCAATAAAAAGATCACCAACTTTAAAATTGGAATTGTTAGAATATTCTTTCATGCTAATGACTGTCAAATTGTTTTATCCTATTGATTAATGTATGTGATGATTATACTACATATTTTTAAAGTGTCAAGCCATTTTCCAAATAATTTTTGCCGCAGATAGAGAATTTGAAAGGTTATTCTTTAAACAAATTTCACCAATTTTAGAGTAATCTAAAATTATCATAGTTCTATTCTCACCAAAATTAGATGACATTATACCAACAATCTCACTAATCATTAACTTAGACAGGCCATTATTTCGATAGCCTGTAGCAACCTCAATAAATTTCAACCAAACAACCCGTTCATCGTATGGGTTTACTTGAAGTTCTGAAATACCTACAATTTTCTTAGTAGATTTCTCTATCACCAAAACATATCGAAATTCGAAAGTGCCACCATACATTGCAGGCCATTTGAAATATTTGATACTATCATCAATTGTAAACTTATCATTGAATTTTGATGCTTTCTCGAATTCCACGAGATTCATTACAATAATATCAAATTTTTCATAGCCCATATTACTTATCCTTACATATTTCGTTGAAAATTATTTATTTGCACAAAATTTTAGAAAGTTGGCTTCATCGTCAGTAAGCTTTTTTCCTCTAATATACCATTCAAGAATTCCGATTGAATGTCTTTCATATGCCGGACCATCAATCCGATGAAGTTCATTGTTAATATACCAGAATTTGTCACCATTTACAAGTTCTATTGCTGGGCCATCTTCACGATGAAGTTTATTTTGACAGTACCATTCACATCTATCTTTACGAATAATAGCAGGGCCACCTACACGATGACGGCGACCATTATAATACCATTCTTCAACACCACCCGGACGAGTTATTGCTGGGCCATCTTCACAATGGATAACACCACCAAAGTACCTATATGTTGTTCCATTTTCATACTTACAATATTCGGTGTCTTCATCATGATACATTTTTATTTCTATCCAAATGAAATTTTAACTTCAGTCGTCACGTTAACAGGATTAAATCCAAAAACTTTAAATTGTTTTGGTTTTCCTTAATCCATGCAAGAACTTATTCTTCACTTTCCATATCGAGATAAGTTGTACGTGTATCATATTCCATAGAAGGCGGATGATCAGGAGGACCATAACCATACTCCCATAGGGTATCACAATCAAGCCAATGTTTAACTAATTCAGGAACCTTACTCATTTTAGTATCCTTCTAGGTTGATGGAATTAATAGAAAACTTGAATAGTTCATCTACCTGCTTCTTTGCAGAAGAAAACGAAGTATGAATGTCTTTATCCAACAGAAATTCAACAATTTTAAAATGTGGTGTTTTTTTATTACTGAAAATCCTGCGCATACGACTCTTTGCTGCGTCACTATGCGCAATGACCTCCCATGAGAACTTATATTCGTCCCCAATGAAATTATCATGGTCGTGATATATATTAATAATGAAACCCTTATAAATCACAACACGCTTAACAAGTGTTTTCATTTTTTAACCCTATTAGTAATTCAGTATTTAAAGTATAACAAAGATTTCTTTAAGTGTCAACTTTTTGATTCAGCATTTTCACACAAAGAGCTATAGCAGAATCCGCATCACCACGTGCGCCACGTGCAATCAACGTATCATTATCAATTTTTGAGTAATCATCCATAGAAAACATTTTACTCCTACGCTTTTCCAGTTTACGGATAGCTTTATATGCATGATATTTTTCAATAATATCTAACGTTTCTTGCGATAAACATTCACTATACCCATATTCCCATAGGGTATCGCAATCAAGCCAACTCTTTACTAATTCTTTTGCAGGCAATTTTCCAGAATAAATTTCGTCTTCTGAATATCCCCAATATCCAAGATATTGTGGACATTGCCGTGCCGCCTCATCACAATCTTGTTGAAATCGCAACATTTCTTCAAGAGTTAACTTGAATTTAGTTTTCTTGAACATTAATTGATCCCTAGAACTTTTTTCTCTTCATCTGATAGTTTTGAAAGTGCATCTTCTCTAACTACTTTCTTTATGCGCTCTTCTTCTCTATGTTTTGCATCAAGTTTTTTATGATTATTCCACCACTTAATCAAGTCACTTCGTTTAATACCTGCGGCAGAATAATCAATTTGGTCCATTGGATTTATGTTCGTTCCGTTTTTCTCATTTAACTCGATGACACACTTTTCAAGTGCCACTAAAGTTTGACATAGAGCACTCTCAGCAAAAGAAATTTGTTTCTTAAGTGCAGGTTCACTGACATCCTTAAAATAAGCGTGTGGATTGTCATCGTAGTAGTCACGGCATGGCATATTTTATCCTTTTATATGGGTATATTATATTACTTCTTAGTTTTGTTAAATTTGAATCCGAAGTTTCCACGACCACGCCAACCAGCATAAAAGGTCCAAGTTTTACCAATATATAGGTAAAAAGGATATTTTTTACCAGTTTCGTCAAGAATTGACCATGCTTTATTCCAACCCGGTTGGTCGGTGTCATTGATGTCATATCGAGTTGATGGCTTATGAGCAAACCCAATAACATGCCATGTTAGGTTATGCATAGGGTTACGAAACCACCATTTCAAACGAGTCTTTATATCATCTTTACGTTCAGGATTCCACCTAATATCGCCAAGAGGACCATCAAGTTCATTACCAAAAAAAGCCCATGTAATCCAATTAATTATACCTTTTTCTGGTCCCTTTATAGGGAAACCAATAAATTTTTGAATCTTCATAGTTTATAACTCCTAAAATTATTTTATAAAACACTTATCTTTACTGTCATGGAACATTTTCTGTATAGCATAACATATTTATCAACAGGAGTATCCACATTATGTACTATTACTTACATATCACCATAGTTAGAATATTCAAAATCTTCAATATCATGAACCGAAATAAAAACATTTGGTTTATAGTTTAGATGATATTTCATCTTCTGTCTTGCTGAATCAAGACTTTCAGCAACTACAATAATCACACCATATACACCATGATCTTGTACATAAATTTTCATTTTATTTTCTCTATTAGATAAGTTTAGTAACAGGATTTTTCAAGTAACTCTACAGTTTCATCAATGAAGTCAAAAATTTCTTGTTTTTCTTTTTGCCACTTTGTTGTGAGAAACTTTACGATATCCCCATCATAAGGATGGCACCAGTCACGAGAAATTTCTTCATAAGTTCGTGTCCCGAATGCAACTAGTTGGTTTTTTATAATTTCTTTATTCTCTTTTGCTACAATTTTTGGAAAAGAATATGAATATTCATGCTCTCGAAGATAAATAATATTGCGTGCTTTCTTGTAGAACCAAATAGCAGCTTCCAACCATTCTTTATCAAGACTCAAGAAACCATCATCCCTCCAAATAAATGAATACCTCTTACTGAAGTTAGGATATGGCATTTTGAATTTTGATGGAAGATCCGAATCAGACCATTTTTTAACTTCAGGGTAATTATCCTTTTCAGAAACAAAACAATTTACTTTATCACCGTTCAAATTAGGATGTAGATATCCAGAAAACCATATTCAACCACAGAATAGTATCCAGTAGTTGTAGGTTCAGTAAAGTAACGACTTGCATCAACGATATCAACACTTTGAAGTTCTTCAAGTAATTCTTCCGAATTTCGGATTCCGTTTCCATTAACGTTCAGAAGTTGGTCAAGCACATGAAATTTAGAAATCTCATATTCGGTTGATGCAAATAGATTAGGATGCTTTGCAACCAGAGCATGTACATATTGTTCGACTGAAGGAATTTTTTTCATATTTTATTTTAAATGTTACTAAAAATTAGATATGTGATAATACACATAATAGCAGTGTATGCAAACTGCCGCTTTAAACTAATTAGACGTGAAGCACAATTTTCACACACTAAAGTGTTTCTTGTTGCAACAAAACCACACTCTTTACATTTTGACATTTTAGAAAAGTTCAAGCTGTTTTTCGTCTTGATGTTCTTTAATCCCAAAATATTTCTTGATTGATTTTTGAGATTCCTCGTCAACCACAGAAATACATTCTTTAATAATCTGTTTGGCGAAAAACTCGATTTCAAATGTAGTTTGATCTGCATTATGTGGTACAATACTCAATCCACAATCATCAGCGATGAGATTTAGGATATCATTCTCAAATTTATTAAGAGTCATCATGATTATATTCCTTTATGTAATTAATAAGTAATATTATACACTACAAGAAAAACATATGTCAACAAAAATTTATATAAAAACTTGTTGACATATGTGTACTTATATGTTATAATAAATCTAGTGATTCACAGTTACTATAATATTTTACTAGTACACTATATGTATACATATTATTAAAGCCGGTCTTCGACCGGCTATGAGGTGCGTAGCACCTCATAATCTATGTAAACATAATGGTTGACATGAAAATTTATTCATAGTAAACTGTTATTTCTTTTATTTCATACTTACATATATGTCAACAGAATTCTTTACTAAATCAATTGAAGCCCTACCAGTAGATATTGAAAATGGTCCTTGGATTGCTGGAGGGTTTCCACTATCTGTTTATAGAAGTGATGATATCTTTAATCATGATATTGATTATTTTTTTAAGAACAACGATCAATACATGGATTATGTTAATAAATTTAAAACTATTTTTAACGAATTAGAGATAAAAATAGAGGAATATGATGTGTTTAATCAATGTAGCGAGATAATGTTATTATCGTCTATACAATTCAATTGTTTTGAAACTGATAATTCTTATACGTTCACACCAATTTCCCAAAATTACCATCAGGTTCAATTTATTAAAAAACAATTTTATAATAGCCTTGAAGATGTTTTTGCCGACTTTGACATCACTGCTTGTAAAATTGCTACCGATGGTGTAGACTTCTATGCAAGTGATGAAACTTATCACCATATCGAAAATAATATCTTACATATCAATAAATTTCATCAAAAATCAATAAAAAGGTTTACAAAATATGTCCAATATGGATTTAAGCCTACGAAAGAAACAATTCAAGGCATATACAACATTACCGACCCAATTATCCAATTCGCTGGACTTTGTGACTACTGATGCCAATGACGAATTGTTGTTTGCATCCAAATTCTTTGAAAATCTTCAGATAGAAGATGATAAAATTTATTGGATGGGGTTAGCATTACAAAAAGAAGTAGGTTGGATTGTTCTGTGTTTTCATTACTTCGGTATTGTTCCTGACAGAAATTATAGACATTTAATTTATAAAAGAAAAAATGATCCAAGCCCTTGTCTAGATACAAATAGCGTTAAACTGAATGATGAATGGAAAGATAATCCATTAAAGTTTTTTAAGGAATTTTGGGGGTAATTATAAAGAATCTATCAACAACTGCATCTAAATTCATTCTAAAGGAATTAAATTGAAACAACAAATTAATAGCTTTGATTATGTTCTGGCATGGACCACTTTCATTTCAGGTATCTGCATTTCTGCGGTAGCAGTATATTATTCTGTTGCTGGTCTGATGACAATTTTTTCCGCAGCAGCTATCCCAATCATGATTATGGGTGTATTTCTTGAGTCTAGTAAGCTAGTAGCTACTCTATGGCTAAAAAGATATTGGAATCTAGCACCAAGAACTATTAAAGCATATCTATGTGGTGCAGTATTCATTCTTATGATGATAACTTCTATGGGGATTTTTGGATATCTGAGTAAGGCTCATAGCGATCAAGCAGTACCTTCATCTGATATTTCAGCAAAGGTTCAATATTTGGATTCTCAAATCCAAACTAATAAAGATAATATTGAATCTGCTAAAAAGGCTCTAGCACAGCTTGACCGTGCAGTTGACGAGACTATGGCAAGAAATGACAGTGCTCAAGGTGCTGTAAATTCGATTTATATTCGCAGGTCACAAATTAAGGAACGAAATTTACTTACTGCTCAGATTTCCGAAGCACAACAAAATATTGTTGAACTTAATAAGGAAAAAGCACCTATCGCATCTCAGCTACGTACTATCGAGGCAGAAGTCGGCCCTATCAAGTATATTGCTGCTCTTCTATACGGTGATAACGTTGATCCAAACATTCTTGAAAAGTCTGTTCGGGCTATCATTATTCTAATTGTTATCGTTTTTGACCCTCTTGCTGTTGTTTTGCTGTTGACAAGTCAATATAGTTTCCAGTATATTCGAGAAGGTAAAACTTCTGAGCTTGGCACGTTGAAGGAGACTATCGTAGAACATAATAATAAAGTGTTCACCGAATTTGTGAGTAATCAACCAGAAACTGCTAATGTTAACGAAGAAAAAGTTGCAGACCCAATCAATTATGAGCTAAAATTGGAAGACTCTGTTACTGTTAAATCTCGCATTGGAAGTGATGACACAACTAATGTGTCCCCGGTTCTTGCTAAAGATAGTTCTGGGTGGTTTGTTGATTTTGGCGAAGACGATCAACCTCTTGCTAAAAAGAAATTTAACCAAAAAGGTCGTAGAGTAAAACAACCTTAAAAAGTAGTTGACACAAGTAACAAGAATATATATAATTTGTTCCATCGCATCACAACTTAAATCAATTTTCTCAAAAGGAGTAGTAAAACATGACTAACGCAAATACCGAAATCAACACCACCCGAACCATCTCTTCCAAGCAACTGAAGAACGCTCTTCAATACTGTATTGCTGCAAAACTCCCTGCATTTATCTGGGGTGCTCCCGGTATTGGTAAGTCCAGTGTGGTTGCTGAAATGTGTAATGAAATGGGTGGTAAGCTTTTTGATATTCGCCTTTCTCAAGTTGAACAAACTGACCTTCGTGGTATGCCTTTCTTTGACTACGATTCTCGCACCATGCAATGGGCACATCCGGTAGACCTTCCTTCTCATGAAGAAGCTAAGAACTATCCTTTTGTGTTCCTCTTTCTTGATGAAATGAATGCTGCCGCCCCGTCTATCATGGCTGCCGCATACCAGCTTATTCTTGATCGTAAGATTGGCACTTACACCCTTCCTGATAACTGTGTTGTTATTGCCGCAGGTAACCGTGAAGGTGATCGTGGTGTCACTTACAAGATGCCTAAGCCCCTTTCCAATCGGTTTGTTCACTTTGACATGCGGGTTGATTTCGATTCTTGGAATGAATGGGCAATCGGTTCTGGTATTCATCCTGATGTTGTTGGTTTCCTCAACTTCAGCAAGAATAGCCTGAACACCTTTGATCCTAAGTCTCCTGAGAATGCTTATGCTACTCCCCGTTCTTGGGAATATGTCAGTAAGCTTCTGGATGCCAACATCGATGACTCCATTTCTATGGATATCATCAGCGGAACTATCGGTAACGGTCTTGCTATTAGTTTTGATGCACACCGAAAGATTTCCAGTCAGCTTCCTAACCCGACTGAAATTCTCAAGGGTAAGATCAAAACTGCCGAAATCAAAAACTTCAGTGCGCAGTATTCTCTTGCAACTACTATGCTCTATGAGCTTAAGGAAAAGCACCCTACCATGAAGAATGAAGGTAAGATTGCTGAGTGGAACTCTATGGCCGATAACTTCCTTGAGTTCATGATGGAAAACTTTGAAACTGAAATCACCGTGGCAAGTATGCGTAACGGGTTCCAAACGATGGGGATTCCCTTTGATAACAAGAACATGCCTAGCTTTAAGAAGTTCTTCGCTGGTCCCGGTAAACTCATTCTGAAGAGTTTTAATATCTAAAACAGAATACCCCCGAAAGGGGGTTTTTCTTGTTGCATTATTAAAAGTCTTGAGGTATAATCAAATCTTTCAAAAGGAACCCTATTATGACCAAAAATATTGACCATCCTGTGATTAACACTGAAGTTGCAGAACGCATTACCGTTGCTCGCATTGCACTTCTTATGCAACTTCCGTTCTGGGGGAATCTTGTTTCTCGACTTCGTGTTTATCAAGAAGACTCTTCTTGGTGTCCTACTGCATGTACTGATGGTCGTGCAATGTACTACAACCCTAAATTTGTTGCACCTCTTACGGATAAACAACTAATCTTTGTTCTCTGCCATGAGGTTCTTCACGTTGTTTTTGAGCACCTTGGTCGAGCGAATGACCTTTCCCATGAAAAGTTTTTGGGAAATATTGCAGCGGACTTTGCAGTAAATCAAGTTATTGTTGAAGAGAGTATTGGTGCTCCTATCGGTCAATATATTTCTTTTAATGACCTTATGAATTATGATAAGGAAAATCCGAAGGAAGGTACTCTTTATGACCAGATGTTTAAGGGGTGGACCTATGAAGAAATTTATGAACATCTTAAACAAAATAAAGATGAACTAAAGGAAAAGCTTGGCGCACAGGAGTTTTCTATTCACCTTGAACTCATGGATGGTAATGGTGAAGAGAATGAAAGTGATAAAGGTTCCTCTCCTAAGCTTACTCATGAAGAGCTTCAAGAAATCAAGGATATGATGCGTGAAGCTGTTCTTAACGCTGCACAATCCGCTGCGGGTAATATCCCTCTTGGGATTAAGAGACTCATTTCTGACCTTATTGAACCTAAGATGAACTGGCAAGAGCTTCTAACTCAAAAAGTCGAATCACAGGTTAAAAGTGATTACACTTACATAAAGCTTGGTCGTCGTTCTTTTTCCAGTGACATCATTTTCCCAAGCATGAAAAAGCAGCCGAAGGTTAAAGTTCACCTTTTTCTGGATATGTCAGGCTCTATCGGTGAAGAAGAAATTCGTATCTTTTTTAGTGAAGTTTATGGTATCGTTGCGCAGTATTCTTCTTTTGAAATTTGTATTTGTTGTTGGGATACTCAAGTTCATGGGTATCAAGTTTTCACTGAAGATAATATTGATGACCTATCTGATTATCAGCCTCAAGGTGGTGGGGGAACTGACCTTTCATGCGTCTTTGAATACCTAAAAGAGCATGAAATTGTTCCCGAACAAGCAGTGGTGTTTACTGATGGGGAGATTTATAATTGGGGTGATCCTGATTATTGTGATACTCTTTTTATTATCAAAAATCAACGAGAAATTGATGCTCCTTTTGGGGAAACTGTGAAGTATTAATTTATAATGGGGATACTTTGGTTTTAATGTATCCCCATTTTTCCATATATATTGATAAACTTATATGTCAAAACTACCAACATATTTTAATAAAATAACTAATAGAAATGATATAAGATATGATTCCGAAGTTATTCAGGATGATATTGTAAATTGGTATAAAGTATATGTAAAAACTGATAAAAAATCAGTAAAAGATATCTTGTTAGAAGTTATAAATTTAACAAATAATCAGTGGTCATATGCATCCCTCTTACATTTAAATTTATTGTGCTTGATATTTTCAAGTCATGACGAAGCTATTATAGCATCTTTAATTTTTGATACAGTAAACCCTCAACAGTTTTACTAATTAAATAGTCTGTCTGTATCAGAGGGCAACTATGAAAGTTCATATCGTAAAAATAACTAACAAACAATCAAAAGAAAAGTTGAAAGAAATGTTCTCTTGGTGTAGTATACATTGTTCTAAAGACTACGGTAAAGATGGCTCATGGGGCACATCTTGGTGGACTGAACACAACAATACAGAGTTTCATTTTTTGAATAGTGAAGATGCTATAATGTTTAAACTATTATTTTGAGGTTTTTATGATCGACCGCATTAAGATAAAAGAAAAATTAAAAGATTTTGGTATGAAGTTTGCCAATATAGGGAATTCTCGACCAGTTCATGACTTTAAAACATGTCAGTATAATGACTTTAATTCAAACGATTACACTGGTTCTGATATGTATCTAAAATATGGTCAAGTCGAAACTTTTAAAATTGAAATGTTGACAGAAGAGGATTTACATATTATAATAAATGCATTACACTTCTATAGTAAATCAAAGAATCCACAGGTTGAGGAAATGAGAAGAGAATTAATGATAATGAGAAGAATGGCGGAGGATAATATATGGTTACCGATATAATAGGTGAAGAGCTTTTTTTAGATGATTATGTTTTTTTTTGAGTCGGAAATTTATGTTATTAAAAAATTCACACCAAAGATGATTACGGTGCAGAAATTATCACTCTTACAAAGATCATCATTTAGTGGAAAACGACATATTTACGCAAAAGACTGTGTTAAACTTGATCCTGATAAGGTTCTTGTTCTTATGATGAAGTCTCCATATAAAAAGGAAAATAAAAGTGTTTAACACTCCTAAAGAAATTTTTAATGCGTTAATGGATGATGGTATAGAAATTCTTGAAAACTCGGTTAGGATTGCGCGAGTATTAAATTCACGAGTTGCTCCAAAAAATGGAATTGTTAATAAATCAAGAACTCTTGATCTACCCATGAGTTACATGGGTGGTGATGGTGTAATCATGTTTAATGCAGAAGAAAACTTTGAAAAATACTTTCATGAAAAAAATATTCATCTTCTAGTTGGTGGTCAGATTAGTGCTAAAGATAAATTTGGTCGATGCACATATAGATATAAAATTGTATTTTTTATTGATGATTATCCCGAAATCAAAAAAAATTATGATGAAATTCTAATAATGTCTAGTCTTAATGGGAATAATAACCAATATGTTGGGCTATCAGAATTAAATAATAGAACCACAGATTAATTAAAGGATACCCCTGTTATGGAAATACTAAACACCACAGAATCACAAACATCCCCTACAAAGCTATATGAAGTAGTTTGTCAAACTTGTAGTGCTGATATTAGATTTACAAGGTCAGAAGCATTGTCAGAAGAGTCAAATAGAACATCAACTATTTTGACAATTAATTGCCCTGTTTGTGAAAATCCTGTGAAAAAGACACTCAATAACAAAATAGAAGAACAAGTTGTAACAGTAGAAGATTACAACAATTTACCATTATAAAGGATTTATATTATGTCAAATGAACAATTTATTCATTGGTTGCTTGGTTTTTGTGCAGCGGTAGAAGAAACTCCAACACAAAAACAATGGGAACATATTAAAAAAGTTTTAAGTGATATGAATTGTAACCATGTTTCTATCAAAACTAATCATACTGATTATAATAATTTGTTTAGGAAAATTGAAGACCAAAAAACCCCAAATAAGTACCAATGGCCAGATACTCAACCACCATTCATGTTTGTTGTATAGCAATTCTGATAAAAACAACGATACTGTGTAAATCGCCATCTAAATAAGCATAGTTATTTTATTTTTAAAGGGAAAACTATGCTAGAACAAGAAGAAGAAATTATAGTTGACTTTGTTGAAGAAACCGAGAAGGTTCAACTTAGTATTTTATTACAAACCCAAAATGAAGTTTTACACATTCAAGAGAAACTTAATCAAAAAGGTTACTTAACGTGTGTAGAATGTGGTGATGATATACCAGAAAAAAGAAGACAAGCCTATCCATCAGCAAGGACATGTGTACCTTGTCAGACTTGGTTAGAAAATCTTTATGGATGACAAATACTAAAACAGATAGTAGAATACATTCATTAACTCAACAGGAGAATATTATGAAATCCCAAAAATACAATTACATCGACTCCTTTCGTGATGGTGATAATTTTTTCACTCATGTGATTGACACTTCGACTGACGAAACTCATTGTATTGATTCAAAAGGTAATATTGTTTTTACTGTGTCTTCATTTGCAGTTCTTTTTGATAAAAATGGTGTTTCTCTTGGTTCATTTTCTCTTAAAAGAACTGAGCCATATTCCCTCCAATATGTGTGGGAATTTACTGGCTCTAATGGGGTTAAAATCCAAAATCAATATAAGAATAAAACTGACCTTATTGCATTTGAACTTGAAATTTTTAAGTATCTTGTGAAAGGGAATAATGATGATTAATAAAGAAGAATATACGTTTATTCGTTCCTTTTTTCATAAAGGAAAACTCTTCTGGCATGTAATCAGTAACATTAATGCAGACGTTACTTACTGTATTGATTGCTCTGACGGGGAAATTCTATTCTCGGTAGATTGTAGTGATTACTGCTTACGTGATAAAAATAATAAAATTATTGGTATGTTTGACACGAAAGAAACTCCAAATGAACCAGTAAGTTCGTGGGTGTTTGTTGACAACAACGGAGAAGTAACATATAATAGACAAACTGAAAAACAGTTTCTAAGTAAATTTGAAGTTGATGTTTTTATGAAATTTATTTAATATATTAGATAGGATAATTTATGACTACTATTCGTTACAAAAGCATTGATCAATTCAAGAACGTAATCCGTCGTGTTAAAGAGATGGAAAATTATCGTGGTAAAGATGAGCAAGGAAATCCAATCTATGTTGATTCTGTTCTTCCCACCCTTAAGTTTTATGGTACTGTAAAGATTCATGGTACTAACGCAGGTATTCGTTACGATGGTAACACCCTTACCGCACAGTCCCGTGAGCGTGACCTTAGTCTTACTTCGGACAATTGCGGGTTCTACATCTTTATGCATCAGAACTACTCACTATTCGAACGCCTTACTAAGTCTTTTAAGGAATCTTCGTTTAAGGCGGATAATGTTGTCGTCTATGGGGAGTGGTGCGGTAAAGGTATTCAAAAGGGTGTCGCGATTTCTGAAGTTGATAAGAAGTTTGTGATTTTTGGTATTCGTATTATCAATGAGAATGAAGACTTTTTTATTGAGAGTATTGATCTGATTCCTCAAATTACTCAATATGTTACTCTCGATGAACTGAACAAAAATGATGTTTATGTGATTACTCAATTCCAAACTTGGGAAATTGATATCGATTTCAATTCTCCCACTGACGTGCAGAACACTCTAACCTCTATTACAGATGCAGTAGAAAATGAATGTCCTGTTGGTAAGTATTTTGGTGTTTCCGGTATCGGGGAAGGTGTTGTTTGGAGTCACAATTCTGATAAATACGGTCTTCTTCAAATGAAGGTAAAGGGAGAAAAACACAGCAATTCTAAGGTTAAGACTCTTGCCCCGGTTGATGAAGAAGCCTTTGCTAAGGCAGAAGATTTTGCAGAAAACTACACTACTCAAGCACGACTTGAACAAGGCATTCACGTCATGAAGGTAGAAATGCAACTTGATGCTGTGACCGAAAACGTTGGCACTTTCATTAAGTGGGTTGTTCAGGATGTCATGAAGGAAGAGCAACAAGGGATTATTGATAACAACATTGATCCTAAAAAGGTAGCTAAGAAGGTAGGTGATATTGCTCGCAAGTGGTACTTCCAGAAACTTATTTAATTAAAAAGAAAATAAATGCGTCGAAAAGGCGCATTTATACTTTATAAAACATGAAAAACTTTATTACTAAAAGAGATTTTAGACAACTTATCAGAGATTATTTACGAGATTTTTTTTATCATGTTTTAGAAAGAAATAGTGGATGGGGATCTTCACACTATTCTCAAGAAAAATGATAAACATTGCACAATATCTAAAAAATCTTGACCCAGAAACAGTAAACCAAGAAGAAATACTTATAGCAGAATCAATTATTTTTACTCAAAATACACAACCAGAATATTGCTCTACATGTAAAAATAAAACATATAACTTATATGAAATAAAATCAACATGCGGGTCTAGTTTTTGTATTTGTGATGAGTGTATAGATTATATTTACAAATTTAAGGAAAAAACACAATGACAATAGCTCTTGACCCAATATGTTTTATGATAAACTCATTTGCAATGGGAGATGTTATTGCATCTGCTCCTGCTGTGAAGTTTATGGTTGACACATATTTTTCTGACCACAAAAATTATAAGTTGTGTGTAAAACCTTTGTTTAGACAATTTTTTCCTTTTGTTCCTGACGAAAACATCCTAAACTTCGATAATAAGGATAATATGTGGGGGATTCCACCTGAATATGCTATTGCTGCTATAAATCGAAAAAAAGAGGCAAGGCTACCACGACAGACACCAAAACACATGAGTCTTGGTCAATACGCTGGTCTGCAATTTGCAGATAGGATTATCGATAAAAAACACTTAAATTACATTCCAGTAAATTATTGTGATGTGAGTCACTTCGACATAGATCTTTCAAAAGCAGTTATCCTTATTACATCATATAGGGATGTTACCCGAATGTGGAAAAATGAATCAATCCTTGGGTTTGCCTCATATTTAAAAAATAGAGGTTTTATTCCTGTTTTCGTAGGAAAGTCTGATATGGATGTCACATATGGTGATAATATCAGGACTAAAATTTCATTGCCAGAAGATATTAGTGAATTCGGAGTTGATCTTAGAAATAAAACGTCTATTGTTGAACTAGCAACTATCATGAGCAAGTCTCGTGCGGTCTGTGGTGTTGATAGTGGGCCAATACATCTTGCAGGGACAACCTCAGTGCCCATAATTTGTGGGTATACATCAGTAAGTGCAGATGTTAGAATGCCGGTAAGGCAACACGGTATCACGATTCCTATTGAACCTGATATAAAATGTATTGGGTGTGAAAGTAAATGGCATTCTACCTATTGGAATTTTGAAAATTGCTTTTATAAAACTGCTGAGTGTGTGGATATGCTTACAACCGAGGAATATATTATTGCATTTGAAAAAATATACCCATGAAAATTGAACGGTTTGTATATAATGATGTAATTATGTATTGTTTCACACCATCAGTTGAAGTTATTTTAAAAAGAATGCGTAAAATTAGTAGGCTTAATATAGGTGACGCACAATTAATAGAAGAGAAATACAATTCTATAGTTCTTGATGATGATAAAGTATGGTTTTATTTACAAATAAAGAAGAAGAGTTGTCTTTTCTTTTAGAGTATGGTAGTATTTTATCTGAAAGTGGCACTATAAAAATAAATTGTACCTATTTTACATAATAAGGAGAATATATATGGAAGAAAAACAAAAAGTTTTTTATTTTGATCTTGAAGAGACTCTTATTACTTCATGTGTAGATACTCTTCTTTGTAATAAAGAAAAAGTTGAAGCCTTCATCAAACAGTACAATGTAAAAGAAGTTCACATCTTTTCTGCTGCTATTTGGGATGACTACGATAAGAATATCTTCGAGAAAAACCTAAAGGAATGGTTGGAGGGTGTTTACAACATTTCTATCATCTCATGGCCTTCTATGAAAGATGTTTGGGCAAAGACTAATTGGAAAACTGTAAAGTTTGATAATGTATCTGAATTTATTATGATTATCGGTAAGAAACGTATGTTTGAAGACTGGTGCAAACTCATACACCATAGAGATTCTCATTGTATTCTTTTAGATGACTCATTTGAAGAAGAGAGTCTTATCAGTAAAGTCAATAACACAATTATTGAAGTAGTTGATATTAATAAAGTTGTAATTTAAAGGAATTTTCATATGATTCAAAAACAAAACGATGATGGGGTTTCTACCCACCTTGAATCGGTTATTAATTACTTAGATTCATTTTGTGCTTCTGGTGCTACACCAAAAGATTATAAAGCTATTGGTGGTGCAGTATCATATCTTAAGTTTTTCCAAAAACATTATGAAGAGGAATTGAAAAATGCAGTGCACTTGGTGTAAAGGCACCATGAAAGAATGTGGATGTGGTTACGGACATTGCATCCATTGTGATAATGGGAAAACAACACTCCCACCAATTGGTGATCCAATTCCAATGAGGGATACAGAGTTTTATTATGAATTACCAAAGGAATTTTTTAAGTCAGTAGTAGATTTTAGTGGTGGGGTGCAGAACCAACACAAAATCATTGAAAATGTTTCTATTGTGTTATACGGGGAACAGCGGCTTACCGATGAAGAAATTCAAAAAATGAAAAATTATTGGGATTCTTCATATAGAGAAGAAACTATAGGTGAAGTTATTGCTCGTATAGTCAAATATATTAAAAGGTAAAATTTTAATGACTACATTATCACCAAAATACTTAGAACTACTGGAAAAAGTAAAACGTAAGAAGGAGTTCTTAGAAAAACATAAAAAATTCTAGCGGATATGTTAAAACCATGTACTCACGAAGAAACATTTGTGGAAGAGCATTATTTTAGTGGGTCTTATAATGATAGAGCACATACAGATTATTACACACGTTGCTCTTTATGTGGTAAAATTATGGAAACTCGAACAAAGGAACGAACATTCGTGGTATGGTTAGCATAAACACACAGATTAATGGTGCTTGGTATGAACACAGAAAAATTAAAAGTTTTTCATATTTTTTATAAAAATATAACTACTTTTATGTCATATAGTTCCGATACTGGCGGAGTTAGGTCAAAAAATTTTGATAACGCTATCAATGATGAATTTGATAGCGTTATATTTTATAACGACACAAGTTTCTCCTTTACGTCATCAGATGATGAAGCACTATTTTTTTTGAAGTATTACGATTGTTGCGATTTTGAAAAAATTGTAATTAAAGAGAATTTTAGTGAGTTAGATTAAAAAGTAATTCTTTAATTTATAATTCATATAAAAGGAATTTCCAGTAATGGATATTATTTGCTTTGATTATCTTGGGAAGAAACAATATTATTTTAGCCCAACTACAGTAGAAGATTTTAAAAATATTTCAGAAATTGAAAAAATTGTTTTCCAAGAATTCTCGGAATCACTGACATCAAATGATAAAACTGGTATTTTTCAATTTGCAGACAAAAATAATGAGCTACTATTTCTTATGAAATATTCAAATTTTAGTAAAAATGGTAGATTTGTTTTAGTTAATTCTATTATTGACAAAAGGGATAACAATGAAGTTTAATAAGTATGCAAAGTTGCATTATGATTGGGTAGATGAAATGGGCTGGCATGGGACACCAATTATGGCTCTGATTGCTTTGATCGGCTCAGAAATTGGTGAAGCTGCTTACGAAGCACTTAACCCTATTCAGGATTCTAATAATATGGGTGAAGAACTTGCTGATATATGTCTGCGTATCATGGATCTTTTTTATAGTCATAATGTTGACATTGACAAGAAAGTCGCTGAAGTATCTCCTACTATAACGTGGATATCCCAATCACTAGAAGGTGACTTTCTTGAACTTATGTCAGATTTTAGACACGTTGTTAATTCTGCAAGGCACGAAACATTGGAGGATGACTTTTACAACTACCTTGGCGGAATTCTTTGCAGAGTTATTGACATTACTTATCGTAATAATATTGACCTTGAAGAAACTCTTAAAACAAAAATTGAAAAAAATAAAGTAAGAGGAAATAAGGGGAGAAAAATATGAAATTCCTACTACAGAAAAATCTCTTAAAAATAAACGATTTTTTAAATATTAAGTATATTTTAGATAAATATCCAACTGATTATGTTGATCTTATACCGTTTACAAACAATATAGAAGTTGACCCGGATACTGACTATATTCCATATGGGTCTACTGCATTCACCGTTATTGCAAAAGAGCAGTATAATTGGTCAGGTCTTCATTTCTCATACGACACCTTCAATTATGAAGCTGCACTAAAAAATCGTGATGATATGTTGAACAACAACGTTATGCGATTGGATGAAGCTATAGAATTTTTCAGCACACAAGATTCAAACACTTTGTTCTTTGTTCGCCCATCTGCTGACCTCAAACAATTTTCAGGTGATGTATTTTCTGCAAAAGAGTGCCATGACTGGTTTAAGGATATGATGGAATGCGCAACATCTGGATCATACAAGCTTGACCCAGATACTAAAGTAGTGGTATCTTTACCTCGAAAGATTTACAAAGAAGTTAGATGCTTTATTGTTGATGGTGAAGTTGTATCATCTTCTATATATAGAGAAAACGGAGTTCTTATACAAAAACGATGTGAAGATGAAGGATTTCAAAAAATTGCTGATTTGTGGTTGCCGGATGATTGTTGTGTGATGGACTTGGCATATACCTCTAATGGTATAAAAGTTATAGAATTTAACTGCATAAACTCCGCAGGGATGTATGACTGCAATAAAGAAAAAATATTCAACTCATTGTGGGAGTACCATATCAAATAAATAAAAATTTTAATTTTAAAATTGGAAATAAATCTAAATGAGAGTTGTTAAGATTTCAAAAGAAATATGCAATATATTTGTAAAAGAAAAACATTATTCTAGAAAACTTGGAATATTTTGGGAAGGATTCGCACTCGTCGAAGGCGAAGAAAACAAAATCACAGGTATGTATTGTCGTGTATGGCCAACCATCACCACCAATTCAAAGATTTGCTTTTACTGATAGAAACTTTAGGTTGTATGAGCTATCACGACTTGTAATTCAGAGTAAAACTAAAAATGCTGCAAGCTTCCTAATTTCAAATAGTATTAAATTGTTATCAGAAAAACCTTGCGCAATTGTTTCTTACAGTGACACAGAATATGGTCACTGTGGTATTGTATATCAAGCATGTAATTTTATATATACATGTAGCACTAAAAGTCACGATTGCATGTACATGGTTGACGGGGTAAAAACTCACCCGATGACTTTAAGAGACATGGGAATTACTAACCCAAGTAATTGGGCTAAAGAAAATAATATTGAAAAAATTAAACCAAAAGAAAAGCATAGATATTTCTTTATAGCTGGGAATAAGTATGAAAAAAAGAAGATTCTTTCTAAACTAAACTATGCTATAATTAAAACATACCCTAAATCTGATAAGTCATATTACGATGATGGTAAATTAGTAGAAATTTATTATGATGAAAAATAACTCGACTTAATAAAAAAGGTAATCATATTATGAGAATAATTAGTGATTTTCATGATTATTATGATTCTGCCCAACAATATGGGCAAGACCAAACTATCATGTATCAGCGTAAAACGCTCCAATATTACTATAATAAAATTGGAGAGGTTGTCCCATCTGTTCTTATAGATGCTTACAACAAAATTTATCAAAGAATTGACAATTCCTATTTTTGGTGTTCATATTGGTCTGGTAGTATCGCGTCTAAAGTAACTGGAACACATTACTACTATCACGGTAGATTGGTGTTCTGTGGTAAAGTTTACAACTATGTTATTTTCAATGGAAATACCGTATTGTATGATATTGAATCCGTTAAAGACTACTTCCAAAAAAATCAAATTGATATAAATAAAAAAGACTATAAACATAGCAGAAGCACTAAGTTTTCCGATATACAACGTACTCTTTCACAAAAAACATCAAATATTGATGAAGTATTTTTTGTAGAAAATAAGTTCATTTGTGTAGATTTTTGTAATGACCAAATTACAGTTAATCCAAATCTTTCTAAAATGCAGTTTTATAAAGTGTTCGATTCTTTCCAATGCTTTCAGGAACTTGACACTTATATCTGCGGTAAGCTATCATTCCCACAAAACGTGATGGTTGAAATTGAAGATAAGTATAGAATCGAACAACATGGGTTTGATAAGCACTCATTTAGAAAGCTACCAACAAAAAAGAGATAATACATATGAAAATTTGGAAGTATAAACTTAAGAATGACTTAACTGTTTTTGCATGCCTTAATGTAGAGGAAAAACAATATTTAAAATTAAAATTTAATTCTATGGTTGATATTTCTGAATCCTCCTTCTTTATACTAAATGAAGAAGATACAATTTCGATTCAACTGCTATACGATATGAATGTAGAAAAACATATTGGATATAGACATAGAGACTATGAAAACCAAACAGACGAAGAATATTGGTATGATTGGTTTATAAAAAATACCTCGTTTAAAAAATATGTCAAACAACAAACACTTTCAATATAACACTACCCTAATAGATGAAAAATGGGTTATGGATTTTTATTTTTGGTCAATGGAGAAAAAGAAAAAAGAAGGTGTGGAATCTGAAATTGTTGAAAGAATTCTTTCTCTAGATAGAAGTCTGACTTCTATCGTTGAACTATTGTTGATTGATCCAATATATGCACCAAATTTATTAAAGCAGTTGGTATGTTCAAATTGTAATAAAAAAAGTTATGATATTTTAAGGATTAACATACCGGGTTCGGTTAGTTTTCTTTGTAAAGATTGTGTTGAAACCCTTTTTGTAAATCCCTTCAAAAAAGTTGACAACAAAAAAGTTTAGTGTATAATTACATTCATCGGATAACTCATTAGGAGAAACAACCATGCGGGAAGCCCTCTACACCTTCATTTCCACTGGCGACAAAGTTGGTTTCTATACTCTTCGTGTTATGGAAAACGTTGGTGTTTACATTGACGGACAACTTAGTGTTATCAAGAAAGATTTCTATATTCAAAATCTTTCTACTGATAAGCAGGTTGCGGTTGAAAAGGCAGAACAAATTTCTGCTGAATTGGAACTTCCTTTCTATGGAAATGCAGACTTTGACCTTGAAGAAATCCGTCGCCGTTCTGCTGAAGAAACCAAAGCACAGAAAGAAGCACAAGAACGTGCTGTTCGTGAGCGTGAAGAAAAAATTCAACAAGAGTTTATTTCTGCTGTTGGTGAAAGTGTTTTTGTGACGGGTAAATATATCGGTCAAACTGCCAATGAAGTTTCTAAGAATGACGTTACATACTTGTTCTGGCTTGCTTCTGCTTATGAAGAAGGTGTGCATTCTAAGTTTCAAATTAACGCCAGCATTGCGAAGAAGTATATTGAAGAAAACAACATTCAGCGCCCCGGTTACGTTGGTGAAATTGGCAACGAAGTTTCTGTTTCTCTCAAACTGAAGCGTAGTCAATGGATTAACTCCCAGTTTCCTTCCATCATGTTCATTGCTTCAACTGCAACTGGTGAAGAAGTTATGTTCTTTAGTGTTGCAAAGAAATTTCAGGCACTGAATGAAGAAGATGAATTCACGATTAAAGGTATGGTGAAAGATCATCGTGAATCCTACGGTGGTAACAAACAAACCATCATCAACAAACCAAAAATGGTATAAATAAAAAGGGCGACAACATAGTCGCCCTCTCTTTTTAAAGGTAATAAAATGGATACAAAAAAAGAAATATTCCTTGCCCCGTGCACTGACCCTAAATGTATTCATTTAGGGATTTTGACATTCAAAGAAACAATTACTGTCAAGTGCATGATTGAAAAACCAATGATACAAAATTGTCCTTGGTATAAGTCTATCGATGAGTTAAAGAGAGAAACTAATGGTGGAATTTAAAAAGAGGGGATTCCCCCTCTTTTTTTACATTTTTTTTATCTTGTCAATAAGCTCTCTATTTTCTGCTACAATTTTTTCAGGGTCATGTCCAAACTCTTTTCCATAGAAATCCCTTGCGGAAGGACTCATTTTATGATAAACAAGGGCAAGGTGAGAATCACCTTTACTATTGCCATAATATTGTCTAAAGTCTTGAATTGCATCATTAAATGCTAAGTGGGCATTAGGAACATTCTCATTACTCAACCTATGGGTAATAGAATACCAGTTTTCTCTTTCTTTACCTTTTCCTAAAAACGTATGATATGCTTTACGGTAGTCATCAGAATCTTTTAATACTCCAGCATTTCCTAGAGTTTTAACTGGGTCGTCACCTAAAGTATGCTCTGGGTGAAATGGCAATCCATCAGAATTTCTATTACCCAAAATTTTAGTTATAGCATTTCCTTTTACGAAATCATCAACGGTCTTAACTGGTGGTATACTTTTTCCCAATCCATTGTATATATGGTGGCGTAAAGGATGATCTGTATAAAACAACCTAAGTTCCATAGTATGATCTGGGTTTTTAACATCAAAATTTTGCATTACCTTATGTGCTTGAGCATTCAAAACATCTCCAGTAACTACCTTATTTCTACCAATACCATTCGATTTTTGATCACTATCAAGATTATAGGTAGATTCTCTTAGGCGACTTATATCATCTTGGAAATTTCCAGAAGGTTCTTTCATTATCTCTTTTAACGAATGTTGGACTTCTCTTAACTTCTTAGACTTATATTTCCCGTCTAAATTTACGTGCTCATATAATTGATGTTTACTTTCTTTTGGAAACCTCTTCCATGCTGCATCTAAAGATTCTGCTCTAACAGATTGTCCTTCTGGTACATGAATTAACTCTCCACTATCATTATATACATTAGTGTTTTTGAAGTATAAATCATTTTTAATAGGGAACAGTTTTCTCATTTCATGTTCTGCTACGGTTCTGAAATCAGTTGGTGCCTGCCCATAAACTCTCTTTTCTGATATTAGTGTTTCGTGATTTACGTGTGGATTTGTATCGGATTTTTCTGTTAACGCAGTGTAGTGTTTGAAAGCTAATCTAGCTATAGAATTCTTATCGTAGTTATCTCCCCTATTAACTAGATATGCTACATGTGTATGATTATTAATTTCATCATCCATTTTTTGTGCAGCATACCCATTTGGGTTATCCATATTTGCACATGAAGTCCATCCTCTACCAGTAGACATACCATATACGTCATGTGGATGATTTGTAATAACTAAGTCGTAATCTGTTTTACCTGCACCTACTCTAACAGGATCGTGTTGGAATGCTTGCATAACGTGATATGGGGCTTCATGTTTCTCAAGAACAGAACCAATCTTATGAGCAACCCATTTATTCCTGTATGGGATTCCATTTTCTGGGTTTCCTGTAACTACACTTTTATGAACAACACCGCTTCTATAAGAAGCCGCATCACGTATATGGAATCCCTTTTCTTCCAAAAAGTTTTTAACTGTATGTGATGGTTCTGCATTATCTTGGTTTAGAGAAACGGGAATTCGTATTACCTTGTGTCCAGTGTCTTGGTCGTACTGAAATTTCTCATGGGTTCCTGGTGCAGCATGATCCAAGATAAATTGGTCTTGATAGTAGGAATGCCCAGAATTTGTCATTCTATCTGCTTTTCTTTGATGTGCAGGGGTTAGTTCTTCATTAATAAAAGAAACTTTTTGTTTCTCCCCTAACATCTTCATTGCTAATTCTATTGCTGTAGTCATTTGTTTTCCTATATTAGTTAGGGGGGAATAACTCCCCCATTTCTATAATTAATAATCTCTATTTATTTCACGTTCTAAGTCGCGATGGTCCGAATCAACATCTTCATGAGAATATCCATCATAATGTGGATGTTCTTTTGCAAAATCAATATGGTCACGCAATGTTTCAAATTCTTTGTGGTTTATTGGTAATTCTTCTCTATGATTATGTCTCATATCAGTAATTTTATCATTAATCATATCTGCATGAGTTTCGAAATGTTTTTGCATTTCTTCTTCGATATCATCCTTGCTCCTACCACTATCAGAATCATCATATTCCTTTTCTAACTGTGAGATTTTACTTTCAGCATGCGATAGAAGTTTATCATGAATACCATGTGACATACCAGAATCTACTCTAAACTTACCTAGTTTATCATATATTTCTGGAATATCTTTATCTGTTATAAATTTATCACTATTTTCACCAAGTATTATACCACTTCTTCTTACATTATCTATTCCTAATGCTTTGTGCATTGCAAGATGGTGAATTAGTTTATTAGAGGTTTTCCCCATTATATTGTTCAACCCATTTATAGTATTTGTGTGAGCTACGTGTTCTGCTGTTGGATTTTTTATTACGTCAGTAAAATGATTCATTGCTTGATTTTTAAAGGATTCCACACCCATACCCTTTATTTTATTAAAAACATGATTTACAATATCGTTGTCCGATTTTTCATGATTTAAAACGTACCTTACCCCAGCATTATAGTCATTTCTATTAAAAGCTATATTAGTATATCTCTTTAATTGGTCTTTACTATAATGAGGCAGTAATACATTTGCAGGATATGCCGATCCAGATACACCTATTTCTAAGGCATCTAAAACTCTGTCAACATGATGTTGTCTTATATTGGCAGGATGGACATGCTCAAGATTTTCTGTTGGTAACGAATCAATATACTCCTGTGGTAAGTAACGATGTTTTATTATATTAGGATGTTGTGAGTTCATTGTAAGTGTGGCATGTTCGAGATTTTTCTTGTTTAAAACATCACCAGAATTTCTAATCAGCCTATGGACCATAGCATCCTGCCCTGTTCTGGCAGCTACAGAATACAATGTATTAACTTGGTTTCTGTCAAAACCAATTAGATGATTTGTTGAACCGAATTTACTTAACACTTCTGTGTCTTGATCTGCGCTTGTTATTAAGTGATGCGCAATATGAGATACTGTATCATGGGATAAAGACCCATGTATTGGTTCCCTGTTATCAATCATAGACATTGCTTTTTCTTTAGTTAAAGCACTATACGTGTCTTCAGTATCATTATATACATGTGGGTCTTTTTCATAAACAGTGTCTGGTTCTGCTGGATAATTTTTTTCTGACCAATCATGAACACTCTTTGTAAAAGATGTATTAGAATTTCCGTATGTCTTATTTTCTGGCCTGAAAATAATGTGACCAGATTCATTCCTAAATGGTTTAATTGCAATGCGAGCAACGGGTCTATCAAGGTCTTGGTCTTCAGTGTCCGTTAAGTATGCAACATGAGTCCCTGCCTTAACCTCATGAGGGAGAATTCCTCGATATGCTCCTTTTTTAAAGTTCATACAAGACTGATCAATCCATGACTGATGTCCAGATGTCATACCCGCAACATCAACTGGTCTATGTGAAATAACAACCTTCAACTGTTTCCCTTTTTGCTGACGAGTTGGATCATTTTCATAAGCTGCTTTAACTTGGTCAGGGGCTTTTGTCTTGACTAATGCCTTACCAATATTAACTTCTCGGTTATACCGATCTTTTCCCTTACCGTTAATATAATCAGTAATTCTAATGCCATTGTTGTTTAGGTGTTCTTCAACGTCTGGATGTGGGACTGAATCTGTATTCTCCAAAGGATATTCTATTCTTGATTTTCCATTAAAAACTTTATCAATGGTATCTTCTACATGAGGATCACGGGTATGGTCCCATCCATACTCAACTTCCTCTGCCTCGTCGTCACTTAACTTTTCGTTTAATTGTTTTTTTGGTAAGTCTGCTTGAAGTGCTTTCATGATAGTATTCATGAAGTCTCTATCAGTTGGGGTATTGGTAAATGTTGTTTTCATAATAATCCTTATGTAATTAAGTTTGTTCTACATATTTAATTAAATACTGGGAAGAAACTTATTATTCAAAGGATTACAATGATACGTAATATACCAAAATCACTAATTGAAGCCGCAAAGAAACAACTTGATGAAGCAGTTGCTTTAAAAAAGCACATTGATATGGCAAATAAGGCAAGTGAATATTCAAAGCAATTTAATAAAACTCAAGCAGAGATCATTTCACAACATGTTATACCTTTAGGGCATGATACTACGGTGTTGCCACTTGAAAGGGACACAGCTATTCCACATCCAGACATAGTAGACCATTTAGATAGACATGGTTACGATGTTCACGATTATATGAAAGGGCTTGCTATTAAAAAGGGAGAAAAAAAGAACCCAATTAGTATTGGTAAGGTTTTAGCAAGAACAGATGCGCCACAATCTCTTAAAACTACTTATGAAAAAGACCCAAATAGACAAGGTATTGATAGTAATGTTCATGTTGTAATATCAAGAAACCCAGTGCACGTTGCTGGTATGTCTACTCATCAAAATTGGGAGTCATGTCAAACTCTTGGTGGTGGTGGTAAATATATAGATTCTGAGGGAAAGACAAGAAATCTTGACAAACAAAATATTGGTGCTTACTCCGAATATGTTAAAGACGACATTGCTGCTGGGTCACATATTGCATATCTTGTCCATAAACCAGAAGACGTTGATAAACATTATAAGCCTATAGCAAGAATTTTATTAAAACCATATATGTCTAAACATGGGCATAGCATATTAAAACCAATGCAAACATATGGTGAGGAATGGAATGGATTTCATTCTACCGTTTCAAAGTGGGCAGATAAACATTTTCCGATGAAAGATCCAGAATATACTATAGATAGTAGTGTTTACCCAGATGGCCCAAAAAAGACATATAACTTTTCCCCAGAACATGATGAATACTGGAAAAAAAATCAAACTGATTCTGCATTAGTGATGCACCCATCAGATGAAGTGATTACACATTACATAGAGGATACAAAAAAACAGAAACCCGGTATGACTGAAGAGGGTAGTAATATACATTATAGGTCACATATATTTTCGGCAATTGCAAAGAATCCTCATATTAAAGAACATCATGTGTTGGAATTATTGCGTCATCCTGCCACACCAGAATATTCTAAAGGCGGTTTATATACATTTCCAAGCAATAAAGTTGTTGAGATGGGTATGAATGACCCTGCATCACATCATCATGTAGTTAATAATCCAAAATTAACTACTGAACATCTTGAAACCCTAATTCACCAGCATTCTTCCCTCTTTGATGATGAGCATCAAGAAATGAGTGTGTCTCTTAATAGAGAGAAAAGTAACTTACTGAATGGTATAGCAAGTCACAAGAACTTATCAAATGAACAAGCAAACCATTTAATAGGGTCAAGCAGAGTAAGAGAATATCCATCCGCAATGGAACATCTGTTTAAGAAAGCGAGTGATGATAAGGTAAAGGAATCATTGGATCATTTAGCGGAAGATAAAGACGGTCTTGTATATTACGATAATGCACTTTCTACACTCGTAAAACATAAACCACATATGCTACCTCATATGAATAACCTAATGTTGTTACATGCATATAATAGATTAAGTAGTAGAAGTGAAACTGCAAAGACTGTGGAAAATGAGATGTTATCTCGTGGGGGACCATTTCATAGATTATTGTCACAAAGGTCAAACCATGAAAGTTCATTGAATAGAATCGCAGATGAATCTACTGATGAAGAAATTAAAAATTTGGCTAAACAAAGACTTTCAGGATTAAACAAATGAGTGTTTATGGTAAAAAAGTTCATCAGGGGAGGTGGAAACCATCTCACCCTGAAAAATACGTAGGAAACGTGGACGAAATTGTGTTTAGATCCAGTTGGGAATTGAAAATATTTATTTACTTCGACACCCATCCATCAGTAGTTGAGTGGTCGAGTGAATCTGTAGTGATACCATATTTTGATCCTGTTACCAACAAAAAACGTAGGTATTTTGTCGATTTTTGGGCAATGATAAAGCAAAAAGATGGAACTCTTAAAAAGTTTTTAATAGAAGTAAAACCAGACAAATTTACTAAACCACCAACCGAACCAAAACGTAAGACTAAAAGATATACTGAAGAAGTTATGCAATACGTAACAAACTGCGCAAAGTGGGAAGCCGCAGAAAAGGTATGTAAAGACAGTGGAGTAGAATTCCTTATTCTTACTGAAAAACACATATTCAATAATGGAAAACCAACGTGAAAGGAATTGCCAGAATGTCACAAAAAATATATAACAGAATACCAACAAAAATATACAAAATATCTGGGTTTATATATGAATTATTACCATTTCTATATATTATTAGTGGGTTTTTACTATTAAGTGGTATACAGTATATCTCACATAGCCATAGGGATTATCCAGTTCATAGTAGGAATTTTTATATTGTTTATGAGATTTGATTGTCGAATGCGGAAGTGGCATAAAGAAGAATGAATTCTATATTTAAAAGACTATTATATAGATAATAGTCTTTTAAATTTTTTTATTTATGTGTATTTCATTAATATTAGAAGTTTTTCTTCTTCTGTAATATAATCAGATATTCTTTCTATATAAGAATTGTATGATAGTAGATCATCATCCAAATACCATTGAATTCTCCCATCACTGTAAATCTCCGCAGGACCGCCTATTCTCGTCTTTACACCATTTAGATACCATATTCTAGAACCTGTATGGAAAACAATCGCAGGTTCGTCATTATAACTATGAAATTTTCCCTCTTTATATGTTTTTATTGTTTTAGAAACCGTGATGACTTTCCCAGAAAAATTAATAAGTTTTCCATTGTTATCTAATAACTTATAGTTAGACATTATTCCATTAACACCGCTCTTAACTTTAGATTCATGAAAGTATTGAACTTTATCTATTAGCATATTTTAACATTACCATAATTCGTTGGTCATCATCCATCATATCGAGATATGTATTATAGTTATAATATTTTCCCTCGATAGCCCACTTAGTATGATGGCTATAACCAATAGTCATATATGAAGGCCCACCAATTCTATGTGGTAACCCATTTTTCATCCACATTTTGGTAAGATTATCCTCTAATGCTGGCTCGTCATCAAAACTGTGTAAAAGCCCTTCATTAAAACTAATTTTATTATATGGATTATAATCATCTTTCTCATACAATATAATTGTTCCAGAGAAATTTACAAATTTATTTTTGATGAATATGCCTATCTTATCATCATGGGTGAAATCAAGAGTACGATTTTCTATATCTTCTAAATTAAGCCACACTTTAGTTGTTGGCTGATGTATAATTTCAATTGACATATTTTTTATTAGTGTTAAATAATTCTATGTATATAGGAATATAAAAATGATAAACAATTTACCAAAATCACTGATAGAATCAGCTACAAAAATTCTAACAGGAGCATCGCATCCTATGATTGATGTAGATGGGTATATGAAACACAGGAATAATAATGAAGGGAAACCAATTCATCCAACAGATGAAGGAATCCGCAACTTCCATCGTTGGTTTGGGAACTCTACTACAGTAGATGAGTACGGAAGACCAAAAGTATTTTATCATGGCACAAGTAAGGATGTCAATAAGTTTGACCCAAAGAAATCATTTACTGGTATAAATGCAGTATTTTTTAGTCCAGATAAAAAATTTGCTGATTCATACGATTATCATCACAACGTTGGGTCTGTTATGCCTGTTTATATTAAGGCAAAAAACACTTTTGATTTACATGATAATAGGCATAAAGAAAAGTTAATGAATTATATGGGTAGTAAAAATTACTACAACACCTTTGTTGGTGGTTCTCGCCCAATGTCTGAAAAATTTCCTGAGAGTAGAGAATATTTTCATATGGAGCATCCTTTGGTTATAAATTCAATAAAAGACTTAAAACACGATTCTTTTTTTGTAGATGAAAGAGGGACTTCCAATATTGCTGTATTTAACCAAAAAAATATAAAATCCGCATTAGGTAATATTGGGTCTTTTGACAAGACATCATCGATAACAGAAGAAAAAGAAGAAACCGACCAAACACCATATTACAATTTCATGGAATGGAAAAAATCAGCAAAGAAATCTGGTGCCACTATTGAAAACGGTGGTCAAATGGCAGGGGTTTCTCAAAAAGTGCATATCTGGTATGCGATCCATCCATCAGACAGTAACATCGGTGGAAGATTCTTTAAAGGTAAAGGGTGGGACTACGGACATATGAGCAACTACAAACAACAAGAGAGTGAAGAATGATACACACATTACCAAAATCACTGATAGAAGCAGCAAAAAAGATCATAACAGAATCATCCCATCCAATGATTGATGTTGATGGTGAAATGAAACATCGTCATAATAGTGAAGGACAACCTATTCATCATACAGATGAAGGTATTAAGAATTTTCATCGTTGGTTTGGTGATAGTGATTCCGTGGATGAACATGGAAGACCAAAAGTTTTGTATCATGGGACTCCTGCGTTATATCGATCACAGGATGAAGATACCCCATTACCTTTCAACGAATTTAAAACTACTCATAGTGGGGTTGTATCATTTTCTCCTACTGCAAAGTTTGCCAGAAACTATGCACAAACAAAAGCAATGGATGCGCAATCAGATATGTCACCATTCGTTTTTAAGACTTATCTAAAAACTAAAACATTTGATCCAAACAACCCTAAACACATAGAACAACTGGCATCACATCTTGGCGATACGGTAACCCACGAAGGTAAATATGGTTGGTCTTCTTTTGGTGGAGAACAAAAAATACCAAAAGAAAAGTTTCTTGAGAAACTACAAGGAATCCATGAGGCTCATCGACCACTTACAAAAGAAGCACATGAATCAGCACAAGTAGGAAAAATTATACCATTTAATGGTGGTCAAATATATGTTCATCATAAAACTCCTACACATTTATACTATTCTGAAGCTTACCAGATGAATAATTTGAGTCAGGAACAACGAGAAGACTTAAAATCAGAAGCACAGAAAGAACCAACTGAATATATTCATAAAGAATTGAGAGTTGTTCCTTATCCATCACAACCTTGGAACTTTAAGAGAAGCCGTGTAAGTATATATCATACTACATATGTTCCGGCAAAAGAAAAAGGTGATAATTGGGAATATACAGAGAACGATGAAGTTCATAATGCTTTACGTAATATGGGTTACAATGCAATAAAACAAACTGAAAGAAAAAATGAAAACGTTGCAGTGTTAGATAAAAGTCAGATTAAATCAGCATCACATAATAGCGGAAACTTTTCACACCCAACACATATAGACGAATAATTATGATAAACTCACTGCCAAAATCACTAATTGAGACTGCAAATAAAATTTTAATATTAAACGGTAGGACTAAATTAAAGATTCCATACGGGACTAATGTCTTTATGGCTATCCGTAAAGGAGTTTCAAATAATATTCTTGAAGAAAATATTCAAGATTGGTTTAAAAGCACAGGAGTTTCAAATCCCCACATTTATAAAGAGTTGGAAGATGAACACCACGCATCTTTAAGTGATGATGAGAAAAAAGCGGTATATGCGTATACTTATAACTCGTTGCCTATACATAATCACATTGAAAATTCTAAAGATGACGATTTTCACATAAAAGATGAAAAGGGGAGTGTAATTTTATCATCAAAAATTTCTCACTTGGATTCTGCTACGTCTAAAAATAAACTACCACATGATATAATAACATATTCTGGGATTTCTCCATTAGATGATGGAGTTATTGGTAATATTTACAATAAAACATATACAAGTTCATCTACATATCCAATAGTTGCTCATCTATTTGCATCCGAACATGAAACTCACGATGGAATTTACCATATAGTAAAAATTCACAATAAAAAAGGTGATACTGGTTTATATATAGGACATAATAAAGAATTAACAGAATCTCCAAATGAATTTGAGTTTTTAATACCAAGAAACTCTATGTTTGCGGTGGACCCAACACCAGAAGAAGTACATAATGACAATGGTAAGATAACCCACAAAATTTGGTCAGCACATAGGATAGGTAAATAACATGATAAAATCATTACCAAAATCATTAGTAGAAGCAGCAAAGAAAATACTTGTAGAATCAACACACCCAATGATTGATGTTGATGGTAACCAAAAACATCGCCATAACAGCGAAGGGGCACCAATCCATTCCACAGATGATGGGATTAGAAATTTCCATAGGTGGTTTGGCGACTCTAAAGCAGTAGACGAGCATGGAAGACCTCTCGTGGTATATCATGGGACAAATGCGCATATATACACGGGTGGTGAGATACATTCGTTCCATACCAGCCCAGAATCAGGTAGAGGGGCAGCGTTTTTCAGTTCTAACAAAGATATTGCCAATCAATATGGTGTAAAAGTATATCACACTTATCTAAAGACTTCAACCCCACTAATTGTTCATGGCAATGGTCAGCATTGGTCTAATCTAAGCACAGAAACCCCTATTAGTGGAAATGTCACAGACATTCTAAGAAACAAAGTTAAGAAAAATGCGGATGAGTTAAACGCAATGTATAAAGAATTAGCGGGTGATGAAGATGATGGTAAAGAAATACCACCAAAAATAAGAGACAACCAAAAAACTCTTGATGGGCATTCCCTAAGTGTTATTGATTCTGGTTCGGAGACAGATGACATCGCTAAGACTGCCAGAAAGTTGGGGTATGACTCTGTTATTTTCCATAACATAAAGGATAGCCCAACCAACGACACACATATGTATAATCCCGTGGTGACCTCCGTATATTCTGTGTTTCATCCATCACAAATTAAATCTGCTACTGGCAATAATGGAGACTTTCATCCCGAGCGAAATTCTATCAACGAATAATCAACCAAAAGGAATAAGTAAATTGCAAAAATTGGATAAATTATATTACTTAAATTTAAATACTGACGAATCTATGATTAAAATGCTTGCATATTTTGATGTCGTAGAGTTGTATTTTATAAAGGTATTATTTGAGGTAATTATACCAGATGATATAACATTCAGTGAATGTATCACCAATAGAACTATACTAAACACCATCCAAAATTCGCCAACTTTTAAGTTTTGGGATAAAGAGAAACTTTTGGATAATAAAAGCTATTTCTCCAATAATAACACCATAATATGTTATGAAGTGGAGGGGGATATCGTAAAGATGATAAGATTGGAGAAAGACGGAAATGTATTTGAAAGGAAGTATATCAATGGATGAAATAGCAAAAACGTATGTGTCTATGTTACTAAACGAAATGGCAAAGAGTATTGGACCATCTTCGTATTCCAGAATAGAATCATATCCAAATTTTAAAAAAATAACATATGGTATGGCAAAAGATTTACCAATCCATTATGTAGATGGTTCTATAAGTGTTCATGTAGATACATCAACTAAAAACAAAAAAAAGTTTTATACATTGGATCATGAGAACAAAGATTTGTTACATATGGCAGTTGTAGAACAGCATGAGGCGAGTGAAGAATTTCCGTTTGAGCATAATGAGCAGACTATGGTGGACAGAGTAAAATCTTCAGAAAAACTTCCTAAAGGGTATGCTACAAATTTTATATACGACCACTTTAATACCACAGATATACCACTACGAAGTTCTGATGATCA
>RRZT011434917.1_pt1 | contig 33153 bp, 25 predicted proteins | sample 2165551 | NCBI WGS metagenome assembly RRZT01 (sample SAMN10456910, study PRJNA506462) | wastewater metagenome | biome: wastewater; feature: sludge; material: wastewater sludge; isolation source: wastewater sludge with Escherichia coli K12::gfp cells carrying plasmid... | place: USA: Moscow, Idaho...
AAACAACAGGGGAAAAGCTAAAACAAATCGCAATGGAGAATTATTGCTGGGAAAAAATCAGAGCACAATACCTTCAATTACTAGAATAAAAAGATTGATTATGAAAAAACACGTTCTTCTTTGCTCTCATAACGGAGAAAATTTTATAAAGGATCAAATACTATCTATTATAAATCAAGAAGAAAAAATTGATTATATTCATATCTTTGATTTTGCATCCACTGACACAACGTATGATCAGATTATAGAAATAAAAGAAACGCATAAAAATTATGCATGGAATATTTCAAAAATAAATCATGCGCCAGGTCCTGCAGCATCTTTTTTCTATGCAATCAAAAAAGTCTCTCCACTGATTTCCAGTACAGATTTTATTTTATTAGCTGACCAAGATGATGTTTGGCTAAAAAACAAAGTCTCCTCAGTACAACAAGTTTTTTTAGAACGAATAAAAAACTCTCCCGACAATAAATTACTAATTTTTCATAATGTCGCAATTACTGATGAAAAGTTAAACATCATACAAGATACATTCTACACAGGGAACCCCTACTCTATCCCAAGGGATTTATCACCGGATCGCTTACTTCTATGCAATCCAATTATTGGTCACACCATGGCGCTCTCTGGCGCACTATTGCAACTTGCTGCTAAAAAATTACAAGGTGAAAATTATCTGATGCATGACTGGGCGATATCCTTGCTTGCCAGTCGAACAGGGGAAATTGTTTACACAGGAAATATTCCACTTTCACTATATCGCCAGCATAACGCCAATATTCTTGGAGCCGCAAGAAAAAGAAAATTTACCGAAAAGTTTTATCGGACGTATTTTTTCTCAAAAAAAATAATAGCCCAAAATCAAGAATTTGGAAAACTACTACCAAAGATACAAGGGCAAATCATCCACCCGAAAAAAATAGATGTTTTTTTAGAAAAAATAAATAAAAAATATTTATACTGGTTAATATATCCAACACTAATCACCCTAGCCATCTTCCGTGGACCAACCATCCAGAGAAAACTATTATCATTATTCATACTATTACAGTGGATAATGTAAGCAATTCTCAAAAATAACTCAGATAAAACATATACCTTTTATCCAACCAATTAGCTTTCATCATGACTCCGCACCACACTTATATCCGCAGCATGGACCAACAAGAAGGACTCAACTCCCTGAGCGCCCTTGCCGATCAAGTTCCAGAGAATTCAAAAGTGCTTGATCTTGGCTGCGGTGCAGGTGTATTGGGTCAATTTTTGGCATTACAAAAAAAATGCACCGTTGATGGTGTCACCCTCAGCCAACATGAAGCAGCACTCGCCCGCCCCCACTACCGCAACTTACTGGTTGCCGATCTAGAGGGCATCAATCTGGCACAAGCTTTTGCCGGACGACAATACGATCGAATCATTTGTGCCGATGTACTGGAACACCTCCGAAATCCCGAACAAATTCTTGATGCTTGCCATAGTCTGCTGGCCCCAAAAGGAGAGCTCTTGGCCTCCATACCAAACGCCAGCTACAGCGGCCTACTGCTAGAGCTGATGCAGGGCGAATTTCGCTATCGCACAGAAGGTCTATTGGATCGCACGCATCTGCGCTTTTTCACACGGCATTCACTGATTCGTTTTTTCACAGAAAAAGGATGGGCAATCAATGCGCTAAGCACCATTAAGAGACCCTTGGATGACTCAGAATTTAAAGCCATCCACCCGGACAGCCTCCCGCCAGCAGTTATCCGCTACCTGCTCGCACTGCCTGATGCACTGACCTATCAGTTCATTTGCACCACCCGTCCAGACACGGATGCTTGTGCACAGCAAACCACCGCCCTGCTTGAGCACAACGCTGAAGCCCATCCCAGCTTTAGCAGCGACCTGTACTGGGGGGAACAGGGGCAACTAAATGAAAGCTGTAAACACACCCTTCGGGGTCGTATTGGGCAACACCATCAAAACCTGCGGTTTGAGCTGCCCGCCTGTAACGCCCTGCAGCCAGTATTGCGCTGGGATCCCGCCGACCGGCCTGGTTTTCTACACCTATATCACATACATCTGTACGATCACCAAGGACAACTGCGCTGGACCTGGACCCCACAAAAATCTACCCCCCTCGGATTGAGCAGCACCCCCTGCAGCAATATTCACCTACAGCCTGCCAGCGCCACTGCTCCAAACGCAATGCTATTGCTACTCACAAGCGATGACCCTTGGTGGCAGCTACCCATCCCACCCGATGTGCTGCGCCAATGCCTTGCCAGTGCAGGCTGCGTTCTTGACATTGAATTAGGCTGGCCCATGTCTGCCGATTACGCAGCTTTAAGCCAATCTACCCATGCGATGCAGGCAGACCTCACCCGCGCTGACCAAGAAATACAGCAATCGCGTCATCAATATGCCATCCAGACACAGACCCTGCACACAACGGAACATCAACTGCAGCACCAACAACAAATCAGTGCCCACCTGCGTGCCCTGCTGGAAGAGCATCAACACTACATCCACAGCATAGAAGCATCGCGCAGCTACCGTGCCATGCAAAAACTTGGCCGACTCAAGCGACGGCTACTGGCAAACAACAGCTTGCCTACCGCGCCTACACAATCTATTGCCAATAGCGCACCGTCGGCACCAATGCCCCCGCCAGACGCCATCGCGCCCGATGCCATCTCCCCCGATACCGGCACACCACCGGTGCCAGAAACTACAGCCTGCACAACACCTGCCATGCCGGCTCCGGCGAGCACGGCTATAGCAGCTGAAGCCATTGACATCATCATCCCCGTCTATCGGGGATTGGATGACACTCGACGATGCTTGCAGTCAGTACTGCAAGCCTCCTATGCGCAGCCTCACCACATCATAGTAATCAACGATGCCAGCCCAGAACCTGCCCTGGCACAGTGGCTGCGTGAACTTGCCCAGCAAGAGCCACGCCTGACCTTGCTCGAGAACGAAAGCAACCTTGGCTTTGTCGCAACCGTCAACCGCGGGATGGCACAGCACCCCACACACGATGTACTCCTCCTGAATAGCGACACCGAAGTTGCAAACAACTGGCTTGATCGCCTGCATGCAACAGCCTATCGCGATGCAGCAACCGGCACCGTTACCCCTCTGTCCAACAACGCCACGATTTGCAGCTACCCCCGATTTTGCGCGAACAACGATTTACCCCCAGGGTTTGACACCTCCAGCCTTGATCACTTGTGTGCCAGCACCCATCCCAATGCGAGTGCCGTCATCCCAACCGCCGTCGGTTTTTGCATGTACATCCGACGCGACTGCCTTAACCAAACCGGGCTTTTCGACACTGAAAATTTTGGCAAAGGATATGGTGAAGAAAACGACTTCTGCATGCGTGCCCACTACCTCGGATGGAACCACCAGCTGGCACTGGACACCTTCGTGCTACATACCGGCGGAGTAAGTTTTGGAGAAAGCAAAACGCCTCGCGAAGAAGCTGCTTATGCCACCTTGCAGCGCCTACACCCAGAGTACGACGCACTGGTGCAAGCGCACCTACAAACAAATCCGGCACAAGCAGCACGCAATGCTTTAGATGAAGCACGCCTGCGCCTCAGTAATTTACCGTGCATATTGATGGTGACCCATAGCCTAGGGGGCGGCACACTGCGCCATGTACACGAATTGGCCCAATGGCTCACCCCTCGGGCCAACACCCTCACCCTCATCCCCCTGCCCGAGCATATGTTGCGACTGCAATGGCTCAACCCGACAGCAGGTTACACCGAAGACTTTCACTGGCCCAACGATGCCATCGCTCTGCGCACCAAACTGCAACAGCTCGGCGTAAAGCACATCCATTACCACCATCTACTGGGACTCAACCCCGGTCTTATGCAGCTACCTTTAGAGTTGGGAACCACCTACGACTTCACTGCACATGACTACTACAGCGCTTGCCCGCAAGTAACCATGACCTTGGCTGACCATCGCTACTGCGAAGAACAAGGGCCGCAGCAATGCTCAGCCTGCCTAGCGCAACGCCCTGCACCCACAGAAGAAAGCATTGAAGACTGGCGGATGCGCCATCGACACTTCCTGGCCCAGGCACGCTACGTCCTCACGCCCAGCCGTGATACCGCCCGGCGGTTACAGCGCTATTTCCCCCAAGCGGCCATTCGTTTTGTCCCGCACCTCGACATTCCGCAGAACCAAGAACTGCCCCCCAAAAAGCACCGGCGTATAGCGCCCGATGGGCACCTGCGCATCTTCATCCTGGGCGGTGTTAGTGCCAACAAAGGAGGGGAAGTCATGCAAGCCGTCGCGCAAGCCGCCACACGCCATCGAGCACCACTAGAACTGCACCTCCTGGGTTACCCTCACCGCCCCATGCCCACCCAGCCCCATACCAGCCTGACCGTACACGGGCCTTATAACGATGCCGACCTCGCTCTGCTGCTAGAGCGGTTACAACCCGATTTGATTTGGTTTCCCGCACTCTGGCCAGAAACATACAGCTACACATTAAGTGCCGCCATACTGGCAGGTGTACCCATTGTTGCCCCTAACCTTGGCGCTTTCACTGAACGCCTCAGCCAGCGCCCCTGGACTTGGCTAGAGCCCTGGAATACAACGCCAGACGACTGGTTAAACCTATTTCTAAACCTTCGGCAACGGTATTTTATTGATGGTCAAATCCCTCCCCCGGCGCCAGCGGCTCCCCTGCATGCCACTGACACAAACCTCCTCACATGGAGCTATGAAAAAGACTATCTTGCCTAACTCACTGATCAGATTTTGCAGATATCTCTTAATCAATTCCTTTTAAAAGAATTCAAGATTTTTCACAAATCAAACATTCCAAGCCAACAATTGAAAATGTCTTCCCTTGTTTCAGCAGTACGTCGCCTTCCCAACCAAATGCGCGTACTTGGCGACAGCCTCTACCATCTATTCAAGAATTATTCTGATCTTGGCCACAATAGCCAAAAACTCTGGCGTGCCTGGCGAGACGGCGGCACCTACCGGCTCAAATACACCTTGCTTAGCCTACGCCCTCCAGCATCTCCAACCAGCAACTGGCAGCACTATCAGCAACGCCTCTCCAGCGAGCTACTTCCCGCACTGCAGGCCAAAGTTTTGACCCTAGACCACCCTACTCCCACCATTGCTGTTGTGGTTCCCACCTACAACACCAATGCCAACATGCTTCAGGCCATGCTCGACTCCGTCCTGGGGCAAATCTACCCACACTGGCAACTATGCATCGCAGACGATGCTTCAACACACCCCCACGTACGCAAAATCTTAGAGCGGTACGCAGCGCAAGATCCACGCATTCGTTTACATCTCGGGACAACCAACCACGGTGTCTCCCATACAAGCAACCAGGCCTTGGCTCTCGTCGATGCACCCTTTACGGTGCTCCTCGACCACGATGATTTACTCGAACCCCAAGCACTCTACCGCGTCGCTGAAAGTGTCTTGGCTGAAGACCCCGATATGCTCTACAGCGACGAAGTCCTGCTAGATGAGCGCATGCACACGGTGCTGCAATACTTTCACCGCCCCACCTTCTCACCTGAATACCTGCGCAGCCACCCCTACATCGTCCATATGGTTGGTTTTCGCACTGCCCTACTGCGCCAGCTAAACGGTTTTAATGAACAGCTGGACATCTCACAGGACTACGACCTTATTCTGCGTGCCAGCGAACAATCGAACACGATTGTTCATATTCCAGAAATTCTCTACCAATGGCGTGCCCACAGTGGCTCCGCAGGGCACAGCAAAATGGCCCAGGTAATGGATACCTCGACAAGCATCCTGCAAAAGCACCTTGATCGGCTGCAACTAGACGCGAAGGCGGCACCCGACACTTCCTCCTTCAACTACTTTCATACTCATTACCGAATTCCAGACAACCAACGTGTCGCCATCATCATTCCCACCAAAAACCACGGGGCCTTGGTGCGCCAATGCATCAACAGCATCCGTACCACTGTACAAACCGTGGCCTACGACATCGTTCTGATCGATCACGCCTCCACCGACCCGGAAAGCATTGCCTACTTTGAAACACTCAAATCAAGCGACAACACCATCGTTTTGCGCTACGAAGGCAGCTTCAACTTCTCCAGCATCAACAACTGGGCCGTACAGCAACTGGAGCAGCTAAAACAGCACTCCTACAGCCACTACCTGTTCTGCAATAACGACATCGAAGCCACCCACCCAGGCTGGCTAGAACACATGCTCGCCCAATGCCAACCGGTTGACGTTGGCATTGTCGGTGCCCAACTCCTGTACCCAGACCGTATCTCCATCCAGCACGCCGGTGTTTGCGTAGGACTGCACGGTGCTGCCGAACACTACGGGAAATTTCATCAAATTTCCGATGATGCAGTGCAACGCACGATGTACATGGGCCGCCTCATCACCACCCATGAAGTCTCTGCCGTCACAGCCGCCTGCCTGCTGATGCGCAAAGAAACCTTCGATGCCATTACCGGCTATGACGACCAACTGGCCGTAGGCTTTGGCGACGTAGATCTATGCCTACGCACTCTGGAGCAGGGCTGGCGCATTCTTTACTGCCCCCAAGCCAGCCTGATTCACCACGAATCCTACTCACGTGGCAAAGCCCAAGGCTACGACCCCCACCCTGAAGACTCTGCCTTTTTCACCACCCGATGGCGCAACTGGCTCAACGCTGGCGACCCCTACTTCAACCCCGCGTACTCCATCAACCACACGGACTGGGTCGTCAAAGACCCCATCGCCTGCCAAACCAACCTCCAGCGCCGTATCTGGCAGCGCCGCACCCCCGAGCGCCAACACCTGGAACACAGCAGCAACATCTAACGCGCCCCCATGCTCCACCCCATCCAGGCGCTGCGCCTGTTCAGCGCACTGTGGGTCGTCCTGTACCACGCCGCCCACAGCCCCACCGTTGCGCCAGGCAACGGCCTGTGGCACAACTTCACGGGCCTAGGCTACCTGGGGGTGGACATTTTTTTCGTCATCAGCGGCTACATCATGGCCCTGAACAGCCAGCAACGCTCGCCAAGTCTACGCCAATCGCTCTCATTTTTAGGACTGCGACTGGCCCGCATCTACAGCGGCTGGTGGCCCGTCTTCCTGCTGTGCTGCACCCTGCTGGGCAGCGCCGCCTTGCAAGGCAAAGACCTGCTCGGCTCCTTCTTTCTCTACCAGCTCAATTTCAACATCCTAGTGCTGCCTGTCACCTGGACACTCACCTTCGAACTGTACTTCTACGCCGTCATCGCGCTGAGCCTGCTACTGCCTCAACACCTGCGCACACCCACCTTCTGGCTCCTGGCACTGGGCCTGCTGATCACCAACAGCTGGTGGGTCATGCACGAACGCTTCAACATCGAGAATATTGGCCAATCACACTACGGCATGCACTTATTCTTCTCGCCCCTGTGCTTGGAATTTTTGCTCGGCTACCAACTGCAACGCCTGCAACCCCAACTGCAGCGTATTTTGCCCACCCTCGCCCTGCTTGCCTGCACCGCCCTGTGTGCCGCCGCCGTCTATGGCTACGCCGCCTACTTTGCGCACAAACCCTCCGGCCTGGCCGGATTCTTTCACTATCCCGAGCGTGCCCTACTGGGCGGTAGCTTAGCAGGCAGCCTGCTCCTGCTGTTTTTGCGCCTAGGTCGTTACCTGCCTCGGCGCTTAAGCCTCTGGGGCGGTGATATTTCGTATCTTGTGTACCTGCTACACCTGCCCTGTATCTGGCTCCTGGCCCGCTGGCTCCCCAGCGACAACCCAATGCACCTGCCAGCCCTCATTGCTGGCACTATCAGCTTAGCAAGCTTGATGCACTACAAGCTAGAGCGCCCTATCTACCGCAAATGCAAGAGAAGATTTGATACCGCATACAACTTGCAACACTTCAAAGCACTTTAAAAATCGCCCACACACCAACCGCTTCAAGCTCAAGCAACCGTGGGTTCGCTCGCAAATATTCCGCGTCGTTTTGATGCACCAGAACCAGCCCAACCCCCATACGCGCAAAATCAAACCGCCGAGTATTGATCTGCAGCAACACCAAATCCAAGCGCGGCAACGTTAGCGAAAACGCACGCTCCTCTGGCAAGTCTGCATGCTCCAACAGCAAATGCTGGTAACGGTTATAAACCGCCTCATATTTATGCTCTGGATCCAGCGCATACCAAAAATCCAACGGGGGATGGTACAGCGCACCCGTGGCAACAGGCACACCCGCAGCCATCAACGCCAGCGTCTGCCGATGCCCGCCTAGGCTTAAAGCCTGCCCAGCACCAGCCACCACCGCCACCCTCAAGGTAGTGGGCAACCGTGCCTCCGAAAATCTTTGTTGCAACACGGGGTGAACGCTCAGTTGCTGAGGTGCTTGCAACAACGGATTAAAGGTCAGCCCCGCAGCCAACGTCCATACGCCGTATAAAACACCCCCCTGCACATGCTGCCCACTCAGCAACCACCAACAAAGAACAACGTACCCCACCAAGGCAAGCAGCAACAGCGAAGGCTCAAACCATGCAAGCGCAGACACCGGTAACTGCTGCATGGCAAACACCGCCCCCACTGCGACCAGAAATACCATCGCCCCTTTCCATCGCCACCCCATGTGCAGCAATCCAGTCCCCCCCTTTGGAACACATACCACCTGGCGCAGCACCAAAGCCCAAAGCACCGTCTGGGCCAAGAGCAACCCAATATCCACCCGATAGACCGGCACCATTGACCATAAAGTGAAACGAGCCACCCAGTCAGGCACCCCAAAAAACGAAAACCACAGCACCCACACAATAAACAACAAACACACATTGGCCAGGGCATCCCAGCGGCGGGTTTGGCATTGCTGCCAAATCAACCACCCCCCCAATGGGAGGAAAAGACATATGAATGCAGCCCCATCACTGGGCGATACCGCTTCACTGGCATGGAAAAAAAGCACTGGGGCCAACAACCCCTTGACCATGAACCAAGCATCCAGATACCCCCCCGTCTCCAAGCGACTACCGGGATATACCGTCCCCTGAATGGCAGCGACCGCATCTTTGGCATGCCACCACCAAGCAGCGCAAAAAAATCCCGCCACAGCCACCAGCCCAAGCGTCGCCCAGAAACCCTGCGCCTTGCGCCAACGCCCCCGCTGCTCATACAGCCATGCCCCTACCAACGGCAGCAGCAGTGAGGCTAAAACCCAGAGCCAAGCCGGATACAAAGTCAGAAAAGCGCCAGCCGTCGCCCACCCAGCCAAAGCTCCCCAGCTCAGCGCCTGCCAGCGCCCCTTGGCACACCAGCCTTGCAACCATGCGCCCCACCCCAAAACAGCAAAGCCAACCACATAGGCAGGCCACCCAGACCAGCCCACAGACAAAGGTGCCGCACTCAGCAGACCGCTCAACGCAGCAGCCCACCTCCAGGGCAAGCCAAACACGACAGACAGCGCCCACCACACTGCAAAGAAGCAGCCAAAGAAAGGGAGCCACCAATACCAAGCCAGCGCTTGGCGCATCTCTAGGAAGAAGAAACCCCAGGTCGCCGGTTTGGCCAACGCAGCCATATTCGCCACAGGCACCCCCGTCATCCCCACCACATTCATGTTGTGCCCAGCAGATGTCAAGACAGTACTGACATCAGGCAACCCATCGCCTGAACGGTACTGATTGAACTGCCCCAAGGCCATCGCCGTTATCACTAGCCACTCATCCGCCCGCACCGGCTGCGCCTCTCCCACCCATGGGACAGCATCGTGCTGCACCAAAGTATCGTTCTCGACCAGCAACGCCAGCGAAGACCCCGTCCACCCTCCCGCCACCAGCAAAGTAAACGAAGCCAGCAGCGCCACGGCAAACACCCGCGCACTCCCTGCCCAGGCGATATACCCAGGCCACCGTACCCACAAAGACACCCCCCAGCACACCAAGGGCAACAGCACCGCCAACCCCAGCGCCAAACGTGCCCAAGACCCCGGCTGTGGCGGTGCCTGCCAATGCACTGTTTTGGCTCCATCCAAAACGTCCAACACAATCTCTTGGCCATCGCTGGTACGCACCCGTACTACCACCGGATAGCTACCAGTTTTAAGATCATCCGGCACCCGCAGCCGAATCTCAAAACCAGAGTTGAGCCACTGCTCACGCCCTGTAGCCGCCACAACATCCGGACGCAGGCCCCCACCAATCCCAAGCCGCCCCAAATACACCTGCCGCGCCCCCAAGAGCACCCGTGCTTGCACTGCAAAGTTACTACTTTTCTCTGTGGCAACCCACCCTCGCAATACCAAAACACCGGCATCCTTTTCGAGAGCTGCTGACTCCAGAACCCCTTGCCCCCCTGCTATTGCCAAGTTGCCGCCTATACCAGCAACATATAAAAAAATACCCAATAACCACAGTTTTAAACACGAAGAAAATATTAATACAGTATTTTTTTTCATATTTAATTAATAAAATTATAAATTTTCAATAATTCATGTGCAATATTTGAATCAACCACTGGCAAATCTGCTCTCTGTCGATTAATCTCTTGCACAACTGCATCTGCGTTTTTAACCTCTTGGGGCTTCTGCACCCAGTCTGTAGCATCACCATTCAATTTAACAAAAAAAGGTTTTTTATGATTTTTTATTTTTACCAAAACTTTATCACGCTCCATACCCAAAGCATGAAAAATGAATTTCGCCTCCACCCTTTCTCCAAAAAATCTTCCTTGATAATCAGAAGTGCATGACTCCATCCCAAAACCAGCCAAAATGGATGGAATCACATCTGTTTGCTGCCACTGCCCAGCTATACGCCCTCTACCCTCAAAAGATTTTCCAACGATCACCGCTGGCACCCGTGCTGGAGCAGACGACCCCAATACTTCTCTTTCTGCTGCTGTTAACAACGTCATGCTGCGGTGATCGCCGGTAATAACAAGTACGCCAGCGTCAAAAAAACCCCGATCCTCCAGCGCCCTGACAAACCCACCCAGGGCTTCATCAGCATACTGAAACGCAGCCTCCTCACCACGTTTTTCACTCCCAGGAATCACAAAGGGTGGGTGTGTAGTAACAGTTTGAATAACAGAAAACATCCGCCCCTTTGTCAAATCCTGATCCAGCCAATTTAAATATCGCTGATACAACGCCTTGTCACCAGGATCAGCAAACACCCCCCTTGGCAAGGCGGAGTAATAACTATTATCCGGCCCCTCTATATAATCAAACCCTAAATTTTCCAACCAGTCCCTGGAATTTAAAAAATTTAAATCTGCAGACGTAAAATAAGATGCATGAACGCCACCAACCTTCAACGCATTAAAAAAGTTTTGTTTAGATTTTTTATAACCAGAAAAAACATCCGTAGATTGATAACGATTAATCTGGGGAAGTGGTACATGCCCTGTCAATAGAGCAATCAACCCGCCATCAGTAGTAAATCCATTGGCATAAAACTCATCAAGATATGCATACTTCCTAGAAATATCATCAAGATGAGGTAGATAATTTCTTAATCCTGCTATATTTTTACTCTGATATGCAGAAAGCGACTCGACCACCACCAATACAACTGATTTAAAAATCTCATCAGATTTCTGGCACACCTCTTGAGAAGCGGGAAGTTTCAGCAATTCATTTTTAAATTCTTTGGAAAATTCTTTATCTCCCCCACCAGGAATATTGGCAAAAATAAAATCCTCATTCTGATTCTCAAGAACATAATTCTTATCTTGAGGCAGGTAGCGTAAAACAAATAACAACGGAAAAGCAGCAAGACAGCCAACTATTTTTCTATAATTATTTTTCTGAAAATTAGAAAAAATAGCCAATATTGCGAAACAACATGCCGCCGCCCCAGTAAAAAATAGAGAAACCCCAAAAAAACTTTTAATTCTTGGCCAAGCGACCGTTTTATTCCCAGAAATATCAGAAGAATATTTTAAAATATCTGCCAATTGCAGTCTAAGACTAAACAAATCATAAACAAAAACATCAATCACATAAAATAAAATAACCGAAGAAACAAAAATACAAAAAATCCACCTCAATGAATAATAAAACAACCTCGAAAAACCAATCAGCGCAATCAATCCACCCAAAACACCAAGATCGTAAATTGGAGCATCCCAAACCAAACAATCAGCATTACAAGCCGTCATTTGGTTTATTTTATTTAAACTCAAATTCCATCGAAAAAAGATCAATACCAAAAAACTGGCTATGAAAAAAAATAAAGGAAATTGACAAAAAATCAATCTCCTTTTTATTGAAATATTTTTATTAAAAACAATCATTTTCTTTGCAATAGAAGAAAAATCTCATTATTCACCAACACATCACGACCATATTTTTCCAGAAGCACATCAGGAACGGGGGATGGCTCATAATGGCGACGCTCTTGCCGCACAACAGCAAACCCCGCTTCTGCAGTCAAAGCAACCAATTCGTCGGCAGTCAGCCGATTCAGTGCCTGGTACTCCTCAAAAACAAACCGCTTGTAGCCCTCCGGCCCAAAATCTGCGAAACCAAAATCCACCTCATCTGCATGCAGCGGTGCCTCACAATTTCGCACCACATCCCACAATTCGTCATCCGTCACCAATAAATGGTGCCACGGCACAGAATCGTAGCGCCCTAAATGCGCACCAAATGCAGAATAGTAAAGCGGCTCAATTTGCAAAAAGAAATATCCACCAGGGCGCAAACAAGCATACAAATCCTTCAGAATCGGTAAAACCTGATCCCGCTGGACATGCTCAAACGTGGACCAACTCATCACCACGTCATACAGCGCAGCCTGTCCCTGCAGCGGCGCACTCGGGCGAATCGTTTCAAAACTCAACGCCTTGGGCAATATCTCCAAACCAAGCTGCTGCTGGGCAATCAGGGGCAACTTTTCATATTCACGGCGCACATCCACCCCATGGATATGCCCTGCGCCATAGCGCAATGCCAACGCCAAATCAGTAATCCCATCGCCACAACCAAACTGCATCATCCGCGCACTGCGGACATCCACCACCGCAGACAGCCAGGCATAAACCACATCGGCGGCATACTCAAAATGCGAGCGGAACCACGCATCCGTAATCTTTTCTGCGCTCCAGCAAAGCGACTCCTCCTCGGGCACCGGCGCATCCTGCACTGCCTGGGCCGGGCCAGAAAACCGGGGCCACTGGCCCCACAAATGCCATGCGGCAGGCGCCTCCTGCACCCAACGCTCCAAGCCCTGCACCATCGTCTCCATCAACGCCTGCGCCGACAGCCCCGCTTCCAAGGGGGTAATGTGCAAATACCGCCGTCCCGTATGCACATCCAGCCCGGTTACATACCACACACTATTGCCTTGCTGGCGCTGTGCCAGCAACGGCATCGCTGCCGACAACAACACCCGCTGCCCCAGAAAAGTACACACCTGGCCCTGCCCCTGGTCTTGCGGCACATCCAGCAAGGCCAGCACCTGCTCTTTTTTTGCAAGCACTCCACGCAAATGGCGTAAACCTTTGGGAACAAAAATCAAGTCTGTCCCCAGCGCCTGCTCCACCGAACGCAACCGTGCCTGGGCATAGCGGCGCAGCACCCAGCGCCCGGCAAATGCAGCACCCTCGGCCGGAGCCGCCAACGCATGCACCTTCAAGCCTGCCTGGCGGGCATGGCGCAAACCCCACATGCCTGCCCCCCAGTGAAATGTGAACAACAGCGCCGGCTGCCCATGCGCCAGCCAATCGCCCTGCACCTGCACATAACGGCGCAACCAAGCATCTGAACGCGTACGGTGTAAATAATGGTCTGCATGGTCCACCAACTGCACCAAACGGCGCTGCCAGCACCACCCCCGGGCATCCTGCACCCAGCCTTGGGCCTGCGCCTGGGCGCAATCGGTATCCACCACCTCGCGGTACAGCCACGACCAATGCGCCAAAAACTTGAACAACTTGAAACAGACCGGCCACGGCAACACTGCAGCCAAACCCGGCAGCAGCACCAGCTCCAGCACATCGCGCCCCTCGCGACGCAAACGCTGCACAACGCTGCGCCACGTCATGGCTGGGCCTCCCACACATGGGGCAAATGCACCAAACCCGGCAGCGGCTGGGCCGCAACAAACCGCAAAGCCAGAAAGCGCAGCCACTCATCCAACACAATCAAGCCCGAACCGTCGAACAAATACGCACTCACCACATAATCCCCCGAGCACAACGGCAGCGCTGGAAAACGCAGCCGCGCAGCCCAGCTCCCATCGGCCTGGCGCAGCGGTTGTACCGCCCCATGCACCTGTGGCGATGCCCCATGCATCGTCACCGCCGTAATACCCACCCCGTGCAACTGCTCCAGCATCACGCCAAAGCTGGGCGGAGCATCCCCAGGCACATGGGCAGACAACTCCAGCACCAAATCCGGCCCCGGCAACACCGGCAGCCCCTGCGCATCGGCAGCGGGCTGCAAATCCAGCGCCTGCACACGCAACCAATGCGCCCGGTCCACCCCCTGCGCCGGGACAGCCGATGCCACCGACTGCACAGCAGCAACGGCAGCGGGCACTTGCGCCTCTTGGGGCTGCTGATTTTTCTGCTGGCGGCTGGCCGCCTCATACGCGGCCAGCACCTGCTCCGTTGGCCCCAGCGCCTGCATCCGCCCCCCCTGCAACCACAAGGCACGGTCACACAAATGGCGAATGTGGTAAGGACTGTGCGAACAAAACAAAATACTGCAGCCATTGCTGCGAAACGCCAAAATCCGATCCAGGCACTTCTTCTGAAAATGCTGATCACCCACGGCCAGCGCCTCATCAATAATGAGCACATCCGGCTGCACCGCCGTCACCAAAGCAAAGGCCAAGCGCACCACCATGCCTGAGGAATACGTCTTCACCGGGCGGTGCATCGCCTCATGCAGCTCGGCAAAATCAACAATCTCGGCCTCCAGCGCCGTCAATTGCGCCACCGTCAGGCCCATCAAACTGCCGGCAAAAAACAAATTTTCGCGCCCCGAAAACTCCGGATGAAACCCTGCGCCCAGCTCCAAAATCGCCGTCACACGGCCCCGCACCTGCACCTGCCCTGCCGAAGGCTGCAGCGTCCCGGCCAACAGCTTGAGCAAGGTACTCTTGCCAGCGCCATTGTCCCCAATCACCCCCAGGCACTCACCGCGCTGCAGCGTCAGCGATACCTCCTGTAGCGCCCAATGGCTCTGGTGCAAAGCCTGCCCTGTCAGCACCGCCCGCAGCCGCTGGCGCGGGGACGCGTACAACCGATACTCCTTGCCCACCCCTTGTAAAGACAACGCCGGTGCCAACGCAGATGGCCCACTCATAACCAATCCACCCACTGATCACGGCTGCGGCGCACCAACACCGCCAGCACCACCAACAACAGCACAATCCAGGCCAACAACGCCGGCCACACCTGCCACGGCGGCACCTGCCCCTGCAGCAGCAAAGACTGGCAAGCCAGCACCACCGGCGTAACCGGATTGACCCACAGCAGCCAGCGCACCCCTGGGGGCACCATCGAGAGCGGAAACAAAATCGGTGTCACATAAATCCCCAGTGACAAAGCAAACCCCACCAACTGCACCACATCGCGCAGCGCCAGCGCCAGCACCGCCAGCACATAGCCCAGCAGCACCATCAGCACAAACATCAGCAAGAACACCAGCGGCAACAACACCAGAGCCGCAGCCCCGCCATGCCACGGCGCATAGGCCAGCACCAACACCACCAGCAAAGGTGCATACACCACCTGGCTGGCCAACACCGCGCGCACCGGGAACAACACCGGCGGCAGCGCATTTTTTTGCAGCAACGCCCCGGCCTCCAGCAAACTGCCCATGCTGCGCTGAATCGCATCGCTCCAGGCCATCCAGGGCAAAGCCCCCACCACTAAAAAAGCCCCGACGCGCGAAGTCGGGGCATCCGGGCCCAGGCGCATCCCCAGCACCACATCAAACACCAGGAAATACGCTGCCAGCGTTGCCAGCGGCTGGGCATACAGCCACACCGCCCCGGCAGCCGTGCCGGTATAACGGGCGACTACCTCACGACGCACCAGCACCCTCAGCAAATGGCGGCTGCGCCACAGGCTGGCGGCTTCAGAACTCAAACTATGCATCGACAATCGCCACAATCAACAAAGCCGAGCATGATGCCATACCGCAAGAGCGCCTGCTGACAACTACACTGCCCAAAAAAAGCCCCCCTTATTCATTTTGCTCATCTTCACCCGCCGTCACACCCGACACCGCGAACGCTTAGAAAAACAAAGTTGCACACATATGTTTGAGAACGTACGAATTGCCGTGGCCATCCCTTGCTACAAAGTCAGCCAGCATGTTCTGGATGTCATCGCAGCCATCGGCCCGGAAGTAGAACGCATCTATGCCATAGACGATGCCTGCCCCGAAGGCAGCGGGCAATTAATCACCACCCACTGCCCCGACCAGCGGGTGCAGGTGCTGCACCACCCCAGCAACCAAGGCGTGGGGGCGGCCATGCTCACGGCCTACCAGGCGGCCCTGCGGGATGGCCTGGACATCGTTGTGAAAATTGACGGCGATGGGCAGATGAACCCCGCCCTGCTGCCAGCCTTCATCCGGCCCATTGTCAAAGGGCAAGCCGACTACACCAAAGGCAACCGCTTTTACCGCCCCGAATCTTTGCGATCTATGCCGCCCATCCGCCTATTTGGCAATGCCGTTTTATCGTTCATTACCAAACTAAGCTGCGGCTACTGGAACTGCATGGACCCTACCAATGGGTACACGGCCATTCACACAAAAATAATAAAAGACCTGCCGGTTGAAAAAATAGAAAAAAGATATTTTTTTGAAACCGACATGCTTTACCACCTGAACATTATCCGCGCCGTCGTTCGGGATATTCCAATGCATGCCGTATACAACGATGAAAAATCAAACCTAAAAATATCCAAGGCACTTCCAGAATTTTTAAAGAAAAATATTTCAAGATTCTTTAAACGCTATATCTACCTTTACCTTATCAGAGATTTCAACATCGGCAGCTTATACAGCCTGCTAGGCGGCTTTCTGTGCAGCGCCGGCGGCATCTTTGGGGGCGTGCACTGGATCAAAGGCATTATGAATGAACAAGCCGCCTCCAGTGGCACTGTCATGCTTGCAGCCCTGCCCATCATCATAGGCATGCAATTTTTAATTGCGTTTTTACATTACGACGTAAGCAACACCCCCAAAGAGCCACTGCTGTTGGATTTTTATTGAAATGCAAACCCCTGAAACACCACAGTGCGACCTGTGCAAAACACCCCTGCGCCAAGGCCGCACCGCTTGGCATTTTATTTGCCGACAGTGCGGCCTTGAGAAAACCACATTGATTCCACAAATCAATGAAATTCAAACCATCAACGAAACCCAGCGTGCCCAAGCACTGCAAAATTTGCGCACACACAACTTTGCCACCCTGCTCTCATGGCTTGAGCAACAGTGTGCCAACCAGCGGCCTGCAGGGCAGCGGCATACGCTCCTGGAAGTTGGCTGCGCCCACGGCTGGTTTCTGCAGCAAGCCCAAGCAAACTATGCCGCCCAAGGCATTGAAGCCGACCATGCCATGGCCCAGCAAACCCAGGCCAAGGGAATGGCGGTGCGCAGTGGGTTATTTCCACACATTCTGAAAGCCGATGAGCGCTTTGACCTGATCGTGTTCAACGATGTGTTGGAGCATATTCCCCACGTTTCCTCGGTGCTACAGCATTGCCACCAGCACCTGAACCCCGGCGGTTACGTGGTCATTAATGCGCCCGATAGCGAGGGTATTTTCTACCGGCTGTCAAAATGGCTCACCTACTTGGGCTTGGATGCATCATTTAAAAGAATGTGGCAATGGGGATTGCCCTCGCCGCACCTTTATTATTTCAATACCGCCACCCTCAAAAAAATTGCCACTGCCAACCATTTTTCAATGCACAGCACCATGCCGCTGCCCAGCATTACTTTGGATGGGCTTATCGAGCGCATTCAATACACCGGCAATCATTCAAAAATAAAATCTTGGATAATTTTTTATCTTATTAAGACTTTTTTACCTTGGTTACAAGCTGCCAAGCCAGATATTCGTGTTTGGTTGCTTAAAAAAGAATGAAAAACATTGATTATTTTTACCTGCTCCTCTGCGTCAGCGGCATGTCTGTGGGGCAACTGCTGTTTAAAAAAGCTGCGCTGTCGATGCCCGTTTTCTCATTGCCAGAAATTTTTAAAAACAGCTGGTTTTTATTGGCCATCGGGCTGTACGGCATCACCACCCTGGGCTGGGTCTGGATATTGCGTTTTATCCCGCTAAGCCTGGCCTACCCCATGATGAGCCTGGCCTTTGTGCTGGTGCCCATGCTGGCCTGGCTGGTATGGGGAGAGCCGTTGCACTGGCGCACCTGGGCGGGCAGCGGTTTGATTGTGGCAGGGGTGGCACTGGCTGGCAGCCGCTAAGCGTTGGCGCTATTTAAAAAAAATAGCTGCACGCGCTTGATTGCAAAGCATTTAATGCGCATTTAGCACTTAAATCGTTTAATTATCAGCGCGTACAGCTATTAAAAAAGGCACCCCTTGGGGTGCCTTTTTACATGCTTTGGGGGCGACAGGTGCTCTGGACTTTGCATCGAGAGCACTGGCCCAGCAAACCGCGTTATTGGGCGGGCTTGGCCTGCTCCTCGGCGGGGATTTGCTTGGCATAGTCGCCCGCCACGGTCTCCAGCGCCTGGGGCTGCACCTGCACCTGGGCCTTGGCCTTGTCGGCCAGGGCGGCGCGGGCATCGCGGCCCAGGCCGTCGGCCACTTCTTTGATCAGCGCGGCGCGCACTTCTTCAAACGGCTGCTTACCAGCGGGCTTGGTGGCCGTGCGCTGAATGATGTGCAGGCCAAATTGCGACTCAACCGGGTCGCTGATCTGGCCGTCTTTCAGGGCAAACGCCGTGGTTTCAAACTCGGGCACCATGCGGCCTTTGCCGAAAAAGCCCAGGTCACCGCCACGCTGGGCGGAGCCGGTATCGGCCGAATGCTCTTTGGCCAGGGCGGCAAAATCGGCACCGGCGGCCAGCTCTTTGCTGATCTGGTGGGCCTTGGCGCGGGCGGCGGCATCGGTGCCGCTGATCAGAATGTGGCGGGCCTGCACTTGCTCACCCACCTCAAAACGCTGGGGCTGGGCGGCGTAGATATTGCGGGCCAGGCCCTCGACCTGCTCGGCACTGGGGCGGGCGGCGGCATCGGCACGCTCAAGCATCATGTCCGACAGCACGCGGTCGCGGGCCACCTGCAGGGCGGCTTGCACCACGGGGTCTTTGTCCAGCCCCTGCTCTAGTGCCTGCTGGGCCACAATGCGGCGGGCCAGCAGGTTGCCCACTTGTTGCTCCAGGTTTTTGGTGCGCGATTGCAGTTGGGCGCGTACTTCGGGCGGAATGCGCTGGGCATCGGCCACCAAATCCAGGCTGGTTACCTGCACGCCAGCGGCGCTGGTGCCCACCACAATGGGCTGTTGCAGGCTATCGGCATGGGCGGCCCCCAGGCACAGGGCCAGGGCAGCGGCCACGCCGGCAAGACGGAAAGAACGCATAAATCACTATCCTTTTAAAAAATCAGGGCATAAAAAAAGCGGGGTTGCCCCCGCTTTTGTTGTGCCAAGGCTTGAAAAGTTCAAGCCCTGCAGCCACCACAAGATTACTTGTTGGTGTAGAAGTGCGGCCAAGTGATGCCGTAGTTGCCCACCATGCCAGCAGCGGCGTTGGGGTTCTTAGCTGCGGTAAAGGCAGCACCCAGGACGGGCACGCCATTACTAGCACCAGTACCGAAGTTCACAGAACCCCAGCCCTGACCGAAGCTAGTATCGACGTTCGATGTAGCAATAGCAGCACCCAGGGGCGAAGCAGCACCAAAGGTAGCCACATGCACTTCACCGCACAGGTTCAGCTTCTTAGCGGTACCAGGCGAGACTACGCGGCCATCGGTGATGGAGTCTTCTTCACGGTCATAGAATGTTTGACCATCCGCAACCACGCAAATCTGCCCTTGAGCATTAACGGTGATTTTGCCGGCATCGTTGAACTTGTTGTTGGCGGCAAGAGATGCAACACCATTGCGATGCACGTAGCGGACGTTGTCCGCAGCAGCAACACTACCACCAGTGGCACCAGCAGACACGTTATACACATCTTTGGTGTAGTCTTTTGCACCGTAGTTGGCAGCAACTAAGTAGCGGCGTGTGGGCATAGAGAACACCCAGTCGGTCGCAGCGTTCAAACCTGCATCTTGGTAGAACTGGTTATGCACACTGGCACGATTGATAGCAGCGCTCAAGTTACCAGCTTGGGTATCAGCCATAGTCTGCGTAGGAGCAGCTGCAGTCAAGGCCTGAGCAACGGTGACCAGAGGTGTGGACAAATCTGGCACGTCAAAGTCTTGACGGTCAATTGCAGGGTTAGTAGCGGCACCTTTCAAGAACAGAGGATCGGCAGAATGCATGGCTGTCGCCAAGCTCTGCGCTTTTTGGGGCGCATAGACTGGAACTGCAGCATTAGTGGCGCTACTATTGGTCACTTGCAAAGCGGTTGCCGAACCAGAGAACGTGGTGGACTTGGCCACGTTCATGATGTACCACGAAGCAGTCAAAGCGCCTGTGGGAGCAGCCAACTGACGACCATTTGTTGGATTCAAGGCCTTACGTGCTTCAGCAATACCACCGTCGGTAATGCTATCCAGGAATGTGAAAGCAGAATCAGTGCAAGGTGCTTTCATCACACCGTCTGTACCTTTGACGTGCTTTACTGCAGTGTACAGGGGGTTGATACCAGGGGTGGTACCTACGGAACCTGGTGCAGCATCACGGTACTGGGGAATGCTGGCCATTTCGAGAATTTCGATATAGCCTTCACGGGTTTGGGCACGTTGCTTCTCAACCGTGTCCCACAGGCGGTTGGTCAAGCGATCCAGAGGGGCCAGGGTTACGCCTTGGGTACGCACTTCAGCAGGCAGGGTGCAGCTGCTGTCGTTGGTCACCAGTTGCAGATGGCCATTAGCGTTGGCAGAGGCCAGGCCAGTCCATGCATCGTTAGGCGACAGGAACACTTGGAAGTCCAGCAGGTCGTCCGAGTTGGAAGCGCCACGGAAGCGGATTTTGACAGCTTTGGCATTGTTTGCGTCCGTATTCACTACGTGCAGCACGGTGGCGTTGCCATCTTGCGCGGTGAAGTAGGGCACGATCTGGACGGCACCGGTGCCGCTTTCATTCACATCGAAAGCAGCTTGGGCCATAGCAGCGCCAGAAAAGCCCAGGCCACCAACCATGGTGGCGATGCTCAGGGCCAGAACATTTTTTTTCATACAAATCTCCAAATGGAAAAACGAGAGGGGAAGAAACAACTACCACCACAATGGAAGCGTGCGGCATGGTAGCACAGCAATATCCGAAAGTTTTAGCAGCAAACAGAAATTTATCCGGCTACTGCAAAAAAACAACAACCATGAATAATTGCCATTCAACCAACAGACTGCAACCGATATTGTGCAATGCAATAGGCGCAGAGGGCAATTCTTCGGCTTACCCGTTGCGCAATTGCAACACGCGCAGCAGGGCCTGCGGGCGGCTTAGGGGCGAAAAACCCACCATTGGCCTTCTTCCAGAATCCAGGTTTCATCGCTGTAGACGGTGGTGACCAGGCCGGGGGTCATGGGGGGGGCTACTTTCAGGCCCTGCTTGAGAACGCAGCGCTGGGGCGGCTCGTCGCAGGTGATGCTGACCACTTCGTGCCCCACGACCACGGGCACGCCCGCGTAGTGGACGCGAAAGCGCTCTTGGTCATTGACTTTGCGGTACGAGGGGCTGGTGAATTGGTAAGAGGCTGCAACATCGTTGCGCTGGCGGGCCTCCCAAAAGGCGGCGGAGCGGGCGCGGATTTGCGCTTCGTGGCCGGTGGCGGTTGCCGGCGCAGGGGCCGGGGCGGCTGAAGGGGCCGCAGAAGGGGCGGCGGCGCAGCCCGCCAGTGCGGCGACCAGGGCCAAGGCCAAGGCGGAGGTGGTGGTGGTGCGTTGCATCATCATGGCAAGTGCAGTCCTTTCAATCATCAAGAGGTAAGGGGTGGGTCAATAAAAAGCACGTAAAAAGCACGCTCTAAGAATAGGGAACCCCTGCAGGGGTTCCCGGCGTGCTGGTTATGTGTGTCATGCAGCGGGGCTGCATTGCGGGGCAAGCGGCCGATCACGTGCCGGATGGGGTGGACGGCGGCGGCGGTGCCAGGGGTGTGGAGGGTGCTTCCTGTGGTGCAGGCAGGGGTGGAGTGGGTTCTGGCTGCGGGGCTGGCTCAGGCGGGGCTTGCTCAAGCTGAGGGGCTGGCACGGGCTGCGGTGTTTGCGCGGGCTGGGGCTGGGGCAGGTGGATGGGTTGCAGCAGGGGGGCGATTTGGCCCATGTGCTGGCGCAGGCTGTCGCCGACTTCGCGCACGTCCACATCGGTGCGCACGACGCGGGGGGTGATGATGACGATGAGTTCGGTGCGTGCGCCGTCGGTGTTGGTGCTGCCAAAGAGGTTGCCGACAACGGGGATGTCGTGCAGCCAGGGTACGCCGCTTTTGCCTTTGGTGGCGCTTTCTTGGATGAGGCCGCCCATGACGATGGATTCGCCCGAGCGCACGGCGACGCGGCTGGAGACTTGGCGCTGCAGGAAGCTGCGTTGCTGGGTGACTTCGTCTTTGGCACCTACGTCGGTGACGGATTGGTTGACGGTCATGGTGACGAGGTTGCCAGCGTTTACAGAAGGGGTGACTTCTAGGCTGACCCCGGTGTCTTTGTATTGCAGGTTGCTGGTGATGAGTTTGCCGTCGCTGTTCATGGTTTGTCCAGCTTCAAACGGTTGCTGGGTGCCAACATTGATGGCGGCAGTGTGGTTATCCAGCACCATTAAAGTGGGGCTAGCTACTACTTTTAAGTCGGTTTTGCTGGACAGGGCGTTGAGTACGGCGCGCACGTTGCCCGCCGAGTTGCGCACGGTGTAGGAGAAGCCCGCACCAAGCACGTCGCCCAGGCCGCTGCCGGTGCCACTGCTATTGTTGCTGCCCGTCAGTTGGCCGCTGCCGGTGCGGCCACCGCCACCGCCGCTGCCGTTGAAGGACCATTCCAGGCCGTAGCGCAGGGTGTCGTTCAAGGTGACTTCGATGATGCTGGCCTCGATCAGCACCTGGGTGGGGGGGACATCAAGGCGTTTGAGGGCGGTTTCGATGCGTTCGTATTCGGCGCTGGTGCCCCAGACGATGACGGAGTTGTTCAGCTCGTCGGCCATGACGCGAATGTCCCCCAGGGCGGTGACGCTGCCAACGCCGCCGTTGATGGGCTGCCCCGCGTTGCCCATGCTGCCGCCCAAGCCGCTGCCTGCGCCGCCCGCCAGGCGCTGCTGGTTGCCGGTTGTGCTGTTGCTGGTGTTGAGGGTGTTCAGGGTGTTGGTGGTGCTGCTGGTGGTGGTGCTCAGGCCGGGGGCTACGCCGCTGGTGCCAGCGGGGCTGGTGCTGGTGCCGCCGAAGATGCCGGAGAGTACGTCGGCCAGGTGCTTGGCGTTGCCGTTTTGCACGTGGTAGATGTGCAGTTGGGCTTGGCCACCGCCGCTGCCGGGTTGGTCAAACTTGCCCATCCAGCGTTTGACTTGCTCTAGGTAGGGGGCGTAGGGGGTGATGACGAGCAGGCTGTTTAAGCGCTCGATGGGCAGGATGTGCAAGGCCCCGGCCAAGGGGGTGGCACCGAGGCTGCCGCCTGCTGCTGGCGCAGCGGCACCTGCCGCAGCGGCCGCACCAGCCCGGCCAGTGGCAGGGGCAGGGGCTGCAGCGGCCCCAGCGGCTGCGCCGCCGTTGGCTGCGCCGCTGAGCAGTTGCAGGGCGGCGCTGGCTTCGTCGATGCTGAGGTATTTGAGGGGAAAGAGGCCGACGGACATGCCTTCGAGCAGATCGACGTCGAAGGTGCGTACAACGTCCAGCCAGCCTTCGGCCTGGGCGCGGGTGCCGCTCATGACGAGGAGGTTGCGCAGGCTATCGACGCGCAGGATGGCTCCGTCGTGCGCCATGGGGCGCAGGATGGCGGCCATTTCCTGCGCTCCGATGTATTGCAGCGGGATGACGATGGCCCCGTAGCCAGGGGCCATGGGGGCGCTGCCATCGGCAACGCGCACGGCTGCGCCCAGGCTGCGCAGGGCATCGACGCGGCCTATGTGGAATACGCCCCGGGTGTCGCGCACCATGGCCAGGCCGTTGGCTTGCAGGGCAATTTCCATGAGGTTGATGGCTTGGTCAGGGGTGACGGGTTTTTTGGTGGACAGGGTGACGTTGCCGCCAATGGGGGGGTGCAGGACGTAGTCCACGTTCAGGATGTCGCCCAAAACGGTGCGCACAAGTTGGGCGACGGGAACATCTTCGAGGTTGAGGGAGACGGCCTGCCCGGTTTCTCGCGTGTAGGGTTTGGGGGTGGCAATGCGCTGGCCGGTGCCGATGATGGTGCGGACGTTGTCGTTGTCGTCGGTTTTCTGGGCTGCAGCGCTGTCTGGGCTGCTGGCCATGGCCGCGGTGCTGCCGGGGGGCTGGTTGGGGTCGGTGCTGAAGTGGCTGACGAATTGGGGCTTGAGGGGGGCGCAGGCGAGCAGCAATTGGCTGATGGCCAGTGCGATGAGGGTGCGGGAGAGGGGTAAAGCGGTCATAGTGGCACGAAAAATACAAGTCAATCTGGATAGGTGTCATCGGGCAGCGGGGGCCGCCTGGGTGAGGTCTTTTTTCTGCACAGCCAACTGGCGTTTCTGCCCATCGCGTTGCAGCTCTACGCCCGTGGGATGCACGGCATGTAGGGTCCAACCGCCCAGCGCTTGGCCCAATACCAAGCGCTGCGCTTGGCCGCCAAAAACCAAAAATGCGCCCGAGGTTGTGCCGGAGGCATAGGTGCCTAAAAGTACGGCACTGTTCCATTGGTCAGAGGCGGCTGGCGTTTCCTCTTTTTTTGGAGGGGGCGGGAGGCGGCGCTCAAGAATGAACAAGGGCCGCTCTTGCATTTGCAAGATGCGGTTTTGCCATTCTGGCCAGTCTTCAGCTTGGTGCGGCAAACTGGGTTGCATGGCTTGAATGTCTTGCAGCTGTGCAGGGGGTGGGTGCCAGTGGGCACGCTGATTGGGCAGGAGCCAAAGTCCGGCCAATAGCGCTGTCAGGGCAGCACTGGTCAGCTGCAGCCATTGCGTCGGGGTGCTGGGGCGAAGGGGGATCATGCGCCCTCCTGCAATTTACGCAGACGGAAAGTGAAACTGGCGTTAATGGCTTGCTCAACCCCAGGGGTGACGCTTTGCAGCCCCATGCGGGTGCTTAGGTGGACACGTTCAATCGTGACCACGGGCCGCGACTCACGCAAGGCCGCAAGCGCCAATTGCAGGCTGACCCAACTGCCCTGGGCACTGACCAGGAGTTGTATGCGCTGGATGCCGCTGCCTTGGGGGTCATCGTCTGATTGCTCGGGCGGTGTATCGCCTGGCTCGGGGATTTTGACTTGGCTGCTATCGACTTTCATGCCCGCTTGGTCCAGTACGTGGCGCAGGCTCTGCAGGGCGGCATTGGCGGCTTGCTCGGCGGGCTGGTCTTCTGGGTAAAAGAATACGGTGCGGGACTGTTGGGTCTGTGCCAGAGCCTGGGCAATGGCTTCTTGCTGCTCTTGCATCCCCGAGAGGCGGGCATACAGGCTCTCTTGGCGCTCAAGGTTGTTTTGCCAATACTGGTGTTTGCCAAACCACCACAGGCCAGCAGCGCCCAGGGGCAGCAGAAGTAGCAGCAGCAAGGCTGTTTGCAGCAGGTGCTGCTGCATGCGGACGGAGAAGTGGGGTGTTTTCATGGCGCAGCAGCTGGTTGGGCGGTGTTTTGCGGCAACTGCCAGAGGGTAAAGATGGCGGGGTTGAGCTCGGCTTCGAGAACAAAGCTTTCTTTGTTGCTGCGCCCCTCACGGGTAATGGCGGAGGGGAGTCGGACATTTTCAAAGCCGGGCTCTTTGCCCAATAGCTCTTGAACGCGCGAGGCGTTGTCACTCAGCCCTTGGGCACGCAGGCGGTTGCCTTCCAGGGCAAGGCTTTGCAGGGCCGTATCGTCGGGCAAGGCACGCGTCAAGGCTTCAAGCACTTTCAAGAAATCAGCTTCTTGAAGCAGTTCTGTCGGTAGGGCTGACAAGGTTTGCACTTGGCGCATGAGTGCTTCACGCTGGGCAGCGATGTCTTTGGTTTGATCGACCAGTGCCTGGGTTTGCTGCTGCGCTTGCAGTACCCGCTGGCGCAACTGGAGGGAGGGGGTCACGACCAACGCGGCCAAGACGAGCAAGAGTACCAGGACGCTGGCCCAAAGGCTCCAGCGCTGGCGCTGCTCATGGCGTAACCGGGGTTGTTCACCCCAACCGGGACAAAGGATGGCTTTGCCCGCGCCCACGGGTGCCCACACTTCGGGAGGTTGGCTTAGTCCGTGGGCATCTACGGCACGCTGCTGGTGTTGTTCAATGGTTGCCCGAGAGGCAAGGATCAACTGCACTTGCAGCTGCCGATTAGATGGCTCGGGCTGGGCTTGGTAGGCGCTGACGGTGTCTTGTGCGGCAAATGGGGAGAGGGCCAGCACTTCCAACTCAATCGCTGCAGCCAAGTCTTCCGGCCCCAGAACTGGCAGGCGCAGGGTGCGCATCAAGATGGCATCTTCCTGCAGCAGCAAGGCGTGAAAGCGGGCAGGACGGTTGTCTGCTGGCTTTGAGGATGAAGGTAAGGGGCCAAGCCATTGGTCCGCACGCAGGCAAACCTGCTGGGCAGTGCGTGCCACATCCAGATCGGGGTTGGCTTGTAGCAATGCCACTGGTGTGGCAGGAATGGCTTGCGCCAACCACTGGAACAGGGGCAGGCCACGACCAATTTGGCGTAAATGCATCCAAGCACTGCTGAGGTCGAGCCCAAAGAGGGTTGCATCAGCACTGAGTTTGGCCATAACGAGGGGTGTCTTTCGCAATCATGGGCAGGGGGTTTCAAAGGCGGTGTGCTATTGCGGGTGCCAGGCTGCGGTGCTCGCCAGCAATACCCAGGGCAGCCCTGTCGCAGGGTGTTTTTGCCAAGCCAGATGCCGCTTTACGCGCACCATTCCGTCTGGAAAGGGAACCGATGCCTCTAAGGTGTAAAGCCCGTCATTATCAACGCTGGCGTGAATTTGTTCCGGCGCTTGCGCCTGGAGCCAGCGCAGAAGTTCTGGTGGGGCTGCATTCTGACCAACGGTACGGGTATTTTTCTCGCTGGCGACCAAATAAGGTTGCAGTTGTATGTAAGTGCCGTAACCAAGACCGGGGACCTGGAGGATGTCCTGAACTGCCTCCCACGGCTGAGAAAAGGCCCTTGCCTGCTCTTGCCGCATTTGCTCGCGGGTGCTGACGATAGTTTGCGCCAGCGCACCGGCCTGCTGCGCACTCAGGCCTGCTGCGCCTTGGAGCAGCGCCTTCCAGGTGGGCACAGGTGCCTGGTTGATATTGACCAGGCCAGCCCACGGCTGAAAATGGATTTGCACCGTATGGTGTGCAAAGGCAATGGCCAAGGTTTCTGCCACGGGACGGCGGTTTTCTTGCTGGATTTTTTCTAAGGCCAGGTACATCGCTGCTTCGCCGATGGCTTGCCCTTGCACCAGATTGCGCTGCACCTGCGCTTGTTGCGCTTGGTCACGCACCAAAGTGCCAAGACTGGCCGCAAATAAAGAGAGGGCTGCGAGCATCCAGAGCACAACGATCAGAGCCATGCCACGCTGCATGGTTGGCGCTGGTGCAGCTGATCGCCGGGTGGCCGCTTGGCCCCACCGGAAGAAGTGGTGAAAAAGACGAGAAAAGCTCATTAGCGAGATCCCCCAATCACATGCCCGCCTTGTGCAGCGCCGCCGGCCATGGGCTGGCGCAATCCGAGCAAGGTGAGGGGCCATGCCCCTTCGTCCGACGTTATCAACTGCAGGCCGACCGAGCTGGGGAGTTCGCCATTGAGCTGAGCGATATCCCAAGCCGGTAGCCACTGCAGGCCATCGCGGTGCGAGGTGCGCTGGTAACTGAGGGAGAAGGTCTGGACGTTGCTTGCTAAAACGTAGCTTGAAGCACTTGTCCAGTCTGCATCATTCGCAGATTTTTCCCATTTTTTATATTGAAGAATCAATTGCACGCCTTGAGTGCCAGGCTGCAATGAAAGACGAAAGAGAGTGCGACCACCGCCGCCGATACTGGCGGGCATCGCGCCCAGCCATTGCATCTCCTGGGGCTGCCCTACAAAGTAGTAAGGGTTTTCATTGGGGCGCGCCTGCGCACCAGTGCGGCGCTGCTGCGACAGGTGTACCAAGGTGGAGCGCAAAAAATGCACGGCTGTGTGCTGCCGCTCAAACTGCTCGACACGGAGATCGACTCTCTCCTGTGTTTGCGAAATGCTGCGCATGGCCCCCCCCAATCCCAAGGCGATGAGAGAAAGCAACATCAAGGCAACCAGCAATTCGACCAGAGTAAAGCCCCGTGAAGGACGCAAAGGGGATATCACTGACTTTTAGCCCCATCTAGCTGTAGCAGGGGGCGCAGCGTCTGGAGCTGCCATTGCCGCCCTTGATGGCTCTGCACGTGAATATCGACGGTATATAAGACCAGTCGATTGGCTGCGCTAGCTTGCGCAGATGAGGTATGGGGGTAGGCACGCAAGGTCCAGCTCAAGGCATTGTCTTGTCCGCTTTGCACCAGCTGGCGTGGGTCAATGACTGCATTGGCATCGAGCAAGGATTGCATCAGCCACACGGCACGCTGGTTAAGACTGACTTGTTCCACTCCCCGCGCCGATCCAGCGATGGCTCGGTAAATGACGGTGATGGAGAGGGCCATGATGGTCATGGCCACGAGCATTTCCAGCAGGGTCAGGCCGCGCTGGCGGTGGTGGATGGCGGCGCTGCTCATGGCTGCTCCTGACTGACGAGGCCAGAGAGCCAATCGACCCGCAGGCGCAGCCCTGTGGGGGGCTGGGTCTGGCGCAGCAGAGTGATGCTGCCGCCAGTGGCCCCGCCACCGGGGAGGAAGACAATGCTTTGGCTGCCGTCGGCCAAAGTGGCTTCGGCGGCGGTTTGCAGTTGCATGTCGAGTGTCTCGGGGAGGGAGTGGGCGGCCTGCCCAACCAGGCCATAGCTGCGCTGCTGGGTATTGAAGGCAACGGTGACAGGTTGGCCCTGGGTGGTGGCATCAAAACGGGCGCGGCGCAGCAGGCGGGTGATGTCTTGGACGGTGTGGCGGTAATCCATGCCGACGCGCATTTTCTCCAGGGCGGGCGGGATGACGCTGACGACCAAAGCGAGCAGGGCAAAGACGACCAGCAGTTCAACCAGTGTGAAACCGCGCTGGAGGCTGGATGGGTCGCCGCTTTGCTTACCGCTTTGGAGGGGGCGCATGGAGAAAGACTAGGAAGAAAGCCCAGGAAGGGGTGTTCCGTGATTAGCGGGTGTTGCGAATGTCTGCGTTCTCCCCTTCCCCGCCCGGAGCACCGTCGGCACCGAGGGAAAGAATGATGGGATCGGCATTGCCAGCGGCCAAGCTGTACTGGTAGGGGTTGCCCCAGGGGTCGTTGGGCACGCCGCCTTTGAGGTAAGGACCATTCCAGCCGATCACGCCCGCTGGTTGCTGGTTGAGGGCTTGTAGGCCTTGTTGGGTGGTGGGGAAGCGCCCTACGTCGAGCTTGTACAGCTCCAGCGCTTTTTCAACATCGGCAATTTGCACTGCGGCGGTTTTGCTTTTGGCACCGCCCAATTGATTGAGCAGGCGTGGGCCAACCAAGCCAGCCAGCAGGGTGAGGATGACAAGGACAACCAGTAATTCGATCAAGGTAAAGCCTAAGTGGCGCACAAGACCGGAGGGACGGCGGTGTTGGTGTTGCATAAAGAAGATGCTTTCAAATAAAAAAACAGAGAATTTAGACCGCCAAATCATTGACGGACAGGATGCCCAGCAGGATGGCGATGATGATGGCGGCAATGAGGATGCCGAGCACAAGGATCAAAGCGGGTTCGAGCATGGTCAGGAGGCGTTTGATGCTGGTTTCGACCTCGCGGTTCAAAATATCGGAGAGCTGCAGCATCATGTCGCCCAAGCGCCCAGTTTCTTCCCCGACGCGCACGAGGTTGAGGGCGAGGGGTTCAAACTGCCCACTTTGGGTGGCCGCTTGCGCCAGCCGCTGACCTTGTTTGACCAGGGGGACCATTTGCTCCAGCGGGGCACGGATGGCATGGTTGTCCACCGTATCGCTGGCAATGCGCAAGGCTACGAGCAGGCCTACGCCGTTGTCCAGCAAAGTGCCCAAAGAGCGGCTGTAGAGCGTAATTTGGTATTTGTGCAGCACGCTGCCCAGCAAGGGCAGGCGCAGCAGCCCGTTTTGCCAGGTTTTTCGCCCCGATGGACTGGCAAGCCAGCGGCGCAACCACCAAACCAGCAAGGCACAGGCGGCCAGGATGTAGAGGCCATAGCTGCGGAAGGCATGGCCCAGGGCCATGACCCACTGGGTGGGCAGGGGCAGTGCATCGCCCATGTCAGTAAACAGTTGTTCAAACTGCGGTACGACAAAGCCGAGCATGGCCACCAGTGAGAGGACGGCAACCCCCAGAAGGATGGCGGGGTAGATGGTGGCGGAGATGGCACTGTCGCGCAGAGCGCGTTGGCGCTCCAGGTGATCGGCCAGGCGCCCCAAGACGGCAGCCATTTGGCCGCTGGCTTCGCCGGAGCGCACCATGTTGATGTAGAAGTCGCCAAAGTGCTGATGGTGCTGTTGCAGTGCCTGGCTGAGCGGCATGCCGCCTTTGACCCCTTCAAGCACGGTCTGGAGCATGGTTTGCATGGCCTGTTTATGGCTCATTTCAAACAGGACTTTCAGGGCGTTGTCCAGCGATAGGCCCGCACGCATCATGATGGCCAGTTCAGTGGTCATGGTGTGGATGTCCAGCGCCTTGATGGGGCCGGTGTGCAGCTTGCGGGCAGGTGCAGCGGCTCGGCCCATCTGCCCTGCTCTGCCGCCTGCTGCCGTCTCTTGCACCTTGACGGGGGAGAGGCGGTTTTTGCGCAGGTGCAGCACAACTTCCGCCACCGTGGCGGCCTGGTGGTGGCCGCTGCTGCGCTGGCCGCTGGCATCAAAAGCTTCCCAGTGGTAATCAGGCATCGCCTTGGTCCTGTGTGATGCGCAGCACTTCGTCCAAAGTGGTTACGCCTGCTGCGACTTTGCGCAATCCGTCTTCGTACAGACTGAGCATGCCGCGCTGGGCGGCCAAGGTGTGCAGGGCGTTGGCATCTTGTCCGTCAATGATGGCGCGGCGCAATGTGTCGTCCAGCACCATCAGTTCATGCACGCCCGTGCGGCCCTTGAAGCCGCTGCCCCGGCAGTGTTCGCAACCCACGGCCCGGCAGGGTTGAGAGTCTGCCGTTAAAAAGCGTTGCAGGCCGGTGCTTTCCCGCACGGTGGTCGGCAGCTCGACAGGTTGTTTGCAGTGGGCGCACAGGGTGCGCACCAGGCGCTGTGACAGGACACCGTTAACGCTGGAGGTGATGAGGTAGCTTTCCACCCCCATATCACGCATCCGGGTAACAGCTCCTGCCGCAGTGTTGGTGTGCAAGGTGGAGAGCACCAGGTGGCCGGTCAGGGCCGATTGCACGGCAATTTGTGCGGTTTCGGTGTCACGCATTTCGCCGATCATGATGATGTCGGGGTCTTGCCGCAGGATGGAGCGCAGGGCGTTGGCAAAGGTCAGGTCGATTTGCGCATGGACTTGAATTTGGTTGATGCCATCAAGTTGGTATTCGACGGGGTCTTCAACGGTAATGATTTTGTTGGCCTGGGCATCCACTTTGGACAGCGCGGCATACAGGGTGGTGGTTTTACCAGAGCCGGTGGGGCCGGTGACGAGGACGATGCCGTGGGGGCGGGTGAGCAGTTCATTAAAACGCTGCAGGGTGTCGGCAGCAAAGCCCATGGTATCGAGGCTCAAGCGCACGTTGGCCCGGTCCAGCACACGCATGACGATGCTTTCACCATAGACGGTGGGCGTGGTGGAAACACGCAAGTCCAATTCGCGCCCTTTGGCGCGGGTTTTGATGCGGCCATCCTGGGGCAAGCGGCGCTCGGCAATGTCCAAGTGGGCCAATAGTTTGACGCGGGAGCCAACGGCCGCGCTCAGGCGCACGGGGACGACTTCGGCCAGGTGGATGACCCCATCGGTGCGGTAGCGTACGTTGAGGCCATCCTCAAAAGGCTCAAGATGAATGTCGGAGGCATGCAGCTCAATGGCCCGGGCGATGATGCTGCTGACCAGGCGAATGACCGGGGCTTCGCTGGCCAAGTCTTTCAGGTGTTCGACAAAATCACCGCCACTGGCGCTGCCCGACCAGCCGTTTTCATCGGCATCGTCGGTAGCCTGTTCTTCTTGGGCATCGGCCAAGGCTTTGCGAATGTCGGCTTCCAGCGCCAAGGCCGGTGCAATTTGCAGCCCGGTGGCCAGGCGCAGGGCTTTGGTTATGAAGGAGTCCTGAGGTACGGCCATGGCCACTTGAAGCACGCCCTCCTGCACAGCAGTAGGGCAAACGCACTGGGCCTCCAGAAAACCGGGTTGCAGGCCCGGTACTTCGGGCAAGAGATCAGGAAAGTCATCGGTGCGCAGCCAGGGCACGCCCAGTTGTTCGGCCAGAATTTGGGCAACATCGGCTTCGGCAACCACGCCAAGCTGCACCAGGACTTGCCCCAACAAGCCGCCCAGCTCTTGCTGTGCCTGCAGCGCATTGTGCAAATCTCGCTCAGACAGTTTGCCTGCAGCGATTAAACGCTCGCCCAAACGGGGCGAGGAAAGGTGGGGTTCTGCACGTTCCAGGGAGGGCTCGCTCATGGCTGCATTCACTTTGCTTACCCCGCCAGCCGTGCTAGGTCGGCGACCTGGTTCATGCTTTGGTGCAGGCTGGCCAATAGGCCCAGGCGGTTGTTTTTCAGCGCCACATCGTCGGCATTGACCATGACGTGCTCGAAGAAGGCATCCACCGGCGCGCGCAGGGCGGCCAGGGTTTGCAGGTGGGCGGTGGTGTCGCCCGCTTGCAGTTGCTGCTGGGCCTGGGCGGCGATGGTTTGCAGGGCGGCGTACAGGTCTTTTTCAGCGGCTTCTTGCAGC
>RRZT012325045.1_pt1 | contig 33091 bp, 32 predicted proteins | sample 2165551 | NCBI WGS metagenome assembly RRZT01 (sample SAMN10456910, study PRJNA506462) | wastewater metagenome | biome: wastewater; feature: sludge; material: wastewater sludge; isolation source: wastewater sludge with Escherichia coli K12::gfp cells carrying plasmid... | place: USA: Moscow, Idaho...
CGAGCTTCTGTCCGACGTCGACAACAAGCTGGTCGAGCTGGAAAAGTATCCGGAAGACAAAGGCCTGTTGAACGACATTTTTCGCGGATTCCACACCATCAAGGGCGGGGCCGGCTTTCTCAACGCCACCCCGCTGGTGACACTGTGCCACCGGACCGAAAACCTGTTCGACAAGCTGCGCAACGGTGAGCTGCAGCTCAACAGCCATGTCATGGACGTGATCCTCGATGCCACCGGCGTGGTACGGGACATGTTCGGTGACCTGGCCCAGTCGCGCATGCCGGCCCCCGCACCGCAGCATATCCTCGACAACCTGGATGCAGTCCTCTCTGGCCAGACCGTTCCGGCGGCTGCGGCACCAGCAGCGGCAGCCAGCCAGCCGGGGGAGCCAGACTGGCAGCAACTGTATCAGGCAGTTGTGGTGCCAGCAGACGCGGCAGCCCAGCTCACCTCCAAACCAGCTCCCTCTACGGCTGTTGCAGCAGCGCCCGCCCCGGTACCCGCAGCGACTCCGGCCGCTTCGGCACCGCCCCCGGCGCAGAGCCGGGATCGCAGCCCGGCCAGCAGCCCTCAAGAAGCGACCATACGCATAGACACCCAGCGGCTTGATCAGGTTCTGAACCTCTCCGGAGAAATCGGCCTGACCAAAAACCGCCTGACGACCATCCGTACGGAAATCATGCAGGGCAATCTGGGTACCAATACCCTGCGTTCGCTGGATGAAGCCGTCAGCCAGCTGGACCTGCTGGTCGGTGACTTGCAGAACGCGGTGATGAAGACCCGCATGCAGCCCATCGGCCGGCTGTTCCAGAAATACCCGCGACTGGCCCGAGACCTGGCCCGCCAGCTTGGCAAAGAAGTAGAACTGGTCTTGTCCGGTGAAGAAACCGAACTCGACAAGACCATGATCGAGGACCTGAACGATCCGCTGGTGCACCTCGTGCGCAATGCCGTCGACCACGGCATCGAAACGCCCGAGGAACGTCTGGCTGCCGGCAAATCAGCGCAAAGCATCGTGGAGTTGTCGGCCCAGCAGGTTGGTGACCATATCGTCATCGAAGTAGCCGACGACGGACGCGGCATGAATGCCGGCATGCTGCGCAAGAAAGCGCTGGAAAAAGGCCTGATCGACCTTGAGCAGGCCAACAGCCTTGACGACAAACAGGCACTGCACCTGATCTTTTTGCCGGGTTTTTCAACCAAGGACCAGATTTCCAGCGTATCCGGCCGGGGTGTCGGCATGGATGTGGTGCGGACCAACATCCAGAAGCTCAACGGCCGCATCGATATCAGCTCGGCCCCGAACGAAGGCACCAAGATCAGCATTTCGCTGCCTCTGACACTGGCCATCCTGCCTGTACTGGTGGTCAAGGTCTGCAACCAGCCATTTGCCGTACCGCTGGCGATGGTTCGGGAAATCATCCCGTTCTCGTCCGATTCGATCCAGGAAGTTTCGGGCCGCCCGACCATCGTGGTGCGGGACGAAATCCTGCCGGTGCGCCGCCTGACCGAACTGCTGGGCTGGAAAGCAACCCAGGAGCCGTGCTTTGGCGTACTGATGCAGTCGGCAGAGAAAACCTTCATCCTCGCCATCGACTCCTTTATCGGTCGTGACGATGTCGTCATCAAGCCGCTGCAAAACATCCGCCCCAAAGGCGTGGCGGGTGCCACGCTTTCGGGTGACGGTGCCGTGGTGCTGGTGCTAGACATGGAAGACCTGCTGAGCAATGACCGCGGCGACCACAAGCTGGCCCGGACAGGCAATATGCCCATGCTAGAAGCAGCTGCTGTCTGAGTAATATCTCCAGCCTCCGGTCAGTGACCTGACAAAGAAACCGGCCGGCAGACCATTCTGCCGGACCGGTGGGCCTCAAGCGAAACCACATGAAGCAACCTTCCGCTTATATCGGCCGTCAACCCGTTTTGAACCGTAATCAGCAGATTATCGGCTACCAGATCCTGTTCCGGCCGGCAAAACACCAGCAAGACCACGGCACGGAAGATGCCGAACGGCATATTGGCAGCCACATCATTGTCAATACGTTGTCGAACATGGACGCCAGTGCCCTGATCGGCAACAAATACGCCTTCATCAAGGTTGGCCCCAGCCTGCTGATGAGCGACTTTCTGGACCTGCTGAATCCCCAGCGGGTCATCCTTGAGCTGTCCTCCTCCCTGGATTCCGATCCGGCCATCATCAAGCGTACCGAGCAATTGCGCCACCACGGTTTTGGCCTTGCACTGGATGATTACCAGCCCGCCGACAAACGCCATGGCCTGCTGCACGTTGCCAACTACGTCAAACTGAGCCTCCAGCGCCTCGGACGTGAGCCACTGGACGAACTAAGCCAGGAACTGCGCCATTTCCCGTTGATCCAGATAGCCGAACAGGTCGAAAGCCAGCAGGACTTCGCCTATTGCCATGAAATCGGCATGGACGGTTTTCAGGGCCGCTACTTCGCCCGCCCCGAAACACTGTCGGCACAAACGCTGCACCCGCAACTCGGGAACATCATCCAGCTGCTCAACAAATTGCGCAGCAACGCCGAGCCCACTGAAATCGAGTTGGGATTCAAGCAGGATGTCGCCATGAGCTACAAGCTCTTCCGCTACATCAACTCGGCCGGATTTGCCCTCGTCAACGAAATCACCAATTTCCGGCAGGCCGTGACCCTGTTGGGCTACCAGAAACTGTATCGCTGGCTCACCCTGCTGCTGGTCACGGCCAGCGAGGATGTCGGCGTACCACCGGCCCTGCTCAAGACCGCAGTGACCCGTGCACGCTTCATGGAACTGCTGGCCCGTCAGGTCGGGCGGCGCCTGGAACCGGACAACGCGTTCGTCACCGGCATGTTTTCACTGCTGGACGTACTGCTGGACATGCCGATGACCAACGCGCTCGACAACCTGCTCTTGCCTGACGACATCCGCACGGCACTGCTTGACCGGACCGGTGTGCTGGGCGTCATGCTAAGACTGGTCGAGTCGTGCGAAGATCCCCAGCTGGCGGACACCGGACTCCTCTCGCATGCACTGGAACTGTCCCCCGACATCCTGAACGCCGCCCATGTTTCCGCCCTTTCCTGGGTGGAGGAGCTACGGATTTGACCTGTGTACCGTCCGGGTCACTGTGCTACCCTACGCCTCGCTCCGCCAGCGGGGCGTTGTCTTTCTGCCTGCATTTTCCGAGCCTTACATGAACCTGATCGCGCTCGATACCTCGACCGAATTCCTGTCACTGGCCATCGCCATTGACGGCACGCTCCTGAACGAACACCAGCATGTCGGCCAGCGCCATGCCGAACTGACCCTGCCGCTCCTGCGCTCGCTGCTGGCCGACAGCCAGCATGCCCTGCAAGATTTTGACGCCATCGTCTACAGCCAGGGCCCGGGTGCCTTCACGGGATTGCGCATCGGCTGCGGCATCGCTCAAGGCCTGGCCCTGGCAGCCGGCCTCCCGCTGATCGGCATACCCACTCTGGACGTACTGACCCACCAGCACCCCGGCCCGCGCGTACTGGCCTGCCTTGATGCCCGCATGGGCGAAGTCTATGCCGCAGCATACGACAAGGAAACCGGCAGCTTGCCCCTCGCCATGGGTGTCTGGAAACCCCAGGAGCTCCCCGTTCCGGACGGCCAGTGGCAAGGTGCCGGCAACGGCTTTGCCGTATTCGGCGACAGCCTTGCCGAACGGCTGGGTGCCAGCTTGACAGACGCTGACAGCTCTCTGGCCCCTTCTGCCAGTGCAATGATCGAACTGGCCCGCAGCCAGCGCTACTCCCGTATTGCACCGGAACAGGCCGAACTCGTTTACCTGCGCAACAAGGTCGCACTGACCACCGCCGAACGGGCCCGCCAATGAATCATCAACTGCGACAGGCCCGGGCAGCAGACATGGACATACTGGCCGGCATGGCAGCCCGTAGCCAGACCGGCCCCTGGAGTGCCGGACAGCTACTGGATTCGCTCAAGGCCGGGCACGCCATTACGGTACTGGAGCAGGATGGATACCCCATCGGTTTCGCCGTCGTCCAGGTTGTACTGGACGAGGCAGAACTGCTGGAAATCGTGATAGACCGCCCGCACCAGCGCCACGGCTGGGCGCGCTGCCTGCTGGATCACCTGCAACGGCAATTACACCAGCAAGGTGTCAACCGGCTGCTGCTGGAGGTACGGGAGGGCAATCTCCCTGCACTCTCGCTTTACCGGCAATACGGACTGACCGAATTCGGCCGCCGCCGTGGTTACTACCCTGCTGCCGGCGGCCGCGAAGACGCCATCCTGATGGACATGCCGATATGAGCCGTCGCAACCAGGTGCTTGATGCCCTGCAACTGACCGGCTGGTGCTTGCGCCAACCGGAAGCCGGCCCGCCCGCAAGGGCGAGCGAAGTCATGATGTTGCCGCAACCTGAGGTGCTCCCTCCCTCTACCGGCATCGAACCGGCTCCGGCCGTGGTACTTGCACCCCCGACCGCCGTCATGGAGCAAGTGACAGCAACCGATGACTGGGACAACCTGTCCCGGCAAGTCTCCGGCTGCCGCAGCTGCCGTCTGTGTGAAACCCGGACCCGGACCGTGCTGGAACGCGGCAACCGCCAGGCTCCCCTGATGCTGATCGGCGAAGGACCGGGCGAACAGGAAGACCTGCAAGGTCGTCCCTTTGTCGGTCCCGCAGGCAAACTGCTGGATGCCATGCTGACAGCCACAGGCTGGTCGCCGGAGCAGGATGTGTATGTCTGCAATGTGGTGAAATGCCGCCCGCCGGGCAACCGCAATCCGCAACCGGATGAAATGGCAGCCTGTCAGGCCTACCTGCAAGCGCAAATCAGGCTGGTGCGTCCGCGCCTGATCGTTGCACTCGGGCGGGTGGCAGCCCAGTCATTGCTGGCGACCGAACTCTCGATCGCCCGGCTGAGAGGCCAGACGCACCAGTATGCCGGCTACCCGCTGGTCGTCACCTATCACCCGGCCTACCTGCTGCGCAACTTGCCGGACAAGGCCCGCGCCTGGCAGGACCTGTGCCGGATCCGCCGCGAACTGGACACGCAGGTACCCGGCCAGTCGTCATGACCTGACGACGACTGGCCAGGAGACTACATCTCGTCAGTAGCCGCCAGTACCCGGTTCTTGCCGGCCAGCTTGGCACGATACATGGCGTGATCGGCCCGTTCGATCAGGTCAAGTTCGGACTCTCCAGCACTCCAGACGGCAATGCCGGCCGAAAAGGTGATGACCAGACGGTCTTCATTGGCGAGGAAGAAGGTTTTGGTCAGGTCCCGCTGCAGGCGCTCGATCAGTTCCAGTGCCTGTTCCTGCGAGGTATCCGGCATCAGGACGACAAACTCCTCGCCCCCGAAACGGGCCACGGCATCGCTGGGACGCACCCGCTCGCTGACCAGATCAACCACATAGCGCAAGGCATTGTCGCCCGTGCGGTGACCGTAGCGATCGTTCAGTTGCTTGAAGTTGTCGATGTCGATCAGCGCCAGCGCCAGCGGCTGACCGTTCCGCTCGGCCCGGCTGGCTTCACGCATGAACTGCTCGTCCAGCCCGCGCCGGTTCAGCGCCCCGGTCAGCTGGTCCTCCTTGATCTTGGTACTGGCTTCGACCAGCTCGGCTTCCAGCAATTCGATCCGGGCATTGACGGCCTCGACCTGATGCCGGGCACCTTGCAGTTCATCATGCGCCGACGCCAGATCGGTATGGATGGCACGGGTATCCTGCATCAGCCGGCCAAGGATGCCGTGCAGCCCGACCACATCGTGCGTCAGGGCCACTTCTTCGCCGTAGCGGGAAAACCGTTCGCGATAGGTATCGGTCTGGTTGGCCAGCATGCCGACCCGGCTGATGAAGCTGTCGAGCATCGACCGCATCGAGTCGGTCGCTTCATCCAGACTGTGCTTGATCAGGCCCTGCTGGTACACCGCCTCCTTGAGACTGGCTTCGAGCTGGTAGATCTTGCGCATGGAGAGCGGCGCCTGGCTCAGGATGTCGCGCATGGCCTCGACCTGCCCCCCCACGCGGGAATCCGTCCCGACCAGCTCGGAAATGTTGTCAAGCAGCACGCCCAGCAGTCCGGCCAGCGCATTGGCCAGACGGTCCTCCTGCTCCAGTACCAGTTCGAGCCGGATCCAGAAGCGCTTGAGCCGCCGGCCGAGCATTTCCAGATCATGCCCGCTGACTGTTTCATCCAGGAGCGAAACAAGGTTCATCAGCTCCTGCGCCAGCTCCGGATAGCCTTTCAGGCGCGGTGAGACACCATTAACCAGCGTGCCCCGCAGGATGGTGCGCCACGACATGCCGGCACCGTCATCAGGACAGGCCGGCCCTGAACCCGAACTGCCCTGGAAAGAACCTGCCATCCCGGAGGATTCGTCAGCCACATCCGGCAACTCGTCAAATGTCAGCAGACTGTCAGCCGGACGCATGGATGCAGCGCTGGTTTTCCAGTTGTCCAGCAGGTTTCCGAGCTTGCCGTAGAGCAACAGCGGCTGTGCTCCCGCTACGGACAGGACCCGTTCGAGGGTTTCGCGCTTGTGCGACTGGCTGATGGACAGCGGCATGTCCCACAGGCGCACCAGCTCACGCAGGATGCGCGCCCAGTCCTGCCCGGCGGTCTGCTGCTCGGCCAGCGCCTGCATGACGGAGAATGACAGTTCGGCGCCATCGTGCCAGCGCTCTCCTTCAAGGGCCTGCCTCAGCCGGCCCAGACGCGGAGACAGCCTGGAAATACCCGGCTGCTGCTCGATGTACTCCAGCAGTTCACGGGCAAAGACGTTGGTTTCGTCGGGCTGGTGCGCGATTTCACAGAATGCCCGCCGGTAATGTTCGGGCGTAGGCGGAAGCTTATCGGCCGCGAGCTTGAGCAGCGCTTCTCGGGCGATTTCAGCGGGTGTCATCGGCACGGAGGGCTTTGGAGAGATTCGACCGGACGATTATACGATCGGCCCGGCAACACGCCTACCGGGTTAGTCAAACATCATGTATCAGCGTGCAACAGGTCCGAGAACCTGGAAAAACACTTCTCCCTGCCGCACCATGCCCAGTTCGTTACGGGCGCGTTCTTCAACGGCAGCATGACCGGTTTTCAGATCCTGCACATCGGCTGCCAGCACCATGTTGCGGGACAGCAGTTTTTCGTTGAGGGCACGCTGCTCGGTCAGCTGCGACTCAAGCTGCAACGAGCGCACCCAGCTGCCCTTGCCAAACCACAGGGGCCACTGGAGCAGGGCAATACCGGTCAGCAGGACTACAGGAACAATACGCATAGGGAGAAAAAGCCGCCGGCAGTCACCGGCGGCCCGGACAGTAAGTTACTTCAGATGATAGAACGCAGCACGACCCGGATACGAGGCAGCACTGCCCAGTTCCTCTTCAATGCGCAGGAGCTGGTTGTACTTGGCCATGCGGTCCGAACGCGACAGCGAGCCGGTCTTGATCTGCATGCAGTTGGTGGCCACGGCGAGGTCGGCAATGGTGCTGTCCTCGGTTTCGCCGGAGCGGTGACTCATCACGCTGGTGTAGCCCGAACGCTTGGCCAGATCAACGGCCTTGAGCGTTTCGGACAGGCTGCCGATCTGGTTGATCTTGACCAGCAGGCTGTTGCAGATGCCTTGCTTGATGCCTTCGGCCAGGATGGCCGGATTGGTGACGAACACGTCGTCACCCACCAGCTGCACCTTGTCGCCCAGCTTGTCGGTCAGCAGCTTCCAGCCGGCCCAGTCGTGCTCGCTCATGCCGTCCTCGATCGAAATGATCGGGTAGTTGTCGCACAGGGTCGCCAGATAGTTGGTGAACTCTTCGCTGCTCAGCGCCAGGTTTTCACCGGCCAGATGGTATTTGCCATCCTTGTAGAATTCCGAGCTGGCGCAGTCGAGCGCGATCAGCACGTCTTCACCCGGCACGTAACCGGCCTTGTCGGTGGCCTCGAGGATCAGCTTGATGGCATCTTCGTTGCGGGCGAGGTTCGGGGCAAAACCGCCTTCGTCGCCCACTGCGGTCGAGTAGCCCTTGTCGGCGCAGATCTTCTTCAGCGTATGGAAGATTTCCGCCCCGCAGCGCAGCGCTTCGCGGAAGCTCCTGGCGCCCACCGGCATGATCATGAATTCCTGGATGTCCAGGGTGTTGTTGGCGTGCGCGCCGCCGTTGATGACGTTCATCATCGGCACCGGCAGGCTCATCGGGCCGGAACCGCCCAGATAGCGGTAAAGCGGCAGGCCGACTTCGAGTGCGGCGGCCTTGGCCACGGCCACCGATACGGCAAGGATGGCATTGGCGCCGAGGCTGCCCTTGTTGTCGGTACCGTCGAGTTCCAGCAGGGTCTGGTCGATATAGGCCTGGTCGGTCGGGTCCAATCCGATCAGGGCTTCGCAGATTTCATTGTTGACGTGCTCGACGGCCTTGAGCACACCCTTGCCCAGATAGCGGCGGGCATCACCGTCGCGCAGTTCCAGCGCTTCCTTTTCGCCGGTCGAGGCGCCCGACGGCACCGCCGCGCGGCCCATCACGCCACTGTCGAGCCACACGTCGCATTCGACAGTCGGATTGCCGCGCGAATCCAGTATCTCGCGGGCGATCACATCCACGATCGAGCTCATCAAAATCCCCCCTTGTATTCAAACGGAATGTTACGGAAGCAAAAGAACGGGGCGTTCATGCACGCCCCGTCCGGAAACGACTGGTGTCACAAGGCCTGCTCGGCCAAGGGACGCGATTTGACCAGGCGGTCCAGTTCGACCAGCGTGGCCAGCAGGTCGTAGAGCCTGGGCAGCGGCCACGCATTGGGCCCGTCGGACAGTGCCTTGCACGGGTCCGGATGGGTTTCCATGAAGATGCCGGCAATGCCGGTCGCCACGGCGGCCCGGGCCAGCACCGGTACGAATTCGCGCTGGCCGCCCGAACTGGTGCCCTGTCCGCCAGGCAACTGCACCGAGTGGGTGGCATCGTAAACCACCGGGCATCCGGTCCCGCGCATGATGGCAAGGCTGCGCATATCGGATACCAGGTTGTTGTAGCCGAACGAGGCGCCGCGCTCGCACACCATGATAGTGTCACCGTCGAAACCGGCCTCGCGGGCACCATGGCGGGCCTTGGCCACCACGTTGAGCATGTCACCCGGCGCGAGGAACTGGCCCTTCTTGATGTTGACCGGCTTGCCGGTAGCCGCCACGGCGCGGATAAAGTCGGTCTGCCGGCACAGGAATGCCGGAGTTTGCAGGACGTCGACCACCGAAGCCGCCAACGGAGCTTCTTCGGCGGTATGCACGTCGGTCAACACCGGTACGCCAACCTGTTTTTTGACCTTGTCGAGGATGGTCAGGCCGGCATCAATGCCGAAACCGCGAAAGCTCTGGTCGGAGCTGCGGTTGGCCTTGTCGTAGCTCGACTTGTAGATGAACGGCAGGCCAAGGCGGCCGGCCATTTCCTTGAGCTGGCCGGCGGTATCGATGGCGAACTGTTCACCTTCGATGACGCAGGGACCGGCAATCAGGAAGAGGGGCTGGTCGAGCCCCACGTCGAATCCACACAGTTTCATGCATGACTCCTGTTGTCCGGACAAGGCTTAACGGCCTTGTCCGGCGCAGCATTACTTGTTGTCAGCCTGGTAAGCCAGCGCTGCCTCGACATAGGCCTTGAACAGCGGGTGGCCGTCACGCGGGGTCGAGGTGAATTCCGGATGGAACTGGCAGGCGAAGAACCAGCGGTGGTTGGGCAGCTCGATGGTCTCGACCAGTTTTTCAGCTCCGGCCGAGCGCCCGCTGATTTTCAGTCCGGCAGCCTCAAGGCGGTCGATATAGTGGTTGTTGACTTCGTAACGGTGGCGGTGAAGCTCGACGATATGCTCGGCACCATAAATGCGGGCAGCCAGCGAGCCGGATTCGAGCACGCATTCCTGTCCGCCAAGGCGCATGGTGCCGCCGAGGTTGGAGTTTTCGTCACGGGTTTCGATCTTGCCGTCGTGGTTGACCCACTCGTCAATCAGCGCCACGACCGGGAAGTCGGTCTCGACATCAAACTCGGTCGAGTTGGCGCCCGGCATGCCGGCCATGTCCCGTGCGTATTCGATCAACGCCATCTGCATGCCAAGGCAGATGCCCAGGTAAGGAATGTTGTGCTCGCGTGCGTAGCGGACGGCCTTGATCTTGCCTTCGACACCGCGCTTGCCAAAGCCGCCCGGCACGAGGATGGCATCCATGCCCTTGAGTGCGGCACACCCGTCACGCTCGACTTCTTCGGAGTCGATGTAATGGATGTTGACTTCGCTGCGGGTGTGAATGCCGGCGTGCTTGAGGGCTTCGGACAGTGATTTGTACGATTCGGTCAGGTCAACGTATTTGCCGACCATGGCGATGTTGACACTGCGGGCCGGGTGCTCGATGGCATCGATGATGCCGTTCCACACCGACAGGTCGGCCGGCGGCAGCGACAGGTCGAGATGCTCGCAGATGATGTCGTCGATGCCCTGGGCATGCAGCATGCCCGGCACCTTGTAGATGCTGTCGGCGTCGTAACAGCCGATGACGGCGTTTTCCTCGACGTTGCAGAAGAGCGCGATCTTGCGCTTTTCATCCTGCGGCAGCTCGCGGTCCATGCGGCAGATCAGGATGTCCGGCTGGATGCCGATTTCACGCAGTTCCTTGACCGAATGCTGGGTCGGCTTGGTCTTGATCTCGCCGGCCGCGGCAATGTAGGGCACGTAGGACAAATGCACGTAGAGGGTGTTCTTGCGCCCGAAATTGCTGCGCATCTGGCGGATAGCCTCAAGGAACGGCAACGATTCGATGTCGCCGACCGTACCGCCGACCTCGACGATGGCCACGTCCACGTCGCCGGCGCCTTCGCGTACCTTGTGCTTGATTTCGTCCGTGATGTGCGGGATCACCTGCACGGTACCGCCAAGGTAGTCACCGCGGCGTTCCTTGGCGATGACCGATTCGTACACCTGACCGGTAGTGAAGTTGTTGCTCTTCTTCATCTTGGCGTGGATGAAGCGCTCGTAGTGCCCTAAATCAAGGTCGGTTTCGGCGCCGTCCTCGGTGACGAACACTTCACCATGCTGGAACGGACTCATTGTGCCCGGATCGACGTTGATGTACGGATCGAGCTTGAGCATGGTGACCTTGAGACCGCGCGACTCGAGGATCGCTGCAATGGACGCGGCGGCGATGCCTTTGCCCAGTGAGGAGACAACGCCGCCGGTAACGAAGATAAACTTGGTCATGGGATGTGAGACTCTACGGAATCCGGGATTGTAGCCGCAAAGGCAGGCGGCTTCAATTCACGCCCCCGGCAACACCTTGACTTTAGACGACAAACAGCAGCCGTCCGCGCGCAATGGCGCACCTTCCGTCAAACTGATTCCAGAGCGGTTCCAGGCTTGAGTAGGCTTCTGTTTTTATGGTATAAAGCCGGCTTTTACTGGATTCTGGAGATTTCACATCATGGCGCGAGTTTGCAAAGTCACCGGCAAGCGTCCGATGGTGGGTAACAACGTATCCCACGCCAACAACAAGACCAAGCGCCGCTTCCTGCCGAACCTGCAGTATCGCCGCTTCTGGGTCGAGAGCGAAAACCGCTGGGTCCGCATGCGCGTGTCGAACGCTGCCCTGCGTACCATCGACAAAGTTGGTATCGACGCCGTTCTTGCCGATCTGCGTGCCCGCGGCGAGATCTAATTCGCAGCCGAAGCAGCTGCTGACGACCCTATTCACCAAGAAGGAACGCCACCATGCGTGACAAGATCAAGCTGGAGTCGACCGCTGGTACCGGTCACTTCTACACCACCACCAAAAACAAGCGCACCATGCCGGAAAAGATGGAAATCAAGAAATTTGATCCGGTTGTACGCAAGCATGTCATCTACAAGGAAACCAAGCTCAAGTAACCGGGCTTTCTCCTTGTCGCCAAAACCGTCCAGGCCAATGCCGGGCGGTTTTGTTTTGCGTAAAAACAACATGAAAAAACCGGCGCATGCGCCGGTTTTTTTGTTCGCCTGCTTCTCAATGAACTGGCTGCATGGTCGAGTGCAACAGCTTGTCGGTATAGGCAATGGCGGCAGCCGAAACCAGGAAAGCCAGATGCAGAGCCAGTTGCCATTTGATCGTGTGCTCCGGCAACTGCCCGGCATTGATGAATGTCTGCAACAGGTGGATCGAAGAAATGGAAATGATGGCCATCGACAGCTTGACCTTCAGTACCGAAGCATTGACATGATCCAGCCACTCCGGCTGGTCCGGGTGATTGTCCAGCCTCAGGCGTGACACAAATGTTTCGTAACCGCCCACCGTCACCATCAACAGCAGGTTGGCAATCATCACCACGTCGATGAGTCCCAGCACTGTCAGCATGATCTCGATTTCAGTCAGCCGTGACAACTGTGTCAGCAGCTCCCACAACTGGCTGAGAAACTTCCATGCATACACGCCCTGCACCACAATCAGTCCCAGATAAATGGGAAGCTGTAGCCAGCGGCTCCAGAAAATGACCTTGCCCAGCCGGGAGGCTGGAACCGGAGTGGCCGGCAAGGTTGCAACAGAAGGCAGTCGATCGCTCATAAAACCATTGATGTTGAAGGAAAATCACAAGCCCAGACGCTGGCACAGCGTCGAAATCGATCCGGCAGCATTCAGGGTGTAGAAGTGCAGCCCGGGTGCACCGCCCGACAGCAGGCGATCACAAAGGTCCGTTACCACATCCAGCCCCAGCGCCCGGATCGAATGCACGTCATCGCCATAGCCCGCGAGTTTCAGCCGCAACCAGCGTGGAATCTCGGCTCCGCACAGATCGGAAAAACGTGCCAGCTGGCTGAAGTTGTAGATCGGCATGATGCCCGGCACGATCGGTATGCCCACTCCGCGAGCTTCTGCCTCGTCCACGAAACGGAAATAGGCATCGGCATTGAAGAAATATTGAGTGATCGCCGAGTTGGCTCCTGCCTTGACCTTGCGTGCAAAAGCATCCAGATCGGCCTGCGCACTACCGGCCTGCGGGTGGTACTCCGGATAGGCCGCCACCTCGATATGGAAATGGTCGCCGTAGTGCTCGCGGATGAACGACACCAGTTCATTGGCGTAACGGAACTCTCCCACCCCCCCCATGCCCGAAGGAATGTCCCCGCGCAGCGCCACCACATGGCGAATGCCATGGGCACGATACTCGTCCAGGATGGCGCGGATGTTGTCTCGCGTAGAGCCGATGCAAGACAGGTGCGGAGCCGCAGCATGGCCTTCGGCCCGGATATCCAGCACCGTCCGCAACGTTCCCTCACGCGTCGTGCCTCCGGCGCCAAAGGTCACGGAAAAAAAACCCGGCTTGAAGCGGGCCAGCTGCTTGCGTGCCGTCGCCAGCTTGGCCCGTCCCTCATCGGTCTTGGGCGGAAAAAATTCAAAACTGATCGTAGGCGTGGCACTCATCCGGAAACTCCGTCATTCAATTAGATTGTCCCAACTGTGCCGCAAGCCCTGCATGCAGGCAAGCAGGTGAAAGGCATATGCAAATGACAAACAAAGGCCCCCGCCACAGCGGGGGCCCTGAGTTGCGGCGACAGGATTACAGCGTGCCCAGCGACTGGCGTACGGCTTCCAGGCACAGGGTGTACAACCCGTTGGGCAGGATCCCCAGACCCAGCAGCACGAGACCGTTCACGCCCAGCACCAGTTTCATGTCCCCGCCGACCGTCAGTGCATCGCCCGCACTGCCGGTTGCCTCGTCAAAGTACACCGCCTTGACCACACGCAGGTAATAGAAGGCACCGATCAGCGACATCACCACGCCAACCACGGCCAGCCAGGTCAGGCCAACGTTCACGGCGGCTTCCAGCACGGCGAACTTGGCATAGAACCCTACCAACGGCGGGATGCCGGCCATCGAGAACATCACCAGCAGCACCAGCAAGGCATACCAGGCATTCTTGCGGTTCAGCCCCTTCAGGTCATCCAGCGTTTCACAGTCAAACCCGGCACGCGACAGGGCCAGCAGCACACCGAAACCGGCCAGTGCCATCAGCATGTAGGTAATGGCGTAGAACATTGCGGCACTGTAACCGGCCGGCGTCGCAGCCAGAATGCCGATCAGCATGAAGCCCATGTGCGAAATGGTCGAATACGCCAGCATGCGCTTGATGTTGGTCTGCATGATGGCCGCCAGATTGCCCACCACCAGCGAGGCAATTGCCAGCAGGATCAGCATCGGTTGCCATGCCACGGCCGCCGGTTCCAGCGCCTGCGCCAGGAAGCGGATCACGAACACGAATGCTGCCAGCTTCGGGGCCGAACCGACAAACAGGGTCACGGCCGTCGGAGCCCCCTGGTATACGTCAGGCACCCACATGTGGAACGGTACCGCGCCCAGCTTGAACGCCAGACCGGCCACGATGAAGACCAGCCCCAGGCTGACCAGCGTCACGTTGGCATTGCCGGAAGCAATCGACTGGGCCACGGCCACGATGTGCAGCGACTGGGTACCGCCGTACACCATCGAAACACCGTAGAGCAGCAGGCCGGAGGCCAACGCACCCAGCACGAAGTACTTCATTGCAGCCTCGGTGGCCGGCACCGATTCACGCGACAGCGCAATCAGTGCATACAGGGCCAGCGACAACAGTTCCAGACCGATGTACAGCGTCAGCATGTGGCTGGCCGACACCATGACGCACATGCCAAGGAGGGCAAACAGCATCAGGGTAAACAGCTCGCCCTTGAGAAAGCCGCGGTCAAAAGCATACTGGCGGGCATAGATCATCGCGACACCAGTCGCCACCACCAGCCCCAGCTTGGCTACGCTGGCAATCGGGTCAGCCACGTACATGCCGCTGAAGGTCAGCACCGGGTACGGCAGCCATGCGGCCAGCGTGGCTGCACCAGTTGCCACCAGGGCCAGCATCGACAGCAGATAGGTCACACCGCGGCGTTCGCCCTTGACGAACAGGTCGATGATCAGGATCGCCGACACCACGATAAGCAGCACGATCTCCGGCAAGGCCGGCATCAGGTTCAAATCAGCCCAACTCATTTGATGGATTTCCTTCCTGCAGGTCGCGCCTTACAGCAGCTTGCTCTGCGCCACATGGCTCAAGAGGTCATTGACGCTGGTATGCATGATGTCGACGAACATCTGCGGATACAGGCCCATGCCCAGCACGGCAACAGCCAGAATGCCCAAGATCAGGAATTCCCGGCCGTTGACATCCTGCAACTCGTCTACATGTGCATTGCCGGTTTCGCCAAACACCACACGCTTGTACATCCACAGCGTGTAGGCCGCACCAAAAATCAGCGTGGTCGCAGCAAAGAAGGCGTACCAGAAGTTCACCTGCACGGCACCCATGATGACCATGAATTCGCCCACGAAGCCCGAGGTCGCCGGCAAGCCGGCATTGGCCATGGCAAAGAACAGGGCAAAGGCTGCGTAAACCGGCATCTTGTTCACCACACCGCCATAGTCGGCAATGTTGCGGCTGTGCATGCGGTCATACAGCACACCGATGCACATGAACATGGCAGCCGACACGAAGCCGTGCGAAATCATCTGAACCAGCGCCCCTTCGACGGCCCACTGGTTCAATTCACCGGCATCGGTGAACATGAAGAAGCCCAGCGTCACGAAGCCCATGTGGGCAATCGACGAGTACGCCACCAGTTTCTTCATGTCGGTCTGCACCAATGCCACCAGACCGATGTACACCACGGCAACCAGCGACAACACGATCATCAGGCTCGACAGCTCGCGGGCAGCATCCGGCACTATCGGCAGCAGGAAGCGCAGGAAACCGTACGCACCCAGCTTGAGGGTGATGGCAGCCAGCACCATCGAACCGCCGGTCGGCGCTTCAACGTGGGCGTCCGGCAGCCAGGTATGCACCGGGAACATCGGCACCTTGACTGCGAACGACATGAAGAAGGCCACGAACAGCAGGATCTGCGCAGTCAGCCCCAGCGGAACGGCCTGGAACCGGGTGATCTCGAAGCTGCCACCGACCTGGAAATACAGGTAGATGAACGAAACCAGCATCAGGAGCGAACCCAGCAGGGTGTAGAGGAAGAACTTGATCGACGCATACACGCGACGCGGTCCGCCCCATACGCCGATCACCAAGTACATCGGGATCAGCATCGCTTCAAAGAACACGTAGAACAGCACGGCATCCAGCGCGGCAAACGCACCGTTGATCAGGCCGGACATGATCAGGAAGGCGGCAAAGTACTGCGCCACCCGGGTCTGGATCACCTGCCAGCCTGCCAGCACCACCAGCAGGGTGGTGAAGCTGTTGAGGATGATGAACCAGACCGAGATGCCGTCAACGCCGAGGGCGTAATTGATGTTGAGGCTGGCAATCCAAGGCGCCAGCTCGACAAACTGCATGCCTCCGTGCAACGGCTGGAAGTTGAAATACAACGGCAACGAAAGCAAGAAACCTGCCAAGGACCCTGCCAGCGCAATCATGCGCGCAAGTCCGGCATTTTTCTCTCCCCCTGTCGCCAAGGTCAGCAACCCGGCCGCAATCGGCACCCAGATCACCAGACTGAGCAGATTCTCACTCATTTTTCGAACCTAGCTTTTCCTTTTGATTCATTCCGCCGCTTACACGCCGACCACAAAAACCGTCAGCAGCACAAGCACCCCGATAACCATCGCCGTGGCATAGCTGTAGATAAAGCCCGTTTGCAGCTTGCGGGTCACCGCAGCCAGCGCACCGACCGCCTTGGCCGAACCGTTCACCACCAGACCATCGATCAGCGTCTGGTCACCGGCTTTCCAGAAACCGGTTCCCAACAGGCGGGAACCCTTGGCAAACACCGCGAAATACAGCTCGTCGAGGTAATACTTGTTCTCGAGCAGACGGTAGAGCGGATTGACAGCCCTCTGGATGGCCGCAGGAATCTGCGGTGCCACCATGTAGAACAGGAAGGACGTTGCCACACCGGCCAGAGCCAGCCAGAACGGCCAGGTCTGCAAGGCGTGCAGCCCCATGGCCAGCGGTCCGTGGAATTCCTCGCGCAGCACTTCCATGGCCGGGTGGGCTTCGGTATTGACGAAAATCACACCCTTGAAGAAGTTGCCGTACAGCATCGGATCGATCGTGAAGTAGCCCACGAGCACCGACGGAATTGCCAGCAGGACCAGCGGCAGCGTCACCACCCATGGAGATTCGTGCGGCTTGTCGTTCGGCCCCAGACCATGATGTTCACCATCGTCGTGTCCATGATGCGCATGATGCCCCTTCTGCATCCAGCGCTCCTTGCCGTGGAACACCAGGAAGTACAGCCGGAAGCTGTAGAAGGCCGTCACGAACACACCGATGTTGACCGCCAGATAGGCAAAGTCGGCTCCCGGCAGGTTCGATGCATGCACGGCCTCGATGATCGAATCCTTGGAGTAGAAGCCGGAGAAGAACGGCGTACCGATCAGCGCCAGCGTTCCCAGCAGGCTGGTCAGCCAGGTAATCGGCATGTACTTGCGCAGGCCACCCATATTGCGCATGTCCTGATCATGATGCATGCCCATGATCACCGAACCGGCAGCAAGGAACAGCAGTGCCTTGAAGAAGGCGTGGGTCATCAGGTGGAACACGGCCACGTTGTAGGCCGACACACCCAAAGCCACCGTCATGTAACCGAGCTGCGACAGGGTGGAATAAGCCACCACACGCTTGATGTCGTTCTGCACGATGCCGAGGAAGCCCATGAACAGCGCCGTGATCGAACCGATCACCAGCACGAACGACAGGGCCGTATCCGACAGCTCGAACAGCGGGCTCATGCGCGACACCATGAAGATGCCGGCCGTCACCATGGTAGCGGCGTGGATCAGCGCGGAAATCGGCGTCGGGCCTTCCATGGAGTCCGGCAGCCACACATGCAGCGGGAATTGCGCCGATTTGCCCATGGCACCGATGAACAGCAGGATGCAGGTCACCGTCATCAGCGACCACTCGACACCCGGGAACAGCGATACGGTTGCATCCTTGAGGGCCAGAGCATTGGCGAACACGTCAGCGTAATTGAGCGAACCGCCGAAGTGGTACAGCACCATGCCGATACCCAGCGCAAAGCCGAAGTCACCGACGCGGTTGACCAAGAAGGCCTTCAGGTTGGCGAAGATGGCCGTCTGGCGCTTGAACCAGAAACCGATCAGCAGGTAGGACACCAGACCCACGGCTTCCCAACCGAAGAACAGCTGGATGAAGTTGTTGCTCATCACCAGCATCAGCATCGAGAAGGTAAACAGCGAGATGTAGCTGAAGAAACGCTGGTAACCGGGATCGTCGTGCATGTAGCCGATGGTGTAGATGTGCACCATCAGTGACACGCTGGTGACTACCACCATCATCATGGCAGTCAGGCTGTCGACCAGGAAGCCGACCGAGTACGTCTGTCCTCCGACGGTCAGCCAGGTGTAGACGTCACCGTTGAACGGTGCAGCGCCGTTCAGGAGATCATTCAGCACCATGAAGGAACCCGCACACGAAACGGCCACCCCGAGGATGGTAATCACGTGCGCCGGGCGGCGGCCGATTGCCCAGCCAAACAGGCCGGCAATGGCCGAGCCCACCAGCGGGCTCAGCGCAATCAGCAGATAGAGGCTTTGCTTGTCCATGTTCTCTCTCTATTTCCCGGCTTAGCCCTTGAGTTGACCGAGATCCTCGACGTTGATCGTGGCGAGGTTGCGAAACAGTACGACCAGGATCGCCAGACCGATGGCCGATTCTGCCGCTGCCACGGTCAGCACGAAGAACACGAAAATCTGTCCTGCCGTGTCACCGAAGTAGTGTGCAAAAGCAATGAAGTTGAAGTTCACCGCCAGCAGCATCAGCTCGATTGCCATCAGCAGCACGATGACATTCTTGCGGTTCAGGAATATCCCTAGCACGCTGATGGCGAACATCACGGCCGCGAGCACCAGATAATGCGTCAGTGTAAGCATGAGTGTTTTCCCCTTGTTGCGGCGCTCAGGCGGCCGAGTCTTCGGTGGCCTGCTCTTCCTCGCGCTTGACCGCCTGCATCTTGACGATGCGTACGCGGTCTTCGCGACGAGCCGTGACCTGCACTGCCGGATCCACCCACTTGGTATCCTTGCGGTTGCGCTGGGTCAGCGCGATCGCGGCCACAATGGCCAGCAGCAGCAGTACCGCAGCCAGTTCGAACGGATACAGATAGACGGTGTAGATCTGCCGTCCGAGATCCTTGACGTTCGAATAGTCTGCCGCCAGCGCCGCCGGAGACGGCATGTCGGACAGCCCGGCCGCCGGTGAGGTCAGCACGTAGGCCAGTTCGGCAATGAGCACGACCGCTACCAGCCCGGCAAACGGCAGGTGCTTCCAGAAACCTTCCCGCAGTTTCTCGAAGTTGATGTCAAGCATCATCACCACGAAGAGGAACAGCACCATCACGGCACCGACGTACACCAGTACCAGCGCAATGGCGAGGAACTCTGCCTCGATCAGGAGCCAGTGTCCGGCGGACACAAAGAAGGCCAGCACCAGGTGCAGCACGGCATGCACCGGGTTCTTGGCAGTAATCACGCGCAGCCCGGCATACACCAGCAGGGCCGACAGCGCATAGAACAGGATCAGCTGGAACGACATGTCACCCCCTAGCGGTATTTGGCGTCGAGTTCACGGTTTTTCGCGATCTCGGCCTCGTACTGGTCACCAATCGCCAGCAGCATCGGCTTCGTGTAGTAGAGATCGCCCTTCTTTTCCCCGTGGAATTCGAAGATGTGGGTCTCGACGATGGCATCAGTCGGACAGGCCTCTTCGCAGAAGCCGCAGAAAATGCACTTCTGGTAATCGATCTCGTAGCGCGTGGTACGGCGGGTACCGTCAGCGCGCTGCTCGGAATCGATGGTGATGGCCATGGCCGGACAGACCGCTTCGCACAGCTTGCAGGCAATGCAGCGCTCTTCGCCGTTGGGATAACGGCGCTGGGCATGCAGCCCGCGGAAACGCGGCGATACCGGTGTACGTTCTTCCGGGTACTGCACGGTGATCTTGCGGCTGAACAGGTGACGCCCGGTCACTGTCATGCCCTTGACCAGCTCCGCGAGCAGGAAGGTCTTGAAGAATTGCTTGATCATGATGTCTCCACCGCCCCTTACTGCCAGATCGACAACGGGCTCATCATCCAGGCTCCAACCACCACAAGCCAGACGAGCGTCACCGGGATAAACACCTTCCAGCCCAGGCGCATGATCTGGTCATAACGATAGCGCGGGAAAGTGGCACGGAACCACAGGAAGAGGAACAGCACAAAAGCGGTCTTGGCAGCCAGCCACACAAAACCCGAAGCCCCCAGCACCGGCACTGATGCCGGCAGCGGCGACAGCCAGCCACCGAGGAACATCAGCGAGACCATGAGCGAAATCAGGATCATGTTGGCGTATTCGGCGAGGAAGAACACCGCGAAGGCCATACCCGAATATTCAACGTGGAAACCCGCCACGATTTCCGATTCGCCTTCAGCCACGTCAAAAGGCGCACGGTTGGTTTCAGCCACGCCGGAAATCAGGTACACGATGAAGAACGGGAAGAGCGGCAGCCAGTTCCACGACAGCACCGAGCCACCCATCATGCCGTGGCCCTGCTGCTCGACGATCTCGACCAGGTTGAGCGAACCCGATGCCATCAGCACTCCGACCAAGGCAAAACCCATGGCGATTTCGTACGACACGATCTGTGCCGCCGAACGCATGGCGCCAAGGAAGGAGTACTTGGAGTTGGCGGCCCAGCCAGCAATGATGACGCCATACACACCCATCGAAGTGATGGCCATGATGTAGAGCAGCGACGCATCGATGTTGGCCAGTACCAGATCCGGAGTGAATGGAATCACCGCCCATGCAGCCAGTGCCGGAGCAATGGACAGTACCGGTCCCAGCACGAACAGGCTTTTGTTGGCCTTGGTCGGGAAAATGATTTCCTTGCTCAGGAGCTTGAGCGCGTCAGCGATCGGTTGCAGCAGCCCTTTCGGACCCACGCGGTTCGGTCCGATCCGGACCTGCATGTAACCGATCACCTTGCGCTCGGCCAGCGTCAGGTACGCCACGCAGCCCATCAGCGGCAGCACGATGGCGACAATCTTGATCAGGGTCCAGGCAGTCATGCCCAGTTCGGCCCCCAGCAGGGATTGCAGGAGTTCCATGGCTTACCCTCGCTTCAGTTCAATGGAGTCGGACGACAGACCGGCCGCAGCGCTGACCGCCAGGCGTACCACACCTTCGGGTATCGCACGGCAGCCAGCCAGCGTCACCGGCACGTCACGACCATTCACCACCGCCACGGCAGTGCCTTCCGACAGGCCCAGCGCGGCAAGCGTGTCCGGATGCACACGGGCCACACCGGCCTCCCGGGCATCGCGCGTAGCCTGCAGGCTCGGAGCCTGACGCACCAGCGGGTCCAGTGCATACAGCGGCACCTCGGCCAGACGCTCCAGCCCTGCGACCGGTGTCGCAGCAACCGACACGCTCAGGCCGGTCAACCCGTTGTCCAGCAGCCCGGCGATATCGCCGTTGCCCAGACATTCGGCACGCACGGCTTCAACCGTTTCGTAATCAAAACCGGCTGCGCCAACCAGGTTACCCAGCACACGCAGGACCTTCCAGGCCGGACGGGTATCACCCAGCGGCTTGACCACGCCGTTGAACGATTGCAGGCGGCCTTCCATGTTGACGAAGGCACCCGCGGTTTCGGTAAACGGTGCAACCGGCAGCAGCACATCAGCCATTTCCAGCAAGGCCGGTGTCTTGAATGCGGTCAGCGCGGCAACAGTCTTGGCCTGGGCCAAGGCAGCACGGGCAGCCTCGGCCAAGGCCAAGTCCGCATCCGGCTCTACGTTCAGCAACACGTAGGCAGCCCGCGGTGCAGCCAGCATGGCCTGCATGTCGCAACCGGCCTCCGGACGGCAAACAAGTTCGGCGCCTACGCTGTTGGCGGCTGCACTCAGCACACCTGCCGTGGCACCGGTCAAACGGGCAATGTCGTTGGCCAGCACCAGAAGTTCGGCAAAACGCGGATGCTGCCCGGCCTGCGCCCCCAGCATGATGGCTGCATTGCCTTCTGCGGCGATCAGGTCGGCCGCCATGCGACGGGCAGCGTCATCCACCTCGACTGCACGTACGTCAATGGACGGCGAAGTATCACGGGCCTCGGCCACTGCACGCAGCACCCGGGCCAGTGCCGGCACCAGTCCGGACGGCTTGACGATGCTCTTGCTGCTGACATCGCAGCGCAGGTCGTCATCGGCCAGACCGACCACGGAAAGCTTCAGGCCTTTTTTGACTGCCTGACGCAGGCGGGACGCCACCAGCGGCTGCTCCTTGCGCAGCTGGCTGCCCACAACCAGGGCCGCCGACAGGTCAGACAGGCTGGCCACCGTACGTCCCAGCCACAGGGCACCGCCCTGCTTGCCGTCTGCGCGGAAATCACTGCGGCGCGTACGGGCATCGACATGCCTGACGCCCAGGGCAGAGGCCAGACGCTTGAACAGGAACAGTTCTTCCAGCGTGGCATGCGGCGAGCCGACAAAGCCGATCTGCTCCGCGCCTTCACGGCCCTGCACGTCCTTCAGGGCATGCGAGACATAATCGAGCGCAGCAGCCCAGTCGGTTTCAATCCATTTGCCGTCCTGCTTGACCATCGGCCGGGTCAGGCGGTTCTCGCTGTTGAGCCCTTCATAAGAGAAGCGGTCACGGTCGGAGAGCCAACATTCGTTGAGCTGCTCGTTTTCCAGCGGCAGCACGCGCAGCACGCGATGATTCTTGACCTGCACCACCAGATTGCTGCCCAGACCGTCATGCGGCGCCACTGACTTGCGGCGCGACAGTTCCCACGGCCGGGCACTGTAGCGGAACGGCTTGCTGGTCAGCGCACCGACCGGGCAGAGGTCGATCACGTTACCGGAAATTTCCGAGTCCACGGTCTTGCCGAGGAAAGGCAGGATTTCCGAGAGCTCGCCTCGGTTAGCCATGCCGATCTCCTGGAAGCCGCCGATTTCCTCGGTAAAGCGCACGCAGCGGGTGCAGTGGATGCAGCGGGACATTTCCTCGGCAGAAACCAAGGGGCCCATTTCCTTGCCCACGACCGAACGCTTGTCTTCCTGGTAACGACTCCTGGTATTGCCGTAACCCACCGCCAGATCCTGCAACTGGCATTCGCCGCCCTGGTCACAGATCGGGCAGTCAAGCGGGTGATTGATCAGCAGGAACTCCATCACACCCTTCTGGGCCTTCAGGGCCAGATCAGAATGGGTGAATACCTTCATGCCGTCAGTGACCGGAGTGGCGCAGGCCGGCAGGGGCTTGGGCGCCTTTTCCACCTCGACCAGACACATGCGGCAGTTGGCGGCGATCGAGAGTTTCTTGTGGTAGCAGAAATGCGGGATGTAGGTACCGGCCGATTTGGCCGCCTCCATCACCGTGCTGCCGTCGGGAACGGTCAGCTTTTTACCGTCGATTTCGATTTCGAGTGCCATCGTTGCGCTCTTTTCTTCAACCGGCTGCGCCGGTTAACACCATTTGTGGTTGACCAGACACTTCTTGTGCTCGATGTGGTACTCGAACTCGTTGCGGAAGTGTTTGGTGAAGCTGCGGACCGGGAACACGGCGGCATCAGCCAGGGCACAGATCGTGCGGCCGGCCATGTTGTTGCCGACCGAAGCGAGGAGATCCAGGTCTTCCGGACGGCCCTCGCCGTGCTCGATGCGATGGATGATGCGGTAAAGCCAGCCGGTTCCCTCACGGCACGGCGTGCACTGGCCACAGGACTCTTCGTGGTAGAAGTACGCCAGACGCTCCAGGGCCTTGACCATGCACACGTCCTCGTTCATGACGATCACCGCACCGGAGCCGAGCATCGAACCGGCCTTGGCGATGCTGTCGTAGTCCATGGTGCAGTCCATCATGATGTCGGCGGGCAACACCGGTGCGGAAGAACCGCCCGGGATCACGGCCTTGAGCTTCTTGCCGTCCTTCATGCCACCGGCCATTTCCAGCAGCTCGGCAAACGGCGTACCCAGCGGTACTTCGAAGTTGCCCGGACGATTGACGTGCCCGGATACCGAGAACAGCTTGGTACCGCCGTTGTTGGGCTTGCCCTTCTCGAGGAAGCTCTGCCCGCCGTCGCGGATGATGAACGGCACCGAAGCAAACGATTCGGTGTTGTTGATGGTGGTGGGCTTGCCGTAAAGGCCGAACGAAGCCGGGAACGGCGGCTTGAAGCGCGGCTGGCCTTTCTTGCCCTCCAGGGACTCGAGGAGTGCCGTTTCTTCACCGCAGATGTACGCGCCGTAGCCGTGGTGGGCGAAGAGGTCGAAACTGAACTCGCTGTCCAGGATGTTGTTGCCCAGCAGGCCGGCACGACGGGCTTCGTCCAGTGCTTCTTCAAAGCGCTGGTATTCCTCGAAGATTTCGCCGTGGATGTAGTTGTAGCCACGCTTCACGCCCATGGCGTAAGCCGCAATGATCATGCCTTCGATCAGGGCGTGCGGGTTGAAGCGGTGGATGTCGCGGTCCTTGAAAGTACCGGGTTCGCCTTCGTCGGTATTGCAAACGAGATATTTGTCACCCGGGAACGAGCGCGGCATGAACGACCACTTCAGTCCGGTCGGGAAACCTGCGCCGCCGCGGCCACGCAGGTTGGAACCCTTGACTTCGGCAATCACGTCTTCTTGCGGAATCTTGTTGCCGATGATCTTTTTCAGTGCCTGGTAACCACCGCGCTTGACGTAGGCGTCCAGCTTCCAGCAGTTGGCGTCCGAAGTATCGACACCGTCGAAAATGACGCCGGATACGTACACAGCCATTATTCGAACTCCGCAAGTTTCTGGTCGATCGCTTCGGGGGTCATGAAACTGCACATCTTGTGGTTGTTCACCAGCAGGACTGGAGCATCACCGCAGGCGCCCATGCACTCCCCTTCCAGCAGGGTGAACTTGCCGTCAGCAGTAGTTTCGCCCAGTGCAATCCCGAGTTTTTTCTGCAGGTAGTCTGCTGTATCCACTCCGCCGCGCAGGGCACAGGGCAGGTTGGTGCAAACCGTCAGCTTGTACTTGCCGACCGGCTTCATGTCGTACATGTTGTAAAAGGTGGCAACCTCGTAGGCCGCCACAGGCGGAATGCCCAGATAATCGGCCACGAACTCGACCAGTTCGGTGGTCAGGCAACGCTCTTCCGGTGTCCGGCCTTGTTCGCGACGCTCGGTCAGTGCAATGCGCAGTGCGCCCATCACGGCTGAACGAGCCTGGTCTGCCGGGTATTTGGCAACTTCACGATCGATCAGTTGCAGTGCTTCTGGCGACAACATCAGCGGTCAATCTCCCCGAAAACGATATCCTGGGTGCCGATGATGGAGACCACGTCGGCCAGCATGTGGCCACGGCTCATTTCATCCATCGACGACAGGTGGGCATAGCCCGGTGCCCGGATCTTCAGGCGGTACGGCTTGTTGGCGCCATCGGACACGAGGTAGATGCCGAACTCGCCCTTCGGATGCTCGATGCCGACATAGGCCTCGCCTTCCGGCACGTGCATGCCTTCGGAGAAGAGCTTGAAGTGATGGATCAGCTCTTCCATGTTGCTCTTCATGTCGGCACGGCAGGGAGGCGCAACCTTGTGGTTGTCGGTAATGACCGGCCCCGGATTCTTGCGCAGCCAGTCGACACACTGCTTGATGATGCGGTTCGACTGGCGCAGCTCCTCGATACGGACCAGATAACGGTCGTAGCAGTCGCCGTTGACTCCGACTGGAATGTCGAAATCCAGACGGTCATATACTTCGTAAGGCTGCTTCTTGCGGACGTCCCACTCGATACCGGAACCGCGCAACATGGCGCCGGTAAAGCCCAGTTGCAGGGCGCGCTCGGGCGAGACGACACCAATGCCGACCGTACGCTGCTTCCAGATCCGGTTATCCGTCAGCAGGGTTTCATATTCGTCAACACACTTCGGGAAGCGGCTGGTGAAATCGTCAATGAAATCAAGCAGGCTGCCTTGGCGGTTTTCATTGAGACGGGCCAGTTCACGGTCGTTCTTGATCTTGGAAAATTCGTATTGCGGCATGCTATCCGGCAGGTCGCGGTAGACTCCGCCCGGACGGTAATAAGCGGCATGCATGCGCGCACCGGATACGGCCTCATAACAGTCCATCAGGTCTTCGCGCTCGCGGAATGCGTACAGGAAGACGGTCATGGCCCCGATATCAAGACCGTGCGCCCCCACCCACAGCAGGTGGTTGAGAATCCGGGTGATTTCGTCAAACATCACGCGGATGTACTGGGCCCGCAACGGCACGTCAACGCCAAGCAGCTTTTCTATTGCCATGACGTAAGCGTGCTCGTTGGCCATCATCGACATGTAGTCAAGACGGTCCATGTACGGCACGTTTTGCAGGAATGTCTTGGTTTCTGCCAGTTTTTCCGTACCCCGGTGCAGCAGGCCGATGTGCGGGTCGGCACGCTCGACCACCTCGCCATCGAGTTCAAGCACCAGACGCAGCACACCGTGGGCCGCCGGGTGCTGCGGACCGAAGTTCAGCGTGTAATTGCGGATTTCAGCCACCGTAATTCTCCTCGCGGATGATGCGCGGAGTAATCTCGCGCGGCTCAATGGTCACCGGCTGGTAAATGACGCGGCCTTCGGTCGGGTCGTACCGCATCTCGACATGACCGGAAACCGGGAAGTCCTTGCGGAAGGGGTGGCCGACAAAACCGTAGTCGGTCAGGATGCGCCTCAGGTCCGGGTGACCTTCGAACACGATGCCGTACATGTCGAATGCTTCGCGCTCGTACCAGTTGACCGATGCCCATACATCAATCAGGGACGGCACAACCGGAAAGTCGTCATCCGGAGCAAAGAAGCGCACGCGTAACCGCTGGTTGTTCTGCACGGACATCAGATGCAGCACCACGGCAAAACGCGGCCCGTCACGCAGGCCGTCCCGGTAGGTGCTGTAGTCCATGCCACACAGATCAATACACTGGTCGAAACCAGCCTGATCACGCAGCAACTGGCAGCTAACGGCAATAGAGGAAGCGGAACAGACGATTGTCAGCTCGCCACGGTCGATGGTCGCCGACTCCAGGTGGTCGCCCAAAAGCGACTCCACCCGGGCCTTCAACGCGTCAAGGCTTGATGCCATGTGCGTATCCTTTTATCGGGCGATGGTACAGGTACGTTTGATTTTGTTCTGGAGCTGGATGATGCCGTACAGCAGTGCTTCGGCTGTCGGCGGGCATCCTGGCACATACACGTCTACCGGGACGATGCGGTCGCAACCGCGCACCACGGAATACGAATAGTGGTAATACCCCCCGCCATTGGCACACGAGCCCATGGACAACACCCAGCGCGGCTCGGCCATCTGGTCGTAAACCTTGCGCAGGGCCGGTGCCATCTTGTTACACAGCGTGCCTGCCACGATCATCAGGTCGGACTGACGCGGGCTGGGACGGAACACGATACCGAACCGGTCAAGGTCATAGCGCGAAGCACCAGCATGCATCATCTCCACCGCACAGCAGGCAAGACCGAACGTCATGGGCCACAGCGAGCCTGTGCGCGTCCAGTTCAGGACCTTGTCAGCAGAAGTGGTGATGAAGCCCTTTTCGAGTACGCCTTCTATTCCCATTCCAGCGCTCCTTTTTTCCACTCGTAGATAAAGCCGACCACGAGAATCGCGAGGAATACCAGCATGGCGCCAAAGCCGAACATGCCGATTTCCCGCAGCACGATGGCCCACGGGAACAGGAATGCAATTTCGAGGTCGAACAGAATGAAAAGGATGGCAACGAGATAGTAGCGGACATCGAACTTCATCCGGGCATCTTCAAATGCCTCGAAGCCGCACTCATAGGGAGAGTTTTTTTCCGGGTCTGGCCGATTGGGAGAAATCAGCTTGCCCAGCAAAATTGGAACGACACCCACCATGATGCCAATAATGACAAACATGAGGACAGGGAAATAGTTCTCCAGCATATCCCGATTTACCCCCAAAAAAAAGGGAGCATCGCTCCCTTTATTGACAACCGTTTATCCGGTTTTAATTTTTTTGGTGCCGACAGTGAGACTCGAACTCACACGACCGCAGTCACTACCCCCTCAAGATAGCGTGTCTACCAATTCCACCATGTCGGCATCAGTCAATCTTAATCAGTCCGGAATCTTGTTTCCGGAAGGATTGGAATTCTGATTTGCTAAATTGTCACCTGCATTTTGCTGAACCTTTTGAGGAACAGCCTGACCACTCATGACGCCCAGTGCATTTTCTTTCTTGGGCACACCAAACATGAGAGCCATTGCCAGACAGGTCGCAAAGAACACCGTCGAACAAACCGCAGTTGTTCGACTCAAAAAATTCGCCGAACCACTAGCGCCAAATAAGCTCCCGGAAGACCCGCCACCAAAAGCGGCCCCCATATCAGCACCTTTGCCATGCTGCATGAGCACCAACACAATCACCGCAATTGCGGAGACAATGTTAACGATCCATACTAGGGTTTTCAGAATTTCCATACTTTATCTATTTCGCTGCTGTTTCGCAAATTTTTCTAAACTGCGCCGCGTCGAGAGAAGCTCCACCAACCAGCGCACCATCAACTTGCGGCAGCGTCATAATCTCATCGACATTATCAGCCTTGACCGATCCGCCGTAGAGGACGGAGATATTACAGGACTTTCCGGAACAGTCAAAAACTTTTTCACGGATGGCATCGTGCATCTCGGCAATCTGGTCGAGACCGGCCACCTGCCCCGTGCCAATCGCCCAGACAGGCTCATAAGCGATGCAGACCTGCGCACGCCCGGAAAGCACATCCCGCACCCCTTCGATTTGTGCAGCCACAAACGCCAGATGATTGCCTGCCGCGCGCTCGGACAGGCTTTCCCCGACACACACGACCGGCAACAGACCAGCAGCGTAGACAGCCTCGACCTTCAACCGCAACGAGGCATCGTCCTCGCCAAAATACTGACGACGTTCGGAATGCCCGAGCAACACCTCCCGGCAACCGCAGTCGGCCAGCATGGCAGCAGAAACCTCACCTGTATAGGCACCATCAGCAGAAAAACGGCTGACATCCTGCGCTGCCAACCCCGTCCGGCGCCCGGACAACAGACTGGCAACCTGCCCCAGATACACCGTCGGCACGCCCAGTGACACATGCCCGGCATCACATGCCGGATCTGCCAGCAACGCCGCCACCAGCTCGGCATTGCGCGCCTGCCGACCAAACATCTTCCAGTTGCCGATTACCCGTTTTGCCATTGCGTACACCACCAGCCGAATCTTGCAAAGCGCGCATTATATATGAGCACACCCGTTGAGCTGTCCAGCCGGTGCATCGTTACACGACTTGTAATAATTCTGAAAAACGACCGCTCTACCATCAGCGCCATTCCTTCACTAGGCCCCACCACGGAGCACCCTGATGAACCTGTCCGTCCGTATCGCTGCCGCAGCCACTCTCGCCGGAAGTTTCGCCGTCGCCCATGCGGCCAACATCACCGGTGCCGGCGCCACCTTTCCTTATCCGCTGTACGCCAAATGGGCCGAAGCCTACAAGGTCAAGACCGGCAACGCCATGAACTACCAGTCGATCGGCTCCGGTGGCGGCATCAAGCAGATCAAGTCGCGCACGGTGGATTTCGGAGCCTCCGACAAGCCTCTCAAGCCCGAAGAACTCCAGGAAGCCGGCCTGACCCAGTTCCCGACCGTCGTTGGCGGCGTGGTACCGGTCGTGAATATCCCCGGCATCCAGCCGGGCCAGCTCAAGCTGACCGGTCCGCTGCTCGCCGACATCTACATGGGCAAGATCACCAAATGGAACGACCCGGCCATCCGCCAGATCAACCCGGGCGTCAACCTGCCGGCCACCGGCATCTATCCGGTCCGCCGCTCTGACGGCTCAGGCACCACCTTCGTGTTCACCAACTACCTGTCCAAGGTCTCCCCGTCCTGGGCCAAGGATGTCGGAGCCGATGCCGCAGTCAACTGGCCCGGCAAGACCGTCGGCGGCAAGGGTAACGAAGGGGTCGCCAACTACGTGACCAAGCTCAAGGGCTCGATCGGCTACGTGGAATACGCCTACGCCAAGCAGAACAAGATCCCGCATGCAGCCCTGAAAAACGAGGCCGGAGTATTCGTGCAGCCGGACGAAGCCACCTTCAAGGCCGCGGCAGCCAACGCCAAGTGGAGCATCAAGAACGATTTCTATGAAATCCTGACCAACCAGCCGGGCAAGGATTCGTGGCCGATCACCAGCGCCACCTTCATCCTGATGCCGAAAAAGCCGGACAACACCGCCCAGGCGCTCGAAGCCCTCAAGTTCTTCAACTGGGCCTATACCGACGGCAGCAAGATGGCACTGGACCTCGACTACATCCCGCTGCCGGACAATGTCCAGAAGATGATCCGCGACAGCTGGAAACAAAATATTCTTGATGCCAACGGCAAATCCGTCTGGAAATAAACATAAAATCGGCAGTTTCTCCCGACCACTCGGCTCGGGGGAGATTGACACTCCGAGCCGGGGAAGTATCCTCCCCGGCTTTTTCCACTGTCAGCCAGAGTACACACTCCATGGAACTCAGCCCTCTTGAACGCCAGCTTGCCCGGCAGAAACAGCTCGACATGCTGTTCCGGATGGCGACGCGGTTCTTTGCCTTTTTCGTGCTGGCCCTGCTTCTGGGCATCCTGGGCTCGCTGGTCATCGGTGCCATGCCGTCCATCAGCAAGTTCGGTTTTGGCTTCCTGTTTACTGATGCATGGGATCCGGTGCAGGAAAACTTCGGCGCACTGGCACCGATCTACGGCACCCTCATCACCTCCGCCATTGCCCTGCTGGTCGGTGTTCCGGTGTCATTCGGCATCGCCGTCTTCCTGACCGAACTCTGTCCGGCCTGGCTGCGCCGCCCCTTGGGCATTGCCATCGAGCTGCTGGCCGGCATCCCGTCGATCATCTACGGCATGTGGGGCCTGTTCGTTTTCGCACCGTTCTTCTCCGAACACATCCAGCCGTGGATGATCGAGCACCTGGGTGAATTGCCAGTACTCGGTGCCCTGTTCCAGGGTTTCCCGATCGGCATCGGCATTTTCACCGCCGGCCTGATCCTCGGCATCATGATCATCCCGTTCATCGCCTCGGTCATGCGTGACGTCTTTGAAGTCGTGCCGCCGATGTTCAAGGAGTCGGCCTACGGCCTTGGCGCCACCACCTGGGAAGTCGTGCGCTACGTCGTCCTGCCCTATACCAAGACCGGCGTGGTCGGCGGCATCATGCTCGGACTCGGCCGCGCCCTCGGCGAAACCATGGCCGTCACCTTCGTGATCGGCAACGCCTACCAGATTTCCGCCGCCCTGTTCGAACCGGGCAACTCGATTGCCTCGGCCCTGGCCAACGAATTTGCCGAAGCCGACGGCACGCTCTACCTGTCGTCCCTGATCGAACTCGGCCTGATCCTGTTCTTCATCACCTTTGTGGTGCTCGCCTGCTCCAAGCTGCTGCTGTTGCGCCTGAAGAAAAACGAAGGCAAGCAGAGCTAAGCGAGACATTCATCATGAACAAATCCCTCTATCAGCGCCGCCGTTTCACCAATGCCTTCAACCTGACCATGTCGATGGCCACGGTGGCGTTCGGCCTGTTCTGGCTGGCCTGGATCCTCTACACCCTGCTGGCCAACGGCCTGTCGGGCATTTCTCCGGACATCTTCACCAAGATCACCCCGCCGCCAGGCAGCCAGGGCGGTCTGGCCAACGCCATCTACGGCAGCCTGCTGATGACGTTCTTCGGCACCCTGATCGGCACGCCGATCGGCATCCTGGCCGGCGTGTACCTGGCCGAGTTCGGCAACCGCGGCTGGCTGGCTCCGGCCACGCGCTTCATCAACGACATCCTGCTGTCGGCGCCGTCGATCGTGATCGGCCTGTTCATCTACGAAGTCTACGTCGTGTCGGTCGGCCACTTTTCCGGCTGGGCCGGCTCGATGGCGCTGGCCCTGATCGTGATTCCGGTGGTCGTGCGCACGACGGAAAACATGCTGCGCCTCGTACCCAACAGCCTGCGTGAAGCCGCGGCAGCACTGGGCGCACCGCAGTGGAAGGTGATCCTCGGAGTCACCCTGCGCGCCTCCAAGGCCGGGGTGCTGACCGGCATCCTGCTGGCCGTGGCACGCATTTCCGGCGAAACCGCTCCGCTGCTGTTCACCGCGCTCAACAACCAGTTCTGGAATTCGAACATGAACGCGCCGATGGCCAACCTGCCGATCGTGATCTTCCAGTTCGCCATGAGCCCGTACGACGACTGGCACACGCTGGCCTGGGCCGGCTCGTTGCTGATCACCTTCAGCGTCCTTGCCCTCAACATCCTCGCCCGCGTGCTGGGCAGCAAAAACGCCCACAAATAAGCCTTACCGGATACTGCGACCATGATGACCAACGAAAACATCAAGCTCGAGGTCAAGGACCTCAACTTCTACTACGGCAATTTCCACGCCCTCAAGAGCATCAACATGCAGATCCCGACCGGCAAGGTCACCGCCTTCATCGGCCCGTCGGGATGCGGCAAATCGACACTGCTGCGGATTTTCAACCGCATGTACGAGCTGTATCCGGGCCTGCGTGCCGAAGGCGAACTGCTGCTGGACGGCAAGAACATCCTCGGCCGTGACGTGGACGTGAACCTGCTGCGCGCCAAGGTCGGCATGGTGTTCCAGAAGCCGACCCCGTTCCCGATGTCGATTTTCGACAACGTGGCCTTCGGCGTGCGCCTCTACGAAAAGCTCAGCAAGAGCGAACTGGAAGAACGGGTGGAGTGGGCCCTGCGCAAGGCCGCCATCTGGGACGAGGTGAAAAACAAGCTCAACCAGTCCGGCAACTCGCGGTCCGGAGGGTAGAAACAGCGCCTGTGCATAGCCCGTGCCGTGGCCTCCAAGCCCGAAGTGCTGCTTCTGGACGAGCCGACTTAGGCACTGGACCCGATCTCGACCGCGCAGATCGAAGAGCTGGTGCACGAGCTCAAGGAGAACTACACCATCGCCATCGTCACCCACAACATGCAGCAGGCTGCCCGCGTATCGGACTACACCGCCTACATGTACCTGGGCGA
>RRZT011640268.1_pt1 | contig 33087 bp, 28 predicted proteins | sample 2165551 | NCBI WGS metagenome assembly RRZT01 (sample SAMN10456910, study PRJNA506462) | wastewater metagenome | biome: wastewater; feature: sludge; material: wastewater sludge; isolation source: wastewater sludge with Escherichia coli K12::gfp cells carrying plasmid... | place: USA: Moscow, Idaho...
CTTTGGATCCAACGGCCCAATAACCCTCTGGCCCTCGAAAAGTAGGAATACCACTTTCTGCTGATATGCCGGCACCGGTAAGAACGGTAATCTGTCCCTTCTTAGCGGCAATCTGATGGAGCAGGTCGTGCAGGGTTTGTTGCATAGTCTCTGTGAGGCTGTTGATTTTTTCTATACAGTTTTGTTGTAGATGCTTATAAAAAAAAATGCAATATTTTCGACAAATCGGCGGATTTTTGGTGATGCGCATTGACAAATTTGTTATTCACTGAAGCGTGTTTATCACCAGATACTGTAAGGTAGGTAAAGGTAATTAATTATTTAGTGCTTCCAGTGCCCAATGCGTTTTTTTGGTAAAGGCTTATTCGTGCATTTATCAAGAGAATTATTGACGGAAGAAAGTATAGGAAAACATGGAGATAGTATATTTTTTTGACCAAGATGGTCTTGCTCAATATAGCGAAGAACATGGCACAGTGCCTGAGCAACTCATTGTTAACTTTTCGGAATTTACCTTTGCGAGTAAACGAGATACTATTTTTGTTATTACCCATACAAATTCTGAGGCAGTTTCCCGGATTGTTCATGCGTTGCGTCAGGACCCGCGCACAGGGCTACAGCCTCTCTATACCACAAAAACCTTTGGTAAGCCACTTGATCTGCTGGTGGATGGAAGCATAGAAACGGAAGAAGATATTGCTGACAAGTCCGGGCCTATTCTTGAGCATCTCCTTCGCTTAAATGAGGCTGTCTTTCTCGAGGATGCAAACGACTATATTCGCGTCCTTGCCCTTCTGTATTCAAGACCCAATATGCGCCTGGCGCCGCATAGGGTATGGCTTGATGAATATGCCTATGCCTATTCATTATTGGAAGCCATGCTTGGCTCCGCGCATATCGTTGCCTCCCGCCTAGCCACGCTGTGCGAATGGCAGTATTTGCACAGAAAAAATCTAGTCGATCGAACAACCCATTGTCCGATATGCAGTAGTCTACAGATAAACTACATAGACCTCTGCCCCAATTGTAAGCACAGCGATATTGAGGAGCAGCTGTTTATCTCCTGTAACCACTGCCACTCTTCAGAGCCGGAAGAGGCATTTTTGCAGGATGACTATCTCTTTTGCAACAACTGTAAAAGGATTCTGCGGCAGGTAAAAGAGGATTACGACTGGGTGCAAGGAAATTTCCACTGCCGATCTTGTGGCTATACCTTTCGGCGAGCCGAAATTCAGGCCCACTGTCTATGTTGCGGAACGGTTATGCCGATTGAGCGTTTGCTAGTGCGGCAGGTCTATAATTATGAGCTGACTGAAGAGGGGGTTGCCGCTGCGATTGCGGGTAAGATCTCTGCCTCTTTTCAAGAGCATGAACTGAAGATTGGCAATCAAGTTAACCCAGTTTTTTTTATCAATATGATCAATTGGTTGCTTGATTTCTGCGGTCGACATAACAGTGAAGCATTCACTTTGTTGGGCATTCGCATTAACTCAGCGGCAAATTTTGATAATACCGATGTGAGACGTGGTGTTATGGATCTGTGCGACAGCTTTGTCTTTCGCTTGCGGGAGCATATCCGGAGCGCAGATTTACTCAGTCGGTTTGACCAGAAAACAATTTGGCTCCTTTTGCCTAAAACTGGTGAGCCGGAATTTCAGGTTGTTCTGAAAAGGGTCAAGAACCTGCAGATAGAACATGAGGGCCTTGCCAGTGAAAAGCTGACATTTTCTATGGTGGCCTTTCATGCCCCAGACGACATTGTGGCTGACGAAACGAGCGCATACCTGCTTGACAGACTCACCAGGGAAATGGAAGAGATAGAATCAGACTGAGTTGGGTTGGCGTAAGGCCTTTTCACATTGACGAAGAGGGGAGCTGGCTTTTAGGAGCGGAAAAAATGGGGCAGGAGATCGAGCGTAAATTTTTGCTTGTGAACGACGGCTGGCGTCTATTAGCTGAAGGTGAACTATTTCAGCAGGGTTATATCTGTGCAGATTCACAGAAGACAGTGCGCATTCGACTTGCTGGCAAGAAAGGTTTTCTCACTATAAAAGGGGCAACTAAGGGGATCAGCCGTGCGGAATTTGAGTATGAAATTCCTTTCGAGGATGCCACTCAGTTATTGGCGACCCTTTGCGCTCAGCCTTGCATTGAAAAGACCCGCTACCGCGTTTTTCATGAAGGATTTACCTGGGAAATCGACGAATTCCTCGGGGTAAATAAGGGACTTATTGTTGCTGAAATTGAACTCGAATCTGAAGATGAGTTCTTTACCAAACCTGAGTGGCTGGGGGCCGAGGTCAGCGGAGATCCCAGATACACCAACGCCATGCTCAGCCGCTTCCCTTATAGTACCTGGGAAAAGACACCTTAAAATGAAAAGCTATGCTTTTTTCTCTGGCTCAAAGGTCCGCATGGCAGAGAGGAAGTCGGGGAGGTGGCGAATAAGCCGCATAATGCTGTGACGATGTTGCCAACCCCGGGAACGAAAGCGCTTGCGCCATTGAGGAGACGAGTAAAATCGTTTGACATGGGTATTGTAAAGGTGATCCAGTGTCTCCCAGGAGTCAATGCCCTTAGGGAGAAAGACAAAATTTAAGCAGTTCATGAGACGCCAGTCATCTTTCACCTGCCCCATTTCTGTGATGTTTTGCCAAACCGGAGCACCGTGAAAGGGTGTAAATTTTGCCATATTCATGTCATCAAGATCAAGTGAGAGGGCAAGGTCGCTTGTTTTCTGCGCAGATTCAACTGTCTCTCCGGGCAGTCCCATCATAAAAAGGCCTTTGACCCGCAGGCCAGATTGCTGAATTGCCAGCACTGTGTCTCGTACTGTCTCGAGGTAAACTCCCGGCTTATGAATTTCAAGTAAGCTGGGCTCTCCGCTCTCTATCCCCAGGGAAACCATCAGGCACCCTGCCCTTCGCAAGAGGGCAAGAAGTTCCTTTTCAGCATGTCCGACACGGACAGCACAGTTGAACTGCACCCCTAATGGTTTATCAATCAGCAGGCGGCAGAGGGTTTCAATGCGGTCCCTGTGCAGGGTAAAGAGGTCGTCATAGATGTTTAAGTGACGAATGCCAAATTGCTTGCGCAGATATTTAATATGTTCGTAGATATACTCAGCAGAATTGTAACGATAACCGCGCTGGAACACGGAGCGGTCGCAATATGAACACTGATAGGGGCAGCCCCGGCTGGTGATCATGGTGCCACCAGGGGCCTTAATATAGCTGAAAAGTGGCAGGCTGTACTGTTGCGGGAAGCCGTCTAGTTTTTCATAGGCCGGGAAGGGGAGGGAGTCAAGATCAGCAATGTGTTCCCTGACCGGGTTAGCGCAAATGGTCTCGCCATCTCGCCAGATGAGCCCTGCAATGCTTGCTGGTGTGTAGCCTTCAGCAAGGGCCAGTACCGTCTCTTCTCCTTCACCCATACACAAAAAATCAATATGCGGGAATTCCTGCAGGAGCTGGCTCCCCAGGGCAGAGATGTGAACTCCGCCAAAGACAGTTTGAATGTGGGGATGGCTAGCTTTCAGCTTAGAGGCTATGGTATAACCATCCAAAAAAGCAGAGGTGGTGCTGGCAAAACCGACTAGTCCCGGCTGCCCGGCCAGTATTCGCGTAATCGCCTCTTCAGTGTTTTTGGGAGGATGTGGGCCCAGGCAGTCAAGAATTTGTACCGCATGTCCCCGTTTGGCGAGATAGGCGGCAATGGATAAAAGGCCCAGGGGGGCCATACGATTGGCAATGGGGCTTATATCTTTTTTGCCTGGGATCCAGTTGGAACCAGCAGGATGGACAAGGGTAATATTCACGGAATTGGCCAGTGCGGCACGGAAAAGAGATTCATAATTGACGATAAGTATACATGACGGCACATCCTAACAAAGACAGTTTCTTCACCGCAAGGGATAAAAAAAACGGGGATAGCGTGGGGCAGAGTAATCCTCTTTCTCTCTGGTCATTTTTTGATCAAGTCTATTGTATATCTTTGCGTAATCGAGCAGACCGTCGACTGGAAGCAGGAAAACAATTTGCCCGGGTCGGCCTGGCGGACAGGGTGGAATATGTACTGGTGGATAAGGAGCACGATGATCCACAAAAAGGTATCTATGAGTCACACCTCCTTTGCATGCAGAAAGGGATTGCCGCAGCCGCCAGGCGCATCCTTATTTTTGAAGATGATGTGGTCTTTGCCGCAAATACACTTAAATTTCAAAAAAAGCTGGCAAAGATACTCAAGTTTTTGCGCGAAGATAAAAGTTGGGATATCCTTTTTTTGGGATGCATGGTCTCAAAGAGCAGGAAACTGCGCGGATTTCCCATCTGCCAGGTCCAGTACCGCAGCCTCACCCACGGCTATGTCATTACCGAAGATTTTGCCCGTGTCATTGTACAGGAGCACCCATGGCACAATAAAGCCTATGATGATTTCCTGCGAGATTTGCACAGTGAGCGTATGTTCACCGCCTACCCTTCCATTGCCTTTCAGAGTAATTCACCCTCGGATAATGACGCCTATCTCTGGCTGGATCGGATGCGGCGGTGTTTTGGCGGGCTAACCGGTCTGCAAAAATTTGACGAGTGGTATCACCGCTATAGCTGGTGGTTAATCGGTGGCCATATCTTTTTATTGGGCCTGCTTATGTTTTTATGGGCCTCACCATGAACGGTGTCGGCAGACAAGATTGGCAGCAAGCGAGGCCTTGTTCATACCAGGATTATCGGTTACAAAAAAGACCAGTCTCTCTAGCAGAACTAGCGGGCTATGCTGCCTTTTTTTTTGCCGTTATTTTATTTTTTTTAGCGCCTAAAACGGCCTGGTTGCCGCTTGCCCTCTTTCTCCTTGCCTGCTTCCTGACCCCGTTTTATCCTGGTTGTCCTTTCTTCTTTCCCGTAATCAGCCGGGGAGAAAAAAAATCCGGCCAGATTGTCCTTACCTTTGATGACGGGCCAGATCAGCATTCCACAGTGCCCTTACTTCAACTGTTGCAGCAGCACAGGGTGCCAGCCACCTTTTTTGTGAATGGCAAGCGGGTCAGGAAATACCCTGTTCTTGCCACGGAAATAGCGGCCCAAGGTCATGAAATAGGCAATCATACCTATACCCATGATCCCTGTATTATGTTCCGTAAGTCCGAGCGGCTGGTGCGGGAAATAGAGTTAACCCAGCGAATTTTGGCCCGGCATGGCATTTTTCCAGTCTTTTTCAGGCCGCCGGTTGGGGTGAACACGCCAGCCTATGGCGAGGCCCTTTTTCGTACCGGACTCATTGCTGTTAACTTTAGCTGCCGTATCAGAGACATGGGCAATAGGCGCATCACTGGGCTGGCTGCCCGAGTTCTTCGACAAGTTGGGTCAGGTGATATTGTACTCCTTCATGATGTTGCTCCCGCAGGTGGCGACAAGGCCCTAAGAGAGTGGCTTGAGCAAATTGACCTTCTTCTTATCGGATTGGCCAAGAGGAGGCTGCAGGTTGTTTCTCTCAGTGAGTTTGCGGCCGATTCTGTGAAAAAAAGGAGTTAAAGCACCACCTTTTATCACAACAAGCCTCATTAGCAGTGTACCTTTTCTGCTGGTTTTCCAGGCATATCTCTGTTAGCCTGCTGTTATAGAAGGTGAGGTGCACTAAGTGGTACCTCGTTTCCAGGAGTCACTGCACGGAGGACATTATGCGCTACACTCGAAGGCAATTTATCAAGATCAGTTCTGCTGGCCTGGCGGGTTCGAGCATGATTAAATTAGGCTTGGGTCCCACAAAGGAAGCACTGGCTGAAGTGCGCCAGTACAAGCTGCAAAAGGCCAAGGAAGTGCGAAATACCTGTACCTACTGTTCTGTCGGCTGCGGGCTACTTATCTACAGCCAGGGCGACGGGTCAATGAATGCCCGAGAAAGCATTATCCATATTGAGGGTGACCCTGATCATCCGGTAAACCGCGGCACGCTTTGTCCCAAAGGCGCTGGGCTCCTTGACTATGTTCATAGTGAAAGCCGTTTGCGCTATCCGGAGTACCGCAAACCAGGGGCCAAGGAGTGGCAACGCATATCCTGGGAAGAGGCCTTTAGCCGCATTGCCACCCTGATGAAAAAAGACAGGGATGCCAATTTCATCGCTAAAAATGAGCAGGGCGAGACCGTGAACCGCTGGTTATCCACCGGTTTTCTGGCAGCCTCAGCAGCCAGTAACGAGGCTGGCTACCTGACACACAAGATAGTTCGCAGCCTGGGCATACTCGCCTTTGATAATCAGGCCAGGGTCTGACACGGCCCCACGGTGGCAAGTCTTGCCCCCACGTTTGGCCGCGGCGCAATGACCAATCATTGGGTCGATATAAAAAATGCAAATCTCATCCTCATCATGGGCGGCAATGCCGCTGAGGCCCATCCCTGCGGGTTTAAATGGGTAACAGAGGCCAAGGCCCATAACGGGGCCAAGCTGATCGTGGTGGATCCACGTTTCACGCGTTCTGCCGCAGTGGCCGATGTCTATGCCCCCATTCGGGCTGGAAGTGACATTGCCTTTCTTGGCGGGGTGATTAACTACCTGCTGAGCACGGACTCGATCAACCACGAGTATGTCAATAACTATACGGATTTCAGCTTTCTTGTTGATGAAGGTTTTACCTTCAAAGATGGCCTGTATAGCGGATATAACGTAGAAAAAAGGAGCTATGATAAAAGCACCTGGAAGTACCAGCTTGGTGATGACGGCTATGTGCGCACCGATCCGAGCAGGCAAGACCCCAGATGTGTTTATCAGCTGTTGAAGAAGCACTATTCCCGTTATACACCAGAGATGGTGGAACAGGTCTGTGGCACATCCAAGGATCTGTTTCTGCAGATCTGTACCATGATTGCCGAGACAGCGGTGCCGAATAAAACCATGTCCTCGCTCTACGCCTTGGGCTGGACACAGCACTCCAAGGGGTCGCAGAATATTCGCACCACCTGTATGATCCAGCTCCTTTTGGGTAATATCGGTATGGCAGGTGGCGGGGTAAACGCACTGCGGGGGCATTCCAATATCCAGGGGCTAACAGACCTTGGTCTGTTGACCAACCTCTTGCCAGGTTATATGAATCTTGCAAAGGATGCGGCTCCTGGGCAGTATAATCCCTCGCTTACTCCCAAAGAGCGGGCCAAGGCATATCTCGACAAATCTTCGATTAAACCACTTAGGCCCAATCAGATGAGTTACTGGCAAAATTATGGGCGCTTTTTTGTCAGCACCATGAAGGCCTGGTATGGGGATGCCGCCACCGAGGAAAACGGCTGGTGTTTTGAATGGCTGCCCAAACTGGATAAACCCTACGATATTCTGCAGGTTTTTGAGAACATGCACGAGGGCAAGATGAATGGGTATTTTTGCCAGGGATTCAATCCACTTGCCTCGGCACCATGTAAGATAAAGGTTTCAAATGCCCTCTCCAAACTGAAGTATCTGGTGGTGATTGATCCGCTGGCAACAGAAACCTCCGAGTTCTGGCAAGATCATGGGGAATATAACGATGTAGATCCATCCGCCATACAAACCGAAGTCTTTCGTTTACCCTCAACCTGCTTTGCCGAAGACAGTGGTTCTCTGGTCAATTCTTCCCGGTGGCTGCAATGGCACTGGAAGGCAGCTGATCCTCCAGGGGAAGCCCGCAGCGACCAGATGATCATGGCTGGCATTTATCTGAAATTAAAAGAGATGTATGCCAAGGATGGGGGTGCCTTCCCCGATCCTATCCTGAAGATGGATTGGCCTTATCTTATGTCCGATGAACCTTCCCCTGAGGAGCTGGCCAGGGAGTTTTCCGGCAAGGCGCTTCGCGATGTAACTGATCCTAAGGATACCAGTAAGGTGCTGGTCAAGGCCGGGCAGCAGCTGAACAGCTTTGCCGAGCTGCGTGATGATGGCTCAACCTCGTGTGGTTGCTGGCTCTTTGCCGGATCCTGGTCGGAGCAAGGCAACCTGATGGCCCGCCGCGACAACAGCGATCCATACGGAATCGGACAAACCCTGGGATGGGCCTTCTCCTGGCCAGCCAACCGCAGGGTGCTCTACAACAGGGCCTCCTGTGATCTACAGGGAAAGCCCTTTGACGCGAAACGCACCCTCATCTCATGGAGTGAGAATAAGCAGCGCTGGCTCGGTTCGGATATTCCGGATTATGGAGCCACCACAGCGCCGGCGGTTGGTATGGGGCCTTTTATTATGAATCCGGAAGGCGTGGGACGTCTTTTTGCCGTGGATAAAATGGCCGAAGGGCCTTTTCCCGAGCACTACGAGCCAGTAGAGTCACCTCTAGCGGCGAACCCCTTTCATGCAGACAACAAGATGGCTCGTTTTAATCCGGCGGCGCGCATCTTTAAAAGCGACATCAGCTCATTTGGCACCGCTGAGGAGTTCCCCTATGTGGGCACAACTTACCGTTTGACTGAGCATTTTCATTTCTGGACCAAACATGTTTTGCTCAATGCAGTACTGCAGCCGGAGCAATTTGTGGAAGTGGGGGAAGAGCTGGCAAAAGAAAAAGGTATACGAGGAGGCGATACGGTGCGGGTTAGCTCCAAACGGGGTTTTATAGTTGCCGTGGCCGTAGTTACAAAGCGCATACGGACGCTCACTGTCACGGGGAAAAAGGTGCATACTGTCGGGATTCCCTTACACTGGGGTTTTTTGGGGGTGGCAAAAAATGGCTACCTGGCCAACACCCTGACCCCCTTTGTAGGCGATGCTAATACCAACACCCCTGAATTTAAAGCCTTTCTCGTGAACATCGAGAAGGTATAAGGAGGTATGCCATGGGATTGCAAACCTTAGATATCAGCGCCCGTTCTGCCACAACTACACCTCCTCCCGGGGTACGAAAATCTCCGGAGTTGGCTAAACTCATCGACATCTCAAAGTGTATTGGTTGTAAGGCCTGCCAAGTTGCCTGCATGGAGTGGAATGACCTGCGTGATAGTGTTGGCGTCAATGTGGGCAGCTACGATAACCCTGTCGACTTCAGCGCCCAGTCGTGGACCGTGATGCGCTATAAGGAAGTTGAAAGTGCTAAGGGTAAACTGGAGTGGCTTATTCGTAAAGACGGCTGCATGCACTGCAGCGAGCCCGGTTGCCTCAAGGCCTGCCCGGCTCCAGGGGCTATCGTCCGCTACAGTAATGGCATTGTCGATTACCACCAGGAGCACTGCACAGGCTGCGGCTACTGCATTATTGGCTGCCCCTTTAACATCCCTCGCATATCTGCAAAGGATGGCAAGGCCTACAAGTGCACTCTCTGTTCTGATCGAGTTGCTGTGGGTTCAGAGCCGGCCTGTTCAAAAACATGTCCAACAAAGGCTATTGTTTTTGGCACCAAAGACGATATGCTCAGTTATGCAGCCACTCGTGTAGTGGAAATTAAGAAGCGAGGGTTTGACAAGGCCGGCATCTATAACCCGCCTGGCGTGGGCGGCACCCATGTGCTGTATGTGCTCCCGCATGCAGACACCCCAGAACTCTATCACGGCTTGCCAAAGAATCCGGAGGTGAGCCCCTTGGTGGCTTTCTGGAAAGGCACGGTCAAAACCATAATAAACACTGGCTTAACGGCTGCTGTCTTAGCCGCCTTTTTCCACTATGTGGTTGTGGGCCCCAACAGTGAGGAACACAAGAAGGAGGATGCAGCATGAAAACGACACAGATGGTACAAAGATATACCGCCAGCGAGCGTTGCAACCACTGGCTCGTGGCCATCAGCTTTATCTTAACGACCCTTTCTGGACTTGGTTTCTTTCACCCGGGATTCTACTGGCTCACCAATCTCTTTGGCGGAGCAGTGTGGGCTCGGATCCTACATCCTTATTTTGCGGCCTTTTTGGTGCTCTCATTTTTGGTGTGGTTATTCCGTCTTCGTCATTACCTGGGTATCACCAAGGAAGACAGGAAGTGGGCTGGCGAAATTTCCGCAATTATGCGCAATAAAATGGATGCTGCGCCCCCGGTCGGCAAGTTTAATTTTGGCCAAAAAATGCTGTCCAGTGCCATGTTTGTGCTCATTCTTCTCCTTCTTGCAAGCGGTATTTGTATCTGGCAGCCATGGTTCGCTGATGACTTTAGCGTGCCAACGCGTCGGATCGCTGTGGTGGTGCATTTTTTATCGGCTTCTGCTGTGATCCTCGCATTCATTGTCCATGTCTATGCGGCCATCTGGACCTCGGGATCCATCTCGGGCATGGTGCGGGGCTGGGTCAATAAAGACTGGGCTCTGGCTCACAGTGAACTGTGGTATAAAAAGATGATAGAAGAGCGGAAGGAAGCCCGCGGCGGGGCAGGAAAGGTAACTGAGAAGACAGCCGCATCATGAGCCCGCAACGCATCCTGCAGCAGGGGGAGATAGAAGACGCCAGAGGGGGCATCGAAGAGAGTCGACTCCCTTTGGCTGATCTTTTTCTTAGCCGAGAGAAGAGATGTGAGCAACTTAGCCAGGATGGGCAGCTCTTTTCGGAGTACCTCGATTTTGTGCAGAGGCTTTGCACAGTGCAGCACAGGGAATTGGCCCTATTTCAACTTGCTATTCCCGACGTGCTTCCCAATGCGTCATTCCCCTTGGATGGGAAAGTGGCATTGGCAAAGCTACCGGTACTTGCTCGCGCAGTGGCTGTGGCAATGATAAGCCAAAGTCCAGAAGTGGAAAGTATTCTCTCCCTTGCTGAGTTACAGGATGAGTGGATTCTGACCCAAGCCAGGGCTTTGCTCTCCGGAGACTTGGAAAAGGTGGAGGCTAAAACCGCTCCGCTTCTTGGGGCAGCACTGCAGCTCGCCTGGACAGGTATAGTTAAAGCACAAGCGGGCTTACCACAGGCGCGTGAAGAGGAAAGCCCAGTCTGCCCTCTTTGCGGTGGGCAACCGGTTGCGGCTGTGATTGAGGCCGCCGGGGCAAATCAGGGCCTGCGCTATTTGCATTGCAGTCTCTGTGGTGCATCCTGGCATATGGTGCGGGCAAAGTGCACGAGTTGTGACAACTCAAAGGATATTCAGTACTTTAGTCTGCAGCAATTATATCCGCACGTGGCGGCGGAAGCCTGCCCGGCCTGCCGCAGTTATCTGAAAGTTATGTTTAAGGAGAAGGAGCCTGAGCTCGAACCAACCATAGATGATCTGGCTAGCATGGCGCTCGATATTCGCATGGGAGAGGCGGGTTACAGCAAGAGTTCAACGAACTTCTTGTTCTATCCTGGCTAAAAGGTCAGTTCTTTTTCTTCCGTCCACTTCGTTCTCTAAAAAAGAGCTGTACAGGCACACGATCAAGCCCTAATCCTTCCCGGAAACAGTTGGTGAGGTACCGCTGGTACGAGAAATGAATACCTTTGGGATCATTGGAAACCACCACAAAACGCGGCGGTGCCGTGGCAAGTTGCGAGGTATAATAGAATTTGAGTCGCCGTCCATGGTAGTAGGGAGGTTCATGGTGTTCAACGGCCTGTGCCAGCAGGCGGTTGAGTGCGGCGGTGGGAAAACGTTCATTGTACTGGCGCTGTACCTTACCCATCTCCGGGAAAAGCCGTTTAATGCCGGTTTTTTCCAAGGTGGATACCTTGAGCACTGGGGCGTAGGGTATAAATTTCAGTGCCATCTGCACTTCTTCCAACACCTGCTCTTGCCGCACCTTATCTTCTTTAATCAGGTCCCACTTGTTGATTAAGATCATCAGAGCCCGCCCCTGTTCAAGGGTGTAGCTGATCACCTTGATATCCTGCTCCGTAATCCCTTCTTCGGCGTCAATGAGAACCAGTGCCAGGTCGCAGCGGCTTAAGGCATGTAAGGTCTTGAGTACCGAAAATTTCTCCAGTTTATCTTTTGTTTTGCCCCGGCGACGGATACCTGCCGTGTCTATGAGCAGATAGTTGTACTGGTCTCTCGTCAGCAGGGTGTCAACGGAATCGCGGGTGGTGCCGGAGATCTCGGAGACTACCATGCGATCTTCGCCGATAATGGTGTTAATAAGGGACGATTTCCCCACATTTGGTCGTCCGACAAAGGCAACACGCAGGGTGTTATTCGGTAGCTCTCTGTATTCCGCCTCCTGATTCAGAAGGGGCAGCAGGGCCTCCATCAGCTCGTCAAAACCGTGGCCATGATCTGCGGAAAGCGGCCAGAGCTTTTCTACTCCTATCTCCCAAAAAGGGGTGAGCAACTCAGGCTCCAGATCCAGGCTGTCAATTTTGTTGACCACATAAAAAACGGTCTTTTTCGAACGTCGGAGAATGTCAGCAATTTCCAGATCACCAGGACTAAGACCTTCCCGGCCATCCAGAAGAAAGAAAATAATATCTGCCTCATCCACGGCAAGCAGAGCCTGGTCGCGGATATGGCCGCTCATGCCGTCATCATCATTTTCAATGCCGCCAGTGTCAACCAGGGAGAAGGTCTGATCCTCCCACTGAATCTGGGCGTAATGCCTGTCTCGGGTAACCCCGGGAGTTGGATCAACCAGGGCATCGCGCCTTTTGGTTAAACGATTGAAAAGGGTGGATTTCCCTACATTGGGACGGCCAATAAGGGCAATGAGTGAGCTTTTTGTATCGTTCATGGATGGTAGGCAAGTATTTTAGCGCATTGCTGACAAAGGTGACGAAGCCCAGCATACTCGCCGGCCTCATGTTTGGCAAGCATGCCAAGTAGTGACTGCAAAGCAGGGCTTAAGAAACGCGTGAAAAATGGTTTGTGCCTTTTTTGACTTAAAAAGGCAAAGGCCCCAAGGATTTGCATGTTGCGTTGCAGGGCAAGCAACTGATATTCTTGATGAAATTGTTTTATATCGTAGCCTGTTTCCTGCAGCAAGGCCTGCAAATAGACCTTTTTTAGATGTTCCTGCATGTCTTTGGGTAGATTGGCATAAGGGTCAAGCAAGAGCGACGCCAGGTCATAGGCAAGAGGGCCAATTCGCCCACCCTGAAAGTCAATGAAATGTGGGACTCCATCAGGTGTCAGCATAACATTTCTACTTTGAAAATCCCGGTGAAGGAAGTAGACGGCCGGGGCTTGGGCAGCATCCTTGGCCAGCTTATGGCACTCTTGTTGAATGGCCTCTCTATCATAGCTCATCCCTAAAAGATCAGAGCAGAAGGCACGCAGGAAATAATCAGATTCCCGTTCGCGCATCAGCCTTTCATCATACAAAGGCGTATCCCAGCACCAGGCGGGGTTAAAGTCCTGCGCAGTCCGAACCTGCATACGGGCTAAGGCCTGCACCGTTTTTTCATAGGCTCTCACACGTGTTTTATGCTCATTTGCATGGGCTAAGCCGTATCCATAGAGACGCAAATCTCCCAGATCTTCCATGCACACCAGGCCGCTTTTTTGCTCCCAGCCGTATATTTTTGGAGTTGCTGCGCCGCATTTTTGGAGGTGCGCACCAATGTGGTAAACACTTGCTGCCTCAGCCATCTCTTTTTCACTGGGCTCTGCAGGAGGCAAAATAGCCAAAAGCGGAGCGTGAAAACCCCTTAACCTGTAGAATTGGCGTGATGAACCGTCTGCCTGTAAAGGTTCAATCTGGATGGTGAAGCCTCTTTGATGTTGTGTTTTCTCGTTAAGGATATGCCCACAGAGGGCAACAAGTGCGTCTCTTTTCATCTTGCTGGTGCGAAGCTCATTGGATTACCGGTAAGTATTGCGTTTTTTTCTTTTGAATTTGCAGGGATATGGGCCCCATCCCAAACAACAGAGTCTTGCAGCTCGCAGCCTTCTGCAAGGACTGCCTTGGGTCCGATGCAGCCCCAGCCCTTGAGTCGGACGTTTTTGCCAATTTGCGCATCACCTGCAATCAGCCAACGCCCACCAGCCTTATTCTGCAACTCTTTGTTGAGTAAGAGGTAGTCTTCTGGCGTGCCCATGTCTCGCCAGAAAGCGCCATCAACGCGGTGGAAGTTAATTTTGCCATGCGTAGCCATCTGCTCATACAGGTCAATTATATGGAAAAAACCCCGGCTGGGAATCTGGGCTATTATCTCTGGATTGACCACCTGAATACCGGTGAAGGCAAGGCAGCAACCAGTGCCTGCAAAACTTCTTACCAGCCCGTCTTTCACCTCTACCGTGTTGAAGCGGGGAAAGTCATGTAAGGCCAGGGTCACGCCATTGACAGCCTGAAGATGGTGTCTGTATAATGAGGCAAGATCAATATTTTGGTATACGTCACCATTAACGACCAGAACCGGGGCATTCTCAAGCTTGGGCAGAGCACAGCGTAAACTACCACCAGTTCCCAGTATTTCCGGTTCATATTGCAAAATAGCCTCCTCCCAGCCCTCAAGCGCAGCTGCAACTTGGGTAGCCAAGTGGTGGGCATTGACAATGATTCGTGTACAGCCCGCCTGACGCAGTTTTTGCAAAAGGATATGCAGGAGCGGTTTATTTTGTACGGGAAAAAGGGGTTTGGGGCGCAGGGTTGTATAGGGTTTAAGCCTAGTACCAAAGCCTGCGGCAAGGAGAATGGCTTGCATGGGGAAAAAGTCGAGAGGTGAATGGGGGACAGTGCCTTTTGGTCAACTCAGTCAGCGACAGAAAATACTGAAAATAAGCTTGTAAACTGACACTATGGTCTATCTTAAGCACTTCCTTATTGTCTTGTTTAAGGCAACTGTTTACCATGAATGAAACAAGTGTCAATGAACAAGAAGGTCTTTGTGGAGATGTATCATTTTTTTGCGGTGTTGTTCTGTACATAAACCTTGAAACTTCAAACATGGAAGAAAAATGAAAACAGTGTTCGCATTAAACCGTCTGCCCTGCGTTATTTTGATCAGTATGTTTGGCATCATGGGAACAGCTAACCTTGTTTTTTGTGCAACAGCCGATGCAACGGAACAGAATTCTCAGACAAGTGTCAGCAAAGAGGCTGCTGAAGATGAAGAGGAAGCTCCAATGCTTGAAGCCTCTCGAGCTGAAGCCCGGGAAGCAACAGAGTGGGCCGCTCGAACCTTTGACAGTTGGTTTGGCGATATTCCTTTTGAGCAGGGTGGCAAGGTTTCTCGTGGACGGGTCCGTTTCCGCACCGTTTGGCGTGAGAACGATGATGTGGATGTAAAGCTCCGCTTCCGGGCCAGAATGGAGCTGCCGAACCTGAAAGACAAGGCATATGTCATAATTGGCAGGGAGAACAAGGACAACCTGGTACGAGATACACCAGAAGGCTTCATTGAGCAGCAGCACCTTTTTGAGAGAACCGACAGTGACGACGAGGCATTTTTTGCTGGTCTTGGTTTTAAAGTGCTCGATCAGTTGAGTTTTAGCGTGGGCCTGCGGGATCTCTATAAGCCGTATACCAAGGCACGCTATGGCTACGAGTGGACATTTTTAGAGGATTATCGTGCCGATTTCCGGGAAACGGTTTTTTGGGTGTTGGACGATGGCTTCGGCTCTACGACCACACTGCATGCTGAGCGTATGCTCACGCCCACCCTTAGCTTGGGGTGGCATGGCTCAGGCACTGTTTCCGAAGAGGATGACGGGTTAGACTGGTCAACGAGTCTTGGGACATATAAAAACTTTGATGTAAATCGGCAACTGTCCTTAGAAATTCTGGCGAACGGAGACACTGGAGATGATGTCAACGTGCGGGAATACGGCGTCCTAACTCAGTGGAGGCAGCCACTCTACCATGACTGGTTTTTTGGTGAGGCAAGTGTAGGGTATTATTGGGAACGGGAAGAAATTGAAGATGCCCGTGAAGGCAAGTGGGCACTGGGTTTTGGAGTGGAGATGCTCTTTTAACGTGCTCTTCTGGTTGTTATAGCTAAGTATATAAGAAGGTTGCCAGTCTAACAGAGTAACTCAAAGGGAAATTTAAAAAAACATTCCGGTTGCCTTAGCTATAATTTCAAATTTAGAATCGTCACTTTTCTGCCAGATGAAATATCTCTCTTATAATCAGTTATGATTTACTTGCTTGACTATGGAGCGGGAAATGTCCGCTCAGTAATAAATGCCATTGAGCACCTTGGAGAAGAGGTGCGTTTAGTCGATGGAGCCAGCGACATAGAAAAAGCCGATCGTCTGATTTTTCCGGGAGTGGGCAATTTCGGCGCTCTCATGAGGACCTTGCGTGAAAAAAAATTGCGTGAGCCCCTTCTTCAATACCTGCATTCCGGTAAGCCTTTTTTTGGCATTTGCGTGGCCTTGCAGGCCTTGTATGAGTCGAGTGAAGAGGCCCCGGAAGAGCCAGGGCTTGGCTTTTATACTGGCACAGTACGACGTTTTGTCTGCGACCTGGCGGTGCCGCATATTGGTTGGAATGGCATTAAAACGCAGCAGGTCTCTCCTTTATTTGCGGGTTTGCAGGGTGATGAAAAGTTCTATTTCGTCCATTCCTACCATGTTGATCCTGTGGATGGCAAAGAGGTCCTAACCACGACTGATTATGGCTATGAATTTGCCAGCTCCATTCAAGATGGTGCGCGTGTCGCCACGCAGTTTCATCCGGAAAAAAGCGGTCAGGCTGGTTTGACCTTGTTGAAAAATTTTCTAAGTGGCACACGGCAGGCCTATACCCTGCAAAATTGTCCAGAGAAAACCACTTTGGCTCGCCGTATTATTGCCTGCTTGGATGTGCGTGCCAATGATCAGGGTGACCTGGTGGTGACTAAGGGCGATCAGTATGATGTCCGAGAGTCTGGTGCGGTGCGTAACCTGGGGAAACCCGTTGCGCTCGCTGATGAGTACTATCGGCAAGGGGCGGATGAAATTACTTTTTTAAATATTACTGGTTTTCGCGATTTCCCCTTAAGTGACCTGCCCATGCTGCGAGTCTTGGAAGAGACTTCGAAAAAGGTCTTTGTCCCTCTGACCATTGGTGGCGGGATTCGTGATTTCACCGATAGAAACGGGCATTTTTCCAGTGCTCTGGAGGTTGCTGCTCGTTATTTTCGTGCCGGAGCTGATAAGGTCTCTCTTGGTTCAGATGCGGTACTTATTGTGGAAGAAGTGTTACGTCGGGGGAAGGCAAGCGGGCTTTCTGCAATTGAGCAGATTGCCAGGGTCTACGGGAATCAGGCCGTGGTTATTTCCATAGATCCGCGCAGGGTTTATGTGGCAGATCCTGAAACCGTCCCGCATAAGGTTATACCAACTAGGTTTCCCGGTCCCAATGGGGAAAGATTTTGTTGGTATCAGTGCACCATTCAAGGTGGCAGGGAAGGCCGGCAACTCGATGCCGTTACCTTGGCAGAGGTATGCGAACAGTTAGGGGCAGGGGAGATCTTGCTTAACTGTATTGACCGGGACGGGACCAATTTGGGATTTGATATAGAACTTATCCAGGCCGTGCGTTCGGCTGTGCATATCCCGGTTATTGCCTCAAGTGGTGCCGGCAAAGTAGAGCATTTTCTTGAGGTGTTTACAAGAACTCAGGCAGAGGCTGCTCTGGCAGCGGGCATCTTTCACCGCAGGGAAGTGCCCATTGAGGCAGTAAAATCATTTCTTGCTGATAAGGTTGCGGTTCGCAGAAGGTAATTGAGCCTGCAGGTTTATTACTCTAAACGCACTGAAAGTCGTTATCTGCTAATACTGCTGATTTACCCGAGTACAGAACCAGTGGAGGCTAAAGAGCAAGAGAGATGAAAAGTGAGCAAAATGGCAGGGCGCCGGAAAGTACCATCGTTATTTTTGGTGCTTCTGGAGATTTGGCCAAAAGAAAATTGCTACCAGCACTATTTAGGCTCTACCAGCAAAAAAAAATGGCTGAAAAGTGGAGAATCCTTGGCGTCAGTCGGACGAACTTTACCGATACAACGTACCAAGAGGCAGTTAAAGAGGACTTACGTTCAGCTATTCAAGCGAGTTCAGCTGAGCTAGAGAATTTTTGCGCTCATGTCTTTTATTTGTCAATTGATCCCACCAACGCAAGCGAAATGGCTACCTTACCGTATAAGCTTGCGGAGTTAAATGCCAGCGAGAATATTCATGGCAACATCTTGTTTCACTTAGCAACGCCGCCAGACTTGTACAATGATATAGCCACTGCCCTGGCCGCCCATGGTTTAAACGAGGAGAAGGCAGGTTGGAGACGGCTTATCGTTGAAAAACCCTTTGGCTCAGATCTTAAGTCGGCCCAGTTGCTTGATAAACATCTGCACGATTTTTTCCAGGAGTCCCAGCTGTATCGCATAGATCATTATCTTGGCAAGGAAACGGTGCAGAACCTCTTGGTTATCCGCTTTGCTAACTCCATTTTTGAGCCTCTCTGGAACGCCTCCATGGTGGATTATGTGGAGATTACTGCATCTGAGTCGCTTGGGGTGGAAAAACGCGGCGGCTATTATGATAGGGCCGGGGCTGTACGGGACATGCTACAAAATCACTTGCTGCAGGTTTTGGCCATGGTTGCCATGGAACCGCCACCAGATATTAGGGCCGATTATCTGCGCGATGAGGTGGTGAAAGTAATGCGCTTCTTGCGTCCCTTTGGCAACAACGAACTGGCAAATAACCTGGTATTAGGGCAGTACCTTGCCTCAAAGATCAGGGGTGAACAACTCCTGGGTTACAGGGAAGAGCCGGGAGTGGAGAAGAGCTCCCGTACCGATACCTATGTTGCCTTAAAAATCTTCATCGATAACTGGCGATGGGCAGGAGTGCCATTTTATGTGCGCACAGGCAAGCGGCTCCCCACCAGGGTGAGCGAGGTGGTCATCCACTTCAAAAAGACCCCGCATCCATTTTTTGCCGCCAATACGCCTGACAATATGCTCATTTTACGCATTCAGCCGGATGAAGGCGTGTTGGTCAAATTCGGTTTAAAACAACCGGGAGTAGGCTTTGTCAGCAAAGAAGTCAGTATGGACTTCCATTATCAGGATCTTGGCGGGATGAAAGTGCCGGATGCCTATGACCGCCTCCTCCTTGATGCCCTGCACGGCGACTCCACCCTCTTTGCCCGCAGCGACGAGGTGGAGGCAAGCTGGACCTTTGTCCAGCCAATTCTTGATTATGTGGGAGAGGCAAATCATCAGCTCTATGGCTATGCGGCTGGGACTTGGGGCCCACAAGAGGCGGATGAACTCCTGATAAGAGATGGCAGGCGCTGGCGCTTCCCCTGTGCGAACCTGACCGCAACGGAATATTGCGAGCTCTAAAAATGATGCATTACTGCCGTTTTGAGACACCACTTAGGGCGGTAAACACCCTTTCTGGGGAACTTATGCGCCTTAGTCAGGAGGAAAGCAGCATTCATATCGCAATATCAGGCGGTAGCACCCCGCTTCTCTGGTACCAAACTATGGCGACAGAGCCTTTTGCAGAGGCTATCTGCTGGCCAGTTCTTCATTTCTGGTGGGCAGATGAACGTTGCGTGCCACCAGAGAATGCTGAGAGTAATTATGGTCAGGTAAACTCCATGCTTTTTGATAGGGTTGCCCTACCTAGAAAGAATATCCATCGCATCAGAGGGGAGGCCGAACCAGAGGAAGAAGCTGGACGCATGGCAGAGGAAATGGAACGTCTGCTTCCCCGGGTAGAGAACGAACCCATCTTTGACTGGGTGATTCTGGGGGTTGGTACCGATGGCCACACAGCTTCGCTTTTTCCCGGAAAGACAAATTTTGCGGACACTCATCTGGCGGTTGTTAGCGTTCAGCCCAAAAGTCAACAAAGGCGAATTTCGCTTAGTGCCCGGCAGCTTGGTCGCTGCAGGCGAATGACCTATTTAGTCACAGGAAGCGACAAGGCAAAACGGATACAACGTATTTATGAACAGTTGGAGAATACACCTACTGACCCTGCGGCACGCATTCAATCTTTGTATGGCAAAACAGAGTGGTATTTGGATGCTCTTTCTGCCTCCCTCCTTCCCTAAGCGAGTTTTTTCTTATCTATAATCAGTGATGGCGTTTTACCAGAGTTTCACTGTTGAGGGTATTACTCTGCACCTTGCCCAGAGATGTATCTGGCAATTATCTCTTTGGCTGGTATGAGGGCCGTGGCCGTTGCAGAGACAATGTTGCCGGCAACTCCCGGACCATCACCGGCCACAAAAAGGCCCTTTGTCGCTGTTTCCAGGTGTTTATTTGTTTCAATTTGTGTGGCAAAGAATTTTATTTCCGGGGCATAGAGCAGGGTTTCATCATTTGTCACCCCTGGCACAACCAGATTGAGTTGCTGTAAACCATCGACTAAATTCGAGAGGATGCGTTCCGGTAAGGCCATGGCAATATCGCCGCAAGTCACATTTTTTAATGTTGGTTCTATATAGCTGTTGCGAATGCGGTTCCAGGTGGATCGCCTGCCCCTTCGTAAATCACCAAAACGCTGTAAAATAGGTTTGCCGCCGCCAATAAGGGTGGCAAGTTTACCAATTGATTCGCCATACGCCTGATTATCCTCCACAGGGTCTGTCAGGACTACCTTGGAAAGAAAGGCAAAGTTAGTATTGTTAGACTTGGTTTGCATTAAAGCATGACCATTGACACAGACAAAGTTCTGGTAATTTTCCAGGGCAACATAGCCACCAAAATTGGTACAAAAGGTGCGGGTTTGATCATCATACTTGCTGGTGCGTACGAAAAATGTCGGGTCGTAGATAACAGAACAAAGATCCTGCATTATTTCATTATGTACCTCAACCCGCACGCCAACTTCAATGCCGCGTTGGAAAAGGCCTATGCCATGCCTCTTGGCTACACCTGCCACCCATTCTGCACCTACTCTACCCGGGGCTAGAATAACATTTGGCGCAAAATAGGTAGCCTTGTCAGTGCGCACACCAGACACAGAACCCTCTGCCAGAAGGACTTCCTCCACTGTTTCAGACAGATGAAAGCGCACCCCGCGTTCTTTCACATAATCTGCCATGGCCGTAATATGCCCTGGTAAATTATCACTGCCCAGATGTTTTTGCCTGATAAGGAGTAAATCAATACCGTGTTTTCTTGCCTCCTTGCGGATGCGTTGCGCTTCTTCTAGATTAGTTGGGTATACCTGCCCATCCATGCCAAAGCGGGTGTAAATTTTCTCTGTCTCGTCAATAAGCCGCATGGCGGTCTCTTCATCTAGAAACTGAGTCAGATCTGTCTTACCTAATTTATGGATGAAGTTCAGCTTGCCGTCTGAAAAGAGCCCAGCACCGCCAATGCCACAGAGGATGTTGCAGGGGCGACAGTGGATGCAACCGCGTTGCTCGATGGGACATTTGCGGGAAAGTGGCGCTTTCCCTTTCTCGATGAGCAGAATCTTCAGGTTTGAGTGCTCGCTTAGGTAATAGGCGGCAAAAAGACCAGCAGGTCCACCGCCAACAATAATAACCTCAAAAGTCGAGTCTTTTTTTGTGCTCATATGCAGAATCCCCGGCAGGCATGGCATCTTAAAAATTCAGGAAATAAACGATAAAACGGCAAATTTTCTTTATTATCATGCCATGCCGGAAAAGATGGGCAAGGTTTTTCTTTCTCCATTTTCTGAGCTGTGGCAAGCAGCTTTGCTTTTGGCTGGCACCCTGTTCGCGACTGTTGTAGAATTACTCGCCAAGTGAAAGACAATGTGTCAGTACTCCTTTCGTGTATACAGTCATTAACTACAAGCGAGGTCTCCATGCGTAAAAGACATTACACAGAATTAGGATTGGTTAATACCAAGGGAATGTTTGCCCAGGCAATGGCAGAAAAATTTGCGGTCCCTGCCTATAACTTTAATAATATGGAACAATTGCAAGCAATCATCACAGGCTGCGTGCGCAGTGAATCGCCAGTTATCCTGCAGGTTTCGGGGAGTGCCCGAACATACATAGGGGAGTCGTTTCTGCCAAATATGGCTAAGGCTGCAGTTGAACTTGCCAAGGATTTAGGTGTGTCCATTCCCATTGCCCTGCATCTTGACCATGGCGGCACGGTTGCTTTGGCCAAGGAGTGCATTGATTCAGGTTTTTCTTCCGTCATGATTGACGCTTCCCATGCCACATTTGCAGATAATATTAAAACCACCAAAGAAGTAGTGGCCTATGCGCATGATCATGATGTTTCTGTTGAGGCAGAACTCGGGGTCTTGGCCGGTATTGAAGATGAGGTGAGCGCTGAGCACTCCTCTTATACCCGCCCTCAGGAGGTGGAGGAATTTTTAGGGGCCACCGGTGTCGATAGTCTGGCCATTTCCATTGGCACCTCGCATGGAGCCTACAAATTTAAATTAAAACCAGGCGAAGAACCGCCTCCTTTGCGTTTTGATATCCTTGATGAAATTGAAAAACTGGTGCCCAATTTTCCCATTGTGTTGCATGGTGCCTCATCTGTTTTACCTAAATACGTGGAGATGATTAACCAGTACGGTGGCAAGATGGATAATACTGCGGGTATCCCGGAAGATCAGCTGCGCAGAGCAGCAGCCTCGGCTGTTTGTAAGGTGAATATCGACAGCGATGGCCGCCTGGCCATGACTGCCATTATCCGCGAGGTCTTTGCCAAAAAACCCAGTGAGTTTGACCCAAGGAAATACCTGGGCCCGGCGCGAGAAGGACTGATCGATTTAATTATCCATAAAAACAGCGCAGTACTGGGCAGCGCAGGGCGCTATCATTCAAAGTGATAGACAGTTTTTTTTGCTGAATCTCTGGTGGAAAATGAAGGAGCAGTGGGGCAAGTAAAGAAGCGCGAAAAGACGAGGGTGACAAAAAACTATGGTGGACGCTAAAAATCTGATCTGGCTGGATTTGGAGATGAGCGGGCTTGCGCCATCACACAATGTGATCCTCGAAATGGCCACTGTTATTACTGATGGCGAGCTCAATGAGTTGGCACAAGGACCGGTTATTGCCATTCATCAACCCGCTGAGGTGCTTGCCGCCATGGACGATTGGTGCCAGCAGCAACATGGCAGTTCAGGGCTTTTGGAAAGGGTCCGAAAAAGCAGCTACACCAACAGGCAGGCAGAGATGCTGACCTTAGATTTTGTCAGAAAATGGGTGGGGCCAAGGGTTTCGCCCATGTGCGGCAACTCTATCTCCCATGACCGCCGCTTTCTGAGCCGTTTAATGCCCGAGTTGGAGCGATTTTTTCACTATCGCAATATTGATGTTAGTACCATTAAAGAACTGGCATTCCGCTGGCAGCCAGGCTTACAGCGGTTTGAAAAAAATGAGAATCATCAGGCCCTTGAAGATGTGCGGGAGTCTATTGCTGAGCTCAGATATTATAAAAAGCATTTTTTCCAATAAGCACCTTAGAACTTGGTAGTTTATTCTAGTTTTCAAAGTTGCCAGGCCAATGTGCCATAAAAAAAAAGATCCCACCAGGCGGCAGGATCTTTTTTTGTTTCCAGATGTCAAAGAGAAAAAATAGCAAAAATAAACGTGCTATTTATTCATTACCAACCTTTATTCCCCAGATGTCTTCTGCGTATTGGCGGATGGTACGATCGCTTGAGAACTTGCCCATGCGGGCAACGTTCAAAATGCTTTTCTGGGTCCATTGGGTTTTATCGGCATACAGTTCCCCCACCATGTTTTGGCACTCAATGTAGGATTCCAGATCAAGGAGGAGCAGGTAGGGGTCATTTTCGCTCATCAGGCTCTGCACAATGGGGAGAAAGAGCTCTTTATCAACCTTATTGAAACTGCCATCGGAGAGTGCATCAATCACCGCACGTACATCCTTATTCGTTTCATAAATTTCTGCCGGTGTCCGCGATTTGAACCGTTTTTCGTATTCCACCTCCTCGGCGGTCATACCAAAGATAAAGATATTCTCTTCTCCAACCTCCTGGCGGATTTCAATGTTAGCGCCATCCAGGGTCCCAATAGTCAGAGCTCCATTTAAAGCAAATTTCATGTTGCCGGTACCAGAGGCCTCAGTGCCTGCTGTGGAGATCTGCTCCGAGAGGTCAGCCGCCGGTATGATGCGTTCTGCCAGGGAAACACAGTAGTTGGGAATAAAGGCTACTTTCAGGCGGTCGCCTATGCGTGGGTCTTTATTCACCACTTCCGCAACAGAATTGATCAGTTTGATGATCAGTTTAGCACGGTGGTACGAAGGGGCTGCCTTACCAGCAAAGATAACGGTGCGGGCTGAGCGGGCCTCTTCCGGAAAGAGGATGAGCTGCTGATACAGATAAATAACGTGCAGCACATTAAGGAGTTGGCGTTTGTATTCGTGGATACGTTTGACATGGATGTCAAACATGGAATCCGGGTCAACAACAAGGCCATCGCAGTCATTTTTTATGATTTTGGCTAGGGCCACCTTGTTGCCACGTTTCACCTCCTGCCAGCGCCTCTGAAAGCCTTTGTCGCGGGCAAAGGGTTCCAGTTGCCGCAGTTCATCAAGATGGGTAATCCAATTAGTGCCAATCTTCTCGTCAATTAGTTCAGCTAACTGTGGATTGCAGCAACGCAACCAGCGCCTGGGAGTGATACCATTTGTCTTTGAATTAAAGCGCTCAGGGTACATCTCATAGAAATTTTTAAACAGGTATTCCTTAAGTAGTTCCGTATGCAGGGCTGCCACTCCGTTTATCGAATGACTGCCGACGATGGCCAGGTTGGCCATGCGAATTTTTTGCACAGGGCCTTCTTCTATAAGGGACATTTCTTGGATGCGGCGCACATTGCCCGGATAACGCTCGGCAACTTCAATTAAGAAACGGCGGTTAATTTCATAGATAATTTCAAGGTGCCGCGGCAGCAGCGCTCCGAACATGGGTACTGTCCAGGTCTCCAGGGCCTCAGGCATGAGCGTATGGTTGGTGTAACCAAAGGTCTTAACGCATACGTCCCAGGCAAGTTCCCAGCCAACGCCCTCCACATCGAGCAGCAGCCGCATCAGTTCGGGAATGGCAATGGCAGGGTGCGTGTCATTGAGCTGCACCGCCACCTGATTGGGAAAATCATCAAAGGTTTTGTTGGTTTTACGATAGCGCCGCAGTATATCCTGGAAAGTGGCGGCAACAAAAAAATACTGTTGCTTCAAACGCAGCTGCTGCCCTTCGGCAATGTCGTCACTGGGGTACAGCACTTTGGAGATGGTTTCGGACTGCACCTTGCTCTGAACGGCACTTAAATAGTCTCCGGCATTGAAGCTCTGCAAGTCAAGCTCACGGGAAGCCCTGGCCTTCCAGAGGCGCATGTTGATGACGTGATCGTTTTGGTAACCTGGAACCAGCATATCGCAGGCCATGGCCATGACTATATCGGTATCAACCCAGCGGGAACGATAGCGGCCCTTCTCATCAATATAGCTGTGCACTCGCCCACCGTACTGCACCGGATACATAAAGTGACTGCGCTCGTAGAGCCAGGGAGAACCCAGGCGCAACCAGCTGTCCGGTGTTTCCACCTGGTAGCCATCAATGATGCGTTGGTGAAAAAGTCCATAGTCATACAGTATGCCATACCCGTAGGCAGGGATTTTCATGGTGGCTATGGAGTCAAGGAAACAGGAGGCGAGCCTTCCGAGGCCGCCATTGCCCAACGCGGCATCTTCCTCGCATGCCTGTAGGTTTTCGAGTTGTGAGCCAAGCTCTTTTAGGGCCTGCAGAAGGGGGTCTTCCACCCCGAGGTTAATAATGGCATTGGTCAAGGAACGGCCTACCAGAAATTCCAGGGACAGATAGTACACCCTTTTTTTGGCCCCGGCATAGTAGGTCTTCTGGGTGTTGATCCACTTGTACATAAGGGCATCGCGGATGCTGTAGGACAGGGCACGATAGGTATCGTCATTGCCAGTTCGATCGGGGTCCCGACCCTGGAAGCTCATGATGTGGTGACGGATGGTCGTCTTCAGGAAATCAACGTTGTTGCCTTTAAACAAGATTTCGTAACCACCGTCTTCGTGTTTTTTTGCTGCTTCCTTCTTTGGTACCTGCAGGTTTTCATTTGTTGATGTTGTATTGTGAGCCATGGAATCCTCCTGTGGCGTTTTGTTCTATTTGCATGAAAATAAGCAAATAATCTCAATTCCCGTATTTACTCTACAATAGCTTGCCATAGCTTGCCAGATCATATTGGCTTAGGCCTTAGGCAAAACCTTTTCTTCTAGAGTTGGCAGACATTTCACGTTTACATCACGCTGCGGGAATGGAATATCAATATTTTTTTCTTTGAAGGCCTTCCAGATGGCGATACGGGCGTCACTGCGCACATTGTTAATACCATTTTCAGGATCTTTTATCCAGATACGCAGCTCAAGGTCAATGGCACTGTCACCAAAGTCCTTGAGCTGACAAACTGGTTTGGGGTCAGCCAGTACCCGGTTGATTGTGGAAGCGGTTTGGACTACAAGATCAATAGCAGCTGGTATATCCGTGTCGTAACTGACAGATAGTTCAATCTTCAATCGCACAAGTTTGCTGGAAAAAGACCAGTTGATCACCTGGTTAGTAATCAGGTACTCGTTAGGAATGAGGAATTCGGTGTCATCACGTGTGGCCACGGAAACAAAGCGGGCTCCCAGTGAGCGAATAACACCATAAGTATCGCCAACTGAAATAACATCACCTGGCTTAATAGAATGGTCGGCCAAGAGGATGATGCCGCTGACAAGGTTGGAGACTACCTTTTGTAAGCCAAAACCAACGCCGACGCCAATGGCACCGCTGACAAAGGCAAAGGCAGAAAGGTTAACACCAAGAATGCCAAGAGTAGTCAGGACGGCAAGAGATAGCAGGGAAATGCGGGCTGTCTTGGCGGTGAGCACCTGCGCCGAGGGGCTAAGCGCACTGAGAGTGTAAATTCGTTTGTCAATAAATTTAGAAAATGCCCCTGCTGCTTTTAAGAGAAGACCAAGAACTATCACCCCTTTTAAAACTAATAAAATAGAAATTTTTGTCCCGCCCAATTGGACTGACAGAGAGTCTAATAAGTCAAGGGTTGGGGTCAGGAGTTTTAAGATATGCAGGGAAGCGGCAATCCAGGCTAAGATATATAATAGACGGGCCCAAACTGAATCTTCAATAATGGTGGAACCAAGTATCGTTGAACTTACTCGGATAACCATCCAGGCGGTGAGCAGACGAATAGCAGTGCTGAGAATAAAATGAGTGTAACCTAACTTGGTAAAAAGTAAGGTGCAGCACCAGAGAAAAATAATTGCCGGGAGAATGAGAAGTTGAGGCAGCAATGCGGCCCGCAGTTCTGCCCCGGGGAAATGTTTGGGCCATCTCATTCTATCTAAGGCAGTGTGTAACAGTTTTGTCACAGGCTTCATAAGTAAAAAAGTAAGCAAGCAGGTGACTAGGATGAGACAAACTTCCGCTATGGCGGTAGGTGTTAAAAGGAAAGAATAAATTTTTTCCCATATTTCATGCAGTTGTTGCAATGCTTTTGTTGTGTCAAATTGTTTTTCCATAGAGATGCGCTGAAGTAGGTGTGCGAAAAAAAGAACGAGCTGAATTCCTATAAAAAGTGCATTTCTCGTGGGGAAATAATATACCGTGCTTGCCCGGCAAGGGGAAGAGCGAGTGGATGAAGAGGAGTGAAATATGAGTGGTGTCCTGCATAAGGCTGAGCTCTATACTAAAAAAAATAGCTATGTATTTTGCCATCTTTGTGCCCATGGCTGCAGGATTACCCCTGGGGCGCGAGGGCTCTGTGCTGTGCGGGAAAATAGAGATGGAATGCTGCATTCCCTCGTCTATGGGCGGGTAGCAGCCGAAAAGGCTGACCCTGTTGAAAAAAAGCCTCTCTACCATTATAAGCCCGGTAGTCGCACCTGGTCGATTGCCACCAGAGGCTGCAATTTTCGTTGTCGTCATTGCCAAAATTACAGCCTATCACAGGTGCAGGTAAAGGAAGGGACCGAAGGCCATTATCGTGCGCCAGAGGATGTTGTGGCCATGGCTCAGGCTGCCGTTTGTGGGAGTATTAGCTATACCTATTCAGAGCCCACCGTTTTTTTTGAGTTTATGAAAGACTGTGCCCGCCTGGCTAAAGAGGTCGGGCTAGACAACCTTATGGTGTCAAACGGTTATATGGAGCGTGCTGCCTGCCAGCAGATTGCTCCGCTTCTTGATGCGGCAAATATTGATATCAAGGCATTTTCAGATGGCTTTTATGAAAATGTCTGTGGAGCGCGACTTGGGCCGGTGCTGGATACGGTTCGCGTGCTTCATGAGCTTGGTGTATGGCTGGAAATAACCACTCTGATTATCCCTGGTTTAAACGACAGCGAAGATGAACTGAAAAAATTAGCGCAGTTTCTGGTGGGGATCTCCCCGGATATACCCTGGCATCTCAGCGCCTTTCATCCTGCTTTTAAACTTACTTACGTGCCAACCACTCCGGTTGAAACTTTACAGAGGAGCAGGGCTATTGGTCTGGCAGAAGGCCTTCGTTATGTGTATTTAGGCAATGTCCATCACCTGGGGGTTGCCGATACCCAGTGCCCCGTTTGCAGGAAAACAGTAGCATCAAGAAGTAGATCCCAGATCAACATTGCAGGTATTCGTCATGGAAAATGCGCACATTGTGCCGCGATTATCGCCGGCAAGTGGAATTAGCCGTTGAAGTGCTGCATAATATTGTGGAGAATAGAAAAAAAGTTATGGCTATACCGCTTGTTTAAAAAAAGATTTGGTCAGAAGGGCAGTTTTTATAAAGGTGTATGAACATGGTTGACATCTCGGTGGTCATTCCTTGCTACAGGTGCGATGCTTCGCTAAAAGAGCTAAGCGCAAGGCTACGGAAGGTACTTTTGGAGCTGGGAACAAGCTATGAAATTATTCTTGTTAACGATGGCAGCCCGGCCCGTGATTGGGAAGTCATTCAGGAGATAGTGCAAGAAGATGAACATGTCCTTGGTATCAATCTGTCCAGAAACTTTGGTCAACACTTTGCCATTACAGCGGGTATTGATTTCTGCTCTGGGCAATGGCTTGTTGTTATGGATGGTGATCTGCAGGATCTTCCCGAGGAAATTCCCAAATTATATGCCTATGCGCAGGGCGGATATGATGCGGTAGTTGGTATTAGAAAGGAAAGGAAAGACACCTTTTTTAAAAAAGTCAGCTCCTGGTCATTTTACCTTGTCTATAATTATCTCTCCGGAGCTCACATAAAAAACAGCATTGGCAACTATGGCATCTACTCCCGCAAGGTTGTCGAGGCCGTTAAATCCATGCGGGAGCACAATAGATCCTTTGGTTTATTTGTCTTATGGGCAGGTTTTAAAAGGATAGAGGTGGAAATCGAGCATGCTGCCAGAAAGGCAGGGATGTCGAGCTATACCTTCTATAAAATGATGAGTCTTGCCTTTGATAGCATTGTTGCCCATTCCAATAAATTACTGAAAATTACCGTGCTCTCCGGATTTACTATTGCCCTACTCTCATTTTTAGTTGTTTTAAGTATGGTCTTGCTGCGCTTATCGGGTTGGGCTGCTGTCCCTGGCTGGATGAGCGGTGTTGCTTCAACCTACCTGATGGGAGGCATGGTTATCTGCGCTATTGGCGTCGTTGGTATCTATGTCGGCAAGGTTTTTGATGAGGTGAAGGGGCGCCCGCTCTACCTTGTTGCAGAGATAATTGGCGGGCAAAAAGGTGTCGAGTCCCCATGAAAAAAATGCTCATTGCTGGCGGTGGCTATGCCGATATCCCGCTGATCAAGGCTGCTAAAAAGCTAGGCTATTTTGTCATCACCAGTGGTAATCGCCCTGATGATATGGGCCATCCCTTTGCCGATAAGGTCTCTCTGGCGGATTTTTCGGATGCCGAAGCAATCCTTTCAGTGGCAAAGGAAAATAAGGTTGATGGCATTTGCCCCTGTTGTAATGATTTTTCTGCTCTTTCAGCTGCTTATGCTGCAGAAAAACTAGGACTTCCCGGACACGATACCTTTGAAGTAACTCGTCTTCTCCACCATAAGGATCTTTACCGGAACTTTGCCAGAGAACACCAAATTCCCTCACCCCAGGCCCATGCCTTTGGCTCAGAAGAAGAAGCTATTGCCAAGCTTGAAACGCTCACCTTTCCTGTCATGGTGAAGCCCGTTGATTTAACCGGAGGTAAGGGGATTGCCGTTGTTGAGAGTATTCCTGAGGGGAAAAGGGCTATTCTTGATGCTTTTTCAATATCAAAGGCAAAACGAATTGTCCTCGAAGAGTTCGTTGCCGGCACCCGTCACGGTTTTACTGCAATTCTTAGCAAGGGTTCGGTTGTTTTTCATCTCGTTGATGACGAATATTACCATCTTAACCAGTACATGGTTTCAGCGGCATCCACCCCGGGTACTGTCTCCGCTGATATTGCAGTAGAGCTTATTGGCGTCAGCGAAAAGATTGCCGGGCTGCTCAACTTAGTTGATGGCATATTCCATGTCCAATTCATCGTTAAAGAGAAAAAACCATACATCATTGAAATATGCAGGCGTCCTCCCGGCGATCTGTACATAGAGCTTGTACGCTATGCCACAGGCTTTGATTATGCTACTTGTCTTATTCGCTGCTTTAGTGGAGAAGCAGCCACATGGGTTAAACAGCTGCCTGTGCAGCGAAACTTCTTAAGGCACTGCGTGATGACAAATAGAAATGGTGTCTTTAAAAGACTTAAAATTGACGCCGCCATTAAAGAAAGTATCGTGGATATAATCCCGCTTCTCCACGATGGAGACTCTGTGGATAATTACCTGGTACAAAAAGCAGCAATTACCTTTCATACCTTTCCAACTGTTGCTGAATTGCGCCAAAAATCAAAGGATATGCAAGGGCTTATTCAGATGGAAATGTATTAAAAAAGTGGAGAATAAGATGGGAAAACTCAAAATAGGTTTTATAGGCGGCGGCATCAACTCGGCGGTGGGCCATACCCACAGGATTGCAGCTGAATTGGATGGCCGCTGGCAGCTGACCGCAGGTTGTTTCAGTAAGGATGCCAAGATAAATGCCGATACAGCCGCACTTTGGAATGTTGATATGGTCTACAGTAACTGGCAGGATATGCTTGCCAAGGAAGAGGGCAAACTTGATGCCGTGACCATTTTAACGCCAACCAATGTGCACTATGAAATGGTGAAACATGCCCTTAAGGCCGGCCATAATGTTATCTGTGAAAAAACCCTGACCAATACCTGGAAAGAGGCACAAGACCTTGAAAAGGTAGTCGATGAGACGGGAAAATTTCTCACGGTTATTAACAATTACACCGGCTACCCCATGTTGCGGGAGTTAAAATACCTCGTGGCGCAAGGTTCGCTGGGCAGCATACAGCATATAGAGGCGGAAATGCCCCAGGAGGGGTTCATTCGTTTGCTCGATGGGGGCAAACGGCCGCAACCCCAGGCCTGGCGCCTGCAGGATGGACCTGTCCCGACTATCTATCTGGATCTGGGTATCCATCTCTACCATATCATCGACTTTGTCTGCGGCGTGCAGCATGTGAAAACAATGAGCGCTCTCCAGGGAACAGGAGGGTTTTTCAAAGAGATAGTGGACAACGTTTCCAGTGTTATCCGTTTTGATAATGGGGTAAGCGCGCAGCTGTGGTTCAGTAAGCTTGCTCTTGGCTATAGAAATGGTCTGCGAATCCGCGTCTTTGGTGATGAGGCCAGTGCCGAATGGCACCAGATGGATGCCGAATTTATCAAGGTGTGCAATAAAAAAGGCAAGGTGTCGTTAATTGACCGGGCCTCGCCGGATATGCAAGTGGCCACCCAGCCGCGTTATAACCGCTTCAAATCGGGTCATCCAGCCGGATTTATCGAGGCCTTTGCCAACTACTACTTCGATATGGCCGATGGCCTGGAGACCTTTAGAAAGACTGGCAATTTCGATACCAAATGGATTCTTTCAGTCAATCAGGCAGCCTCCGGCATGCATTTTTTACATCAAATGGCCCAGGTGGCTATCTGAGTATGGCATTCTTGCCAAGAACTTCGAGAGAGACTTGATCCATGCTGAAGATAGATTCATATCCGGTTGACGCATACGCGAAACAATTTGTGGCTGATTTCTGGGGAAATTCCTCCTGTCCCCGTTATATTTTCGGACGTAATAAATTTGCCGAATCAATCGCTCGTCTTATTAAAGTGGACGGCTTTATTGATGATTTCACAGCAGAAAAAGACTACCTGGGCAAGCCTATTGTTCGCATTGATCAGGTGCCAGATGATGCCCTGGTCGTGGTGGTGGTACTTGGTAAACCGCTTCTGGCGGAAAAACGTGTGCGGGCTTTTCAGTTCCGTTCACTCTCGTATTATCCTTTTTTTAAATATTCTGAGAAAGATCTGCTGGGCATAGATTTCCAGGAAGACTTTGCTGAGCAGTTTGTACAAAACAGAGAAAAATTTGAGATAGTATATTCCCTGTTGGCAGATTCTACCTCCAGAAATCAGCTGTATAATTTAATCAACTTTCGCTTGTCCTTTGATCTGTACTATTTGCGAGGCTTCGCTGCTCTTGAAGACAGGCAGTATTTTGAAGATTTTATAGAATTTTCAGATAAAGAAGTCTTTGTCGATGTCGGCGGTTATGATGGCTATACGACACGCTACTTTGCCAGACTTTGCCCAAATTATAAGGCTATCCATTTTTTTGAGCCGGAAGAGGTTAATATGCGCGTTGCGCAAAAGAATTTAGCCGACCTTGCACATATAACCTACTATCAGCAGGGTCTTTCCGATAAAAAGGAAACGCTCTATTTCCAGACGGCAGGATCAGCCTCGCATATCGCAGCAAGTGGAGATTTTTCAATCGCAGTTGATAAGCTTGATGAACTGGTTACCGATGCGGTTACCTTCATTAAAATGGATATAGAAGGGGCAGAGGAAAAGGCTTTGGCTGGATGCCGCGAGATCATTGCGAAACACCACCCCAAATTGGCCGTTAGTGTCTACCATCACTCCAACGCCATATGGCAGATTCCAGAGTATATATTATCAATTTGCCCCGACTATGACCTCTATCTACGCCATTACACGGAAGGAAAAGATGAAACGGTTATGTTCTTTATCCCTAGGTGATGCACCTGTGGCGCTGCCATGAAAATATGTCTGCAATGCAGCGAACCACTACCTCCTGACACATGGAACTGTGTTGCCTGTGGCTGGAATGCTGCGCAAATAAACGGTTTGACGACCTGCGCACCTGAGTTTTCTGGTTCAGGTGGCGGCTTTGATGCAGAGGCCTTTGCCTTATTGGCAAAAA
>RRZT010343495.1_pt1 | contig 33079 bp, 28 predicted proteins | sample 2165551 | NCBI WGS metagenome assembly RRZT01 (sample SAMN10456910, study PRJNA506462) | wastewater metagenome | biome: wastewater; feature: sludge; material: wastewater sludge; isolation source: wastewater sludge with Escherichia coli K12::gfp cells carrying plasmid... | place: USA: Moscow, Idaho...
CGGATGGTCAACCGGATGGTCGAGCCGAGCGCCGGCACGATCACCCTCGACGGGCGTGACACCTCGACGGTCGACCCGGCGCAGCTGCGTCGCGGCATCGGCTACGTCATCCAGCACGCCGGGCTCTTCCCGCACCGCAGCGTCCTGGACAACGTCGCCACCGTGCCCCGCCTGCTCGGCTGGGGCAAGGCCAAGGCGCGGGCCCGGGCCCAGGAGATGCTCGAGCTCGTGGGGCTCGAGCCGGCGCTGGCCGGGCGCTACCCCAACCAGCTCTCCGGCGGGCAGCAGCAACGGGTCGGGGTGGCCCGCGCCCTGGCCGCCGACCCCCCGGTCATGCTCATGGACGAGCCGTTCTCGGCGGTCGACCCCATCGTGCGCACCCAACTGCAAGACGAATTCCTGCGCCTGCAGCGCGAATTGGGCAAAACCATCCTCTTCGTCACGCACGACATCGACGAGGCGATCCGGCTCGGCGACCAGGTCGCCGTGTTGCGGGTCGGTGGCCGGCTGGCCCAGGTCGCCACGCCACAGCGGCTGCTCGCCGACCCGGCCGACGACTTCGTCGCCGACTTCCTCGGCCGGGACCGCGGCTACCGAGCGCTCGGCTTCACCGACCTGCCCACCGGTGCACAGGCCTTCACGCTGACCGCCGAGCCCACCGTCGCGCTCGGCGCCACCCCCGAGCAGGCCCGTGCCGCGACGACCGACCGGTGGCTGCTGGTGCGCGACGACGCCGGGCGACCCGCCGGGTGGGTCGAACCGGCCCGGCTGACCGCCCCGATCGGGCCGGCGCAGTTGCACCGCGGCGGCACCGTCGCCCGGCTCGACGGGTCGTTGCGCGCTGCCCTCGACGCCGCCCTGTCCGCTCCTTCCGGCCGTGGGGTGCTCGCCCACCCCGACGGCACCCTGGCCGGCACGGTGCGCGCCGAGCAGGTGCTCGCCGCGCTGCGCGGGCCCCGCGGCATACCGGATCCGGCGCAGCCGGCGCACGACGCGAACCCGCCCCCACAAGGCGACCCGACGTGACCTGGATCCTCGACCACCTGCCCGAGATCGCCCGGTATGCCGCGTCGCACGCCGCGCTGGCCGGGCTGCCGCTGCTCGTCGGGCTGGCTCTGGCCCTGCCGATCGGTTGGCTCGCGCACCGCAGACCGCGGTGGGCACCAGTCATCATCGGGGGCAGCGGGCTGCTTTACACGATCCCCAGTCTGGCGCTGTTCGTGCTGTTGCCGCTCGTGCTGGGCACCGGCATCCTCGACGCCGCCAATGTCTACGTCGCGATGACCGTCTACACGGTCGCGCTGCTGGTGCGCACCGTCGTCGACGCGCTCGCGGCGGTGCCGGAGTCGACCCGGCTGGCGGCCACCGCGATGGGTTACCGGCGGGTGGCGCGGGCATTGGCCGTCGAGCTGCCGCTCGCGGTGCCGGTGCTCGCCGCCGGACTGCGGGTCGCCGCGGTGAGCAATGTCAGCATCGTGTCGGTCGCCGCCCTCGTCGGTCAGCCGCAGCTGGGCTACTACCTCACCGACGGCTACCAACGCGACTACCCGCTGGAGATCGGGGTCGGCATCGGCGCCTGCCTGCTGCTCGCGCTCGCCTTCGACCTGGCCATCCGGGTCGGCGAACGGGCGCTCACCCCGTGGGCCCGCTGATGCTCACGAGCATCTGGGCCTGGCTCACCGCCCCCGAGCAGTGGACTGGTTCCGGTGCGATCCCCACCCGGATCGGTGAACACCTGCTCTACTGTGCGCTGGCCATGGCCCTCGCCGCGGTGCTGGCCCTGCCGGCCGGGCTGTGGGTCGGGCACACCGGCCGCGGTCGCTGGCTGGTCACGCTCGCCAATGCCGCCCGGGCCGTGCCCAGCCTGGGGCTGCTCTTCGCCGTCGCGATGATCGTGCAGCCGCGGATCTCCTCCACGCTCGCCTTCGTCATCCCCAGCCTCGTCGTCCTCGTGCTGCTGGCCGTGCCGCCGTTGCTGTCCGGCGCCTACGCGGGGGTGGCCGCGGTCGACCCGGCCGCCCGCGACGCGGCATACGGGATGGGGATGGCCGGCCCCCGGGTGCTGCGTGACGTCGAGTTGCCCTGCGCCCTGCCGTTGCTGTTGTCGGGGGTGCGCAGCGCCAGCCTGCAGTTGGTCGGCACCGCGACGATCGCCGCCTCGGTGAGCCTGGGTGGGCTCGGGCGGTACCTCATCGACGGGTTGGCCGCGCAGGACTACCCGCAAATGGCCGGCGGGGCGTTGCTCGTCGCCCTCTTGGCCCTCGCGCTCGACCTCGTGCTCGCCATGCTCTCCCGGTATGCCGTCTCGCCCGGCCTGGGCGGGAAGCATCCGGGCGCTCGCGCGGTTGCACGCCCCGACGGCCGGGTGCCCGCACCCGGTGCTTCAAGCACGGTTGCACTGCCAGACACTGGTTCTCTCCCACGCACGGTTTCTCCCACCGACGGAAACGAGTTGAGATGATCACGTTGACCCGCCGCACCGGCCTGGCGATCACCGCCGGGGTCGCTGGCCTGGCTCTCGCGCTGAGCGCCTGCGGCGCGAACGCCGACCCGACGAAGTCGCCGGCGACCGGCTCGGGTGCCGGTGCCAGCAGCGCGGCCGGCCCCATCGTCGTCGGCGCGGCCGACTTCACCGAGTCGCAGTTGCTGGCCGAGATCTACGCCCAGGCCCTCACCGCCAAGGGGGTCACCGCCTCGACCCGCCCGCCGATCGGCTCCCGCGAGATCTACCTCAAGGCACTGCAGGAGGGCTCGGTGTCGATCATCCCCGAGTACACCGGCTCGCTGCTGAGCTACCTCAAGAAGGACGCCACCGAGAAGGCCCCCGACGAGGTGTATGCCGCGCTCAAGAAGGCCGTGCCGAGCGGGCTCACCGTGCTGGCCAAGAGCGCCGCCGAGGACAAGAACTCGATCGTCGTCACCAAGGACACCGCCACGAAGTGGTCGCTGACCTCGATCGCCGACCTCGCGGCCCACCAGGGTGAGCTGACCATCGCCGCACCGCCGGAGTTCCAATCGCGCCAGCAGGGGCTGCTCGGGCTCAAGAGCGACTACAACCTCGTGCCCAAGGACTTCCGCCCGCTCAAGGGCAAGGCCATCGTCGACGCGCTGGTCGGCGGCCAGGCCCAAGCGGGCAACGTCTTCTCGACCGACCCGGCGATCACCATCAACGGGCTGGTCACCCTGGAGGACCCCAAGCGGCTCTTCGGCTCCGACAACGTCGTGCCCCTGGTGCGCAGCGACCGGGTCACCGACACGGTCACCAAGACCCTCGACGCGGTCTCGGCCAAGCTCGACACCGCCGGGCTCACCGAGCTCATCAAGCAGGTCGACGTGGACAAGAAGGACGCCAAGGTCGTGGCCAAGGAGTGGCTGACCAAGGTCGGGCTCGGCTGACCAGCCGGTGACCTCCGCGGGCTGATTTAGGCCAACTGCCGGACGAGCGGCAAACGAGTCGCTAGTTTCGAGTGGCCAGGTCCATCGGGATCCGGGCGTTCGCAGCCTGCGGAGGTCACATGCCGAGCAACTCCAGCGCGCGCCACTCGTATCTGTTGCCGGTCTGGGCGGTCCTGCTGGCTCTGCTGGTTACCCTGCTGCCGGCTCGGTCGGCCGCTGCGGCCACGCCGGCGAGCACTCCGTGGGCCTGGGGCGGCAATAGCTTCGGACAACTGGGCGACGGCACGACGACGGCTCGGCTCGCGCCAGCACCGGTGTCCGGGTTGACCGACATCATCGACCTGCACGGCGGGCGCGAGCACGTCGTCGCGTTGCGCTCCGACGGCACGGTCTGGGTCTGGGGCAGCAACGTCGAGGGCCAACTGGGGCTGGGCACGAGTGCGAATTCCCCGTCTCCCGTGCCGGTGCCCGGGCTGACCTCGGTTGTCGCCGTGGAAACCGGGCACAACCACAGCCTGGCCTTGCGCGCCGACGGCACCGTGTGGGCCTGGGGGCTCAACAGCGACGGGCAACTCGGCGATGGGAGCACGAGCATCCGCCGCTCGCCGGTGCAGGTCCGTGGGCTCTCCGACGCGGTGGCGATCGCGGCCGGCCGCGACATGAGTTATGCCATCCGGGCCGACGGCACCCTCGTCGGGTGGGGCCGTAATGCCGAAGGGCAACTCGGTGACGGCACCACCACCTCGAGCACGATGCCGGTGCGGGTGGGCGCCCTCACGGGGGTCGTCGGTGTGGCCGGCGGGCGTGACCACGCGCTGGCGCTGCTCGGCGACGGCACGGCCTGGGCGTGGGGCCACAACGCCTACGGTCAGGTCGGCGACGGCACGTTGCTCAACCGGCGCGCCCCGGTGCAGGTGGCTTCGGGGATCGCCGAGGTGACCGCCGGTGCCCACCACAGCTATGCCCTGCGCACCAACGGGCAGGTGCTCAGCTGGGGCCGCAATTACCGGGCCGAGCTCGGTGACGGCACGACCACCCAACGCACCCGACCGGTGACCGTCCTCGGGGTGGCCAACGCGGTGTCGATCGCGTCGGGCCGTGACCATGGGGTCGCAGTGCTCGCCGACGGCACCGTGCGTGCCTGGGGCCACAACCTCTACGGGCAACTCGGTGACGGGACCTTCACGAATCGCACCTCGGCGGTCGTCGTGCCGGGCGTCACCGGCGCGGTGAAGTCCGGTGGTGGTGGATCGGCCTACTCCGTCATCCTCGTCGGGAGCGAGCCGCCGCCCAATGTGCCCCCGACGGCGGTGGCCTCGGCCACCTGCGCCGCTCTGACCTGCGCCTTCTCCTCCGCGGGGTCGGTCGACCCGGACGGCAGTATCACCGGCTACGCCTGGGCCTTCGGCGACGACACGGGCGACAGCGGGCCCACACCGACGCACACGTATGCCGCGGCCGGCAGCTACCCCGTCACACTCACCGTGACCGACGACGACGGGGCGACGTCGTCGACGACGATCACCGTGGTGGTCTCCGAAGCACCCCCGACGACGCTGTTGTGGCGGGCGGCTGCGGGTTCGGACGCCAACACCACAACGCCGGCCGTGCTCGTGCCCGCCGCGGTCGTGACCGGGGACCAATTGCTGATGTTCGTCACCACCAACCGGGCCGCGACGCTGACCCCGCCCGCCGGGTGGTCCGTGCACAGCCAGGTCAGCGACGGCACCGACGTGCGGTCGTGGCTGCTGCTCCGCACCGCGACCGCGGCGGACCCCGGCAGCACCGTGCGGATGCGGCTGGAGGCCTATGCCAAGACGAGTGTCACGCTGCTGGCCTACTCGGGCAGCTCGGGTGTGAGCGCGGTGACCGCAGCGGCCGAAGGGTCCGCCAGCGTCCTGGCCCACACAGCGCCGGCCGCCTCGGTCGCGACAGCCGGCTCCACCGCGGTGCGCTACTGGGCCGACAAGCCGAGCCTGGCCCACCCGTGGACGGTCCCGGCCGATGTGACGACCCGGATGACGACGACGGGCACCGGTTCGGGACTGCTCACGAGCACCACGGGTGAGACCTCGGGCCTGCCGGCCGGACCGTTGGCAGCGGCGGTCGCGACCAGCACCGTGGCCTCGAGCAAGGCGGTCATGTGGACGGTGGTCCTGCAGCCGTGACGGCGCTCCCAGGAGCGCGAGGATGAATGGCTGCCGAGGAGGGATCTCACTCAGGTGCGGTCGCGTCGACGCAAGACGGCGAGGTATGCCGTGGGGGCCGCATCCTCATCCACGGCATACCTCGGTCCGAAGGGCCGAAGCGCGTCGATGCGACGTGGCCGAGATCAGTCTAAGCGGTACCGCGGGGTCACCTGTGACAAGTGTGGGGTTCCTCGCGGCACGCCTGCGCCGAACGGGGGCTTGCGGCAGCCGAGCGGTTCCTCACGCGAATTATCTGTCGAAGCCTGGTCGAACCTCAGGAGTTCCTCGCCGCGGCGGGTGACTGCTCAGATCCTCCAATTGTGTGGTTGATCCGCTGCCGGTCACGCCCCGGCCGTCGCGGCGGCCCGGACCGACCCCATCGACCCGGCGCCGGTCGGCACGCTGCGTGGAGTCACCACCCACTCGTGCTGCCCGCCCCGCAGCTGCTTGAACTGGGCGATCCGGCAGATGCTGTTCTTGACCTCGGAGTAGAAGGGCGCGGCGACCAGGGCGAGCAGGAACCAACGCCAGTTCACCTGCACCGAGCGGTCGGCCCGAGCCCAGGCCACGAGCACCAGGGCGGGGCCGGTGCCGAGGTTGAGCGCGGTGAGGGCGGCGAAGGGCATGACGTTCCAGTCGATGCCGGCGACCGTGTAGCGGTAGATCCAGAAGGCGATGATCGGCCACATCTGCAGCGCCAGCCAGGGGTAGAGCTCGCGCCAGAAGAGCAGGTGCGCCGCGCCGAGTCGCTGTCGCAGACTCAGGCTGGGCCGGCGCAGCAGCGGGAGGGTATGCCGCAGCGACACCTGGAACCAGCCCTGAGCCCAGCGCATCCGCTGCGCCCAGAAGCCGGCCAGGGTGGTGGTGGCCAGCTCGTAGCTGACCAGCTGCGGGTCCGAGACCACGCGGTAGCCCGCACGCAAGGCCCGCATCCCCGAGTCGACGTCCTCGGTGAGCATGCTGCGGTCGAAGGTGATCTCCCGCAGGACGTCGGTGCGCCAGTAGCCGTTCGTGCCACCGAAGATGCCGAAGCCGTGCATCTGGGCGCGCCCGGGGTGGGCCACACCGTAGATCTGCTCGAACTCGACGGCCACAAGCCGGCTCGACCAGGTCTCGCCGCCGTTGCGCACGACGCAGCGGCCCTGGACGATGTCCGCCTCGCCGTCCACGATCCAGCCGACCGCGCGGTTGAAGGAATCCGGGGCCGGGTGGTGGTCGGCGTCGAAGATGCCCAACACCTCACCCCGCACCCGGGGCAGCGCGGCGTTGACGTTCTGGGCCTTGGACGTCGAGCCGGGCACCCGGAACACTTCGAAGCCGGGGTGTGACGCGGCGAAGTCGTGCAGCTGGCCCTCGACCTCGGGCAGATCGGTGGGGGTGTTGTAGGCGAGGATCACCTGCCGTTCACCGGCATACTCGATGGCCGCGAAGGCGTGCAGGGTGTCCAGGATCGTCGCCTGCTCATTCGGCAGGTATGCCGCGATGATGGCCGACACCGTCGGCCAGGGCTGGACGGCCGGGTGCGGCGCCGGCTCTCGCCGACGCAGCGAGAGGGCGACCTCGACCCAGATCAGCAGCGTGGTCACGGTGATCCCGACGACCGTCACGAGGTAGGCCGGGCCGCTGATGTCCACGCCGAGGATGGCGAACAGCCCGAAGTACAGCAGGGCGGGCGGGACGACGCCGACGAGGCCGGCGCCGATCGACTTGGCGAGGTAGGTGACGACCGAATGGCCGCGGGGCATGACACGAGCGGCCCGCGGCATCCACGACCCCGGGAAACGCACGGGCATAGGACGGTCACAATGCCCGGAGATGACCCTACTTGCGTGTGATCTAGATCACACTATCGAGTCGGCGAGACGGGAATACGTTATAGGCCGCGACGGACCGCGGCGAGGAGCATCTGGGCCACGTCGACGACCTCGACCTCGCCCTCGCCGAGCTTGCTCTCCTCGACCATCTTGTTGACACCGTCGCTGAGCATGACCTTGCAGAACGGGCAGCCGACCGCGATCCGCTTGGCGCCGGTCGAGACCGCCTCGGTGGCCCGGTTGACGTTGATCCGGGAACCGAGTCGTTCCTCGGCCCACATCCGGGCGCCGCCCGCGCCGCAACAGAACGACTTCATGCCGTGTCGGGTCATCTCGGTCATCTCGACCCCGGGCAGCGCCTCGAGCAACTCCCGCGGCGGGGCGTAGACGTGGTTGTGCCGCCCGAGGTAGCACGGGTCGTGGTAGGTGACGCTGGCCGCGGTCGAGGCGTCCTTGCTGCCGGCGGACTCGCCAGGGCGGGAGACCGGCACGAGCTTGCGTTCGCGGACCAGGCGGTTGAGCAGTTGGGTGTGGTGCAGCACCTCATAGTTGCCGCCGAGCTGCGGGTATTCGTTCTTCAGCGCGTTGAAGCAGTGTGCGCAGGTGACGACGATCTTCGTCGCCCCGACCTCCTTGAGCACCTCGATGTTCTGCATCGCGAGCATCTGGAAGAGCATCTCGTTGCCGGAGCGGCGGGCCGCGTCACCGGTGCACGCCTCGCCGTCGCCGAGCACGGCATACGAGACCCCCGCGGTGTGCAGCAGCTCGGCCACGGCCCGCGACGTGCGCTTGGCGCGGTCCTCGAAGGCGCCGGCGCAACCGACCCAGAAGAGGTAGTCGACGCTGGAGAGGTCTTCGACATCGGCGCCGACGACCGGCACCTCGAAGTCCAGCGTCTTGGCCCAGTCCATCCGCAGCCGCGGCGCGAGCCCCCAGGGGTTGGAGTTCTTCTCGAGGTTCTTGTAGAGGATGCCGAACTCGCTCGGGAAGGCGCTGGCGATGAGGTTCTGGTAGCGGCGCATGTCGAGGATGTGGTCGACATGCTCGATGTCGACCGGGCACTGCTCGACGCAGGCACCGCAGGTCGTGCATGACCAGAGGACGTCCTCGTGGATGACCCCGTCGGTTCCCAGGGCGTCGTATGCCGTGAGGGCGTGCGCCGGGTCGTAGCCGGCCGGCTCGCCGACCAGTGGCGCCTCGGCGAGCTTGAGGGTGTGCGAGGGCAGGTCGGCGCGCTTGTCCTCGGCGGCCATCAGCCAGGGGGCCTTGGCGTGCGCGTGGTCGCGCAGCGTCATGATGAGCAGCTTCGGGGACAGCGGCTTGTCGGTGTTCCACGCCGGGCACTGGCTCTGGCAGCGACCGCACTCGGTGCACGTGGTGAAGTCGAGCAGCCCCTTCCAGGTGAAGTCCTCCACCTTGCCGACCCCGAGGGAGGTGTCCTCGTCGAGGTCGTCCATCGCCTCCATGTCGAAGGGCTTGCCGGCGACCATCATCGGCTTGGCCGGCCCGAGCGCGGTGCGTCCGTCGGCATTGCGCTTGAAGAAGATGTTGACGAAGGCCAGGAAGCGGTGCCACGCCACGCCCATCGTCGGGTTGAGCGAGATGGTGATCATCCACGCGAAGCTGACCAGGATCTTGATCATCGCGACGAGGTAGATGAGTTCCTTGGTCGTCTCCAGGCTGGCCCACGGCCACAGGTACTGGGCGCCCCACCCGGACAGCGGGAAGTGCCAGAAGATCTCCGGGTCGGTGTAGCCGACGCCTAGTTGCAGCTGCACCATCCGCGCCTCGAGGGTGCGCAGCAGCATGATGCACAGCATCACGACGAAGATCGTGAACTCGACGTAGTAGGCCTGCCACCAGACCGAGCCGAAGAACCGGGAGCGTCGCCCGGCCGTGCCGGCGGCCGAGCGCGGGTGGTTCTTCTGGCGGACGTAGATGAGCACGCAGATGCCGATGAAGCCGACCCCGGCGAACAGCTCGACGAGCCACTCGAAGGGCACGAAGTGCCCGACGATCGGCAGCCGGAAGTCGGCCCAGAGCAGCTGGAAGAAGGCGTTGACCAGCGTCGCGAAGAGCAGGAAGAAGCCAAGTGCCGTGAACCAGTGCGCGATCGACACGATCGGCAGCCGCCCCAGCCGGGTGTGGCCGAGGAACTCCTTGACCACCACCATCGTGCGCTGGGCGGGCTCGTCGCGGCGCGAACTGTCCGGCTGACCGGTCTGGAAGAGCCGATAGAACCGGACGCACTGGCGGAACAGCAGCGCCCAGCCGAGCAGCGGGATGGTGAAGCACAACGCGATCGCGATGATCTGCAGGGCGCTCATACGTCGGATCCTAGTCGGCGCTAAGCGCCCGCTCACCGGGCATGTGACCCCTGTCGCGACCCGGTATGCCGCGCCGCTCGAGACTGGTCGGCGGGCTCGCGGCGAGAGAGCGCCCATGAAAGCGCCCAGGGGCGTGCGATCACCCGCCCCCACGCGATCTCACGGGCGCTTTCCCACCTCACGCACGGCCGGCCTCCGCGTCGGTCGGCTCGGTGGGGGTCGACGGCGCGGCCGGCTGCCCGTCGGCGGCGGCCTCGAGCGCGGCGATGTCGAGCCTGCGCATCGTCATCATCGCCGCGGTGGCGCGTTGTGCGCGGCCCGGGTCGGGGTCGGTCATCAGCTCGGTGAGCCGGGTCGGGATGATCTGCCAGGACAGGCCGAATCGGTCGACCAGCCAGCCACATTGCGATTCCTGGCCGCCGTCGGCGGTCAGGGCGTCCCAGAGCCGGTCGACCTCGGCCTGGTCGGGGCAGTAGACCTGGATCGAGGCGGCCGGGGTGAGCTGGAAATGCAGGCCGCCGTTGAGGCCGACGAACCGCTGACTGCCCAGGCGGAAGTCGACGGTGAGCACGCCACCGGGCGCACCGCTCGGGAAGACGTGGTCCTGCGGATAGCGGCTCACCGCGCTGATCTCGGAGTCGGGCAGCAGGCTCGTGTAGAGCTGCGCGGCCTCATGGGCCTGGGTGTCGAACCACAGGCAGGTCGTGACGGACCGGGTGGCGCTCATCGGGATGCTCCTTCGGATGGGGGTGCTCCAGCTGGGCTGAACAGATGGACGAGGTAGCGACGCAGATGCCCGATCGCGTCGGTGACCAACGACGGATCGTCGGCCGCCTTGCTCACGACGAAGGCGCCCTGCAGGACGGTCTGGGTGTGCACCGCGAGGCTGCGGGCGGTGATCTCGCCGCGCTCGAGCAGATCGGGCCGGTATGCCGCGAGCGCCGCCTCGACGTCGGCCTCCAGGGTCTGGGCGTGCCCCAGAATGCTTGCCCCGCAGGCGTCCCGGATCTCCGGGCACGAGTCGAAGGTCTCTTGCGCCATGGTCCCCGCCAAGCAGCTGTATGCCGCGGGCTCTCCCCCGGCATGGGCCACCAGGGCGGCGCGGAGGTCCAGATAGGCCAGGATCCGGGCCAGCGGGTCGGCCGGTTGGTGGTAGTCGGCGGCGGCGAAGAGCTCTGCGGTGGTGTGGCTCCAGTGCTGCGCTGCCGCCACGGCGAGGGCCTGCTTCGACGGGAAATGGTGGAAGAAGGCACCCTTGGTCACCCCAGCGGCCGCGCAGAGGTCATCGACGGTCGTCGCGCTGAGCCCCTGGCGCCGGATCACCGTCACCGCGGCGTCGAGCAGCCGCACCCGGGCCCCGCGCTCGCGTGACCGCTTCACCGGTGGGTCCGCTGTCATGTCTGGAGCATACCAACTGGTTGGTATATAGGCTAGCCATCAGACAAGCGTGATCGGGGAGCGATCGGGCGGTAAAGTAGTCACTCATACTACTTTGGAGGCAATGATGGCGACCGTCCCGGCGACCGAGTTCAATCGAAACCCGAGCCATATCAAGCGCCTCGCGGCCTCGGCGCCGGTCATCATCACGGAGCACGACCGGCCCGCGCTCGTCCTGCTTGCCTACGCGGAGTACGAACGGCTGTTGGGGGTGCCGCAGGACGTCAGCCGATGGCTGGAGATGGACGAGGACATCGAGTTCGACATCGAGCCGGTCGACCTCGGTATCTCGCCGCTGACCGACCTGTGAGGCGGGTGCCCTGCGATGAGATTCCTGCTCGACACCAATGTGCTCGGAGAACTGCGCAGGAAGCAGGGCGAACCGCGGGTCAAGCAATGGGTCGCCCAGCAGGCGAGCGTCGACCTGGCGATCAGCGTCGTCACGGTGATCGAGATCGAGGTCGGCGTGCTACGCCACTCTCGCCGACACCCTGAGCAGGGGCGGGCCCTGCAGCAATGGCTCGAGGAGCGGGTGCTCGCAGCCTTCACCGGCCGGATCCTCCCGCTGGACCTGTCGGCCGCCCGGCTGGTCGCCCCCCTGCACGTACCCGACCCGGCGCCCAGCCACGACGCCCTCATCGCCGGCACCGCGCTGGCTCACGGCCTGACCGTCGTGACACGCAACTCCGCCGATTTCGCGCGGGCCGGAGTGCCAGTCGTCAACCCCTGGGGCACGCAGCGCTGAGCGCGGAGGCGCCCCCAAAACCCGATGCGACGCTGCCCCAAACCCGCGTATCGTCAACTCTCGCAACGGCCGCCCACGCGGCTCGGTGGGCCGACGGTGGTCGGTTATCTGGCGATTCAGGTTCGATTCCTTGATGCGCCCTTCGGGGTGTGTTCCGGTCATCACCACACGCCCGCCGCGCTCCGTGGATCGCCGTTGCGCTGCAGGTCGGGCGGTGCGCCCGATGCCACGTCGACGGGGGCGGGCCGAAGACATTCGGTTACCACTTTCTCATGGAGAGGTTGCGGGTTCGAGTCCCGCCGCATCCACGCCTGGGTGCGTAGCTCAAATGGCAGAGCACTGAAACCGCCGGAGGTCACCCCATGACCGCCCCCGCCGTCGTGGCATCGTCGCGCCCGGCCGGCGCGGCATACCGAGAACACCGAGAAGACCGAAGAGAGCGAAGTGAGGTGACCGACATGATCGACATCCTGCGTAGCTTCACCCTGCGCAAGACCCCGCAGTCCCGACCCGCCGACCGGCGGCAGGTGCCCAACAGCGCCGGCGGTTTCACCTTCGAGGTGAGCGACGAGCAGCGGTTGCGTCGGTTCCTCGTGCTCGGCACCGACGGTGGCACGTACTACACGTCGGCGCCCACGCTGACCCTCGAGGCAGCCCAATTCGTCGTCCAGCTGGCCGAGTTCGACCCGCAGCTGCTCGTCGACACGATCGTCGACGTGTCGCTGCGCGGCGCGGCTCCGCGTCAGCAGCCGGCCCTCTTCGCGCTCGCGCTCGCGGCGTCGGTGGCCGACGATGCGGGGCGGGCCCGGGCGCTCGCGGCGCTGCCGCAGGTCGCTCGCACCGGCACGCACCTGTTCCTCTTCGCGACCTACGTCGAGCAGTTCCGGGGCTGGGGCCGTGGCCTGCGCCGGGGTGTCGCACAGTGGTACCTCGACCGGGGCGTCGACGAGCTCGCGTTGCAGGTGGTCAAGTACCGCCAGCGTGAGGGCTGGAGCCACCGTGACCTGCTGCGTCTGGCGCACCCGGTGACGGTCGAGCCGGATCGGGCGGCGCTGTTCGACTGGGTCGCCGGTCGTGAGCCGGCGCCCGAGGTGGCGCTGCCGCGGCTCGTCGAGGGCTTCCGCCGGGCACAGTCGGCGGCGCCGGAGGCGATCCCGGGCCTGATCGGTGACTACGGTCTGACCTGGGAGATGCTCCCGGACGAGGCGCTCACCCGGCCCGCGACCTGGGCCGCGTTGCTGCAGCGGGGTATGCCGCAGACCGCGTTGCTGCGTCAGCTGCCACGGCTGACCCGGCTGGGTCTGCTTGCCCCGGGCGGGGATTGGCTGGCGCCGGTCACCGCTGCGTTGGTCGACCCGGCCCGGCTGCGGCGCGCGCGGGTGCACCCCATTTCGGTGCTCATCGCGATGCGCACGTATGCCGCGGGCCGCGGCCTGCGGGCCGGCGGCGGCGCTCCCGGGGCGACCTGGGAGCCGGTCGCCGCGGTCGTCGACGCGCTGGATGCGGCGTTCTACGCGGCATACGGGGCGGTCGAGCCGACCGGCCGTCGCACCCTGCTCGCCCTGGACGTGTCCGGGTCGATGGGGTCGTCGGTCTCGGGCCTGCCGTTGACGGCCCGCGAGGCGTCCACGGCGCTCGCGCTGGTCACCGCGGCGGTCGAGCCGGTCGGCGCGACGCAGATCGTCGGCTTCACCGGGGCGGGCGCGACCTACCGGATGGTCGACGGCGCCGGGGTGTTGTCGGGGCTGGCGATCAGCCCGCGGCAACGGCTCGACGACGCGCTGCGGGTCACCGCGGGGCTGCCGTTCGGGCCGACCGACTGCGCGCTGCCGATGCAGTGGGCGTTGCGGGAGGGGCGGGCCGTGGACACCTTCGTCGTCTACACGGACAACGAGACGTGGCACGGCTCGGAGCATCCGCACCAGGCGCTGCGCCGCTACCGGGAGGCCACCGGCATCCCGGCCCGGCTGGTCGTGGTCGGGATGACCGCGACGCGGTTCACCATCGCCGACCCGAGCGACGCGGGCATGCTCGACGTCGCCGGCTTCGACGTGTCGGTGCCGCAGGTGGTCGCCGACTTCAGCCGCGGCTGACCGGCCACAGGGGGAGGGGACCCACCGCGAGGTGGGTCCCCTTTCTGCGGGTTCGAGGGGCCCAGGGCCGGTCGATCCCGGATCGCGGTCAGGCAGGCTGTTCCGGGCAGACGTGATGGGCGTGTTCCACGTGGCTGCGCCGCTGATGGCGATCGTGACGATGAGATCATCGCGGGATGACCAGCAGCCGGCCGGCCGACGCCTTCGAATCGGCGGCTGCCGCTCGAGCCGCGGCGAGCCACCCCGATGTCGATGTGCTGGCGCTCGCAGCGAGCCTCAATCTCGTGCGGCTGGCCACCCAGCACGCCCAGCAGCTCGAGGCGAGTGTGCATCGACCGGCGGGGTGGAGCATGGCGGGGTTCCGGGTCATGTTCTCGGTATGGGTCGGCGGAGCGTTGGAGCCGCGCGAGATCGCCCGCCTCTCCGGCCTCTCCCGGGCGGCCGTGTCGAGCGCGCTGAACACGCTCGAACGTGACGACCTCGTCGTGCGGGTGCGCGAGTCGAGCGACCGGCGCCTGGTCACCGTGCGGCTCACCACCGCGGGGCAGAGGCGGCTGGAGGCGGCATACCGGCAGGAGAACGCAGCCGAGACGGACTTCTTCGCCCCGCTCACCCGCGCCGAGCAGGAGGTATTCGTCGCGCTGACCCGCAAGCTGCTCGACGGCCATCGGGCTCGCCCGATGAGCTGACCCGAGTCATCGGCTCTCGTCGCTGCCCGGTGTGGGCGGTCTGCCCGATTCGACCAGGACGGCGAGGCTGTCGCTGCTGACGGCCAGGAAGGTGTCGGCCCCCAGGCGCGTGATCGCCGCGTCGAGGGCCTCGGCGAGCGCGCGCGGCGGGACCACGGCCGGCGACCGCGCCGCGGCATACGCAAGCGTGAAGCCGCCTGGTTCGTCGGGGTCACCCCAGTGGATCGTCGTCGTGCTGCCTGGCGCGGCCTGCTCGAGCACCGTCGCGACGACCAGACGCAAGGCCGGCAGCACCGGGCCGGTGTCGTCGTCGGTGCCCGGGCCGCCGTCGCTACCCTCGATGACGACCTCGGCGCCCTGGCGACGGGCTGCGGCGAGCGTCTCCTGCATGACCGGGTCGACCAAGGCGGGTGCGACGAGCGCGTCGCGGACGCTCGCCTCGACGACGAGCAACTCGGCCCGCTCCGTCGTCGATGACGCGGTGCCGTCGGCGATCCGGGTGAGGGCCGCGGCGGTCAGCGCGCGCAGTGATGCCGTGCGTCGGGCCGCGGCGGTCTGACGTTCCTCGTCCTCGACGGCTTCCAGCCGGGACCGACGCGCCGCATCGGACGATCGGGTGACCTGGTCCCAGGCTCGCTCCAGCGACCGACGCAGCGCCCAACCGGCCAGGGCCGTGATGAGCAGCACCGGCATCGGCCCCACCCAACAGGCGAACCACGGGACGCCCCGGATCGAGTCGACGACGCTCACCAGTAGGCCGGCGCCTACCCCTGCCGCGCCTCCGGCTGCCGGGCGGAACCGGAACGCCGTGGCCCCGATGGCCGGGGTGAGCGCGCCGAGATACCAGTAGCGCCAGTCGGTGGGCGCCCCGAGTGCGCTGGTCGCCGCGGCGAGCCCGGGCAACAGCACGAGACTCGCGACAACCGCCGACTGCCCTCGGGACCTGGGGCTCAACAGCGACGCCGCGATCGTCGTGAGCACCACGCCGAGCAGCACGATGGCACTCGCCCAGGGCCACGGCGAGACCTGCCAGTGCCGCGCCCCGAGCACGATGTTCAGTCCGACCGCGATGGCACCCAACACCATGAGCGGAGCGAACGTCGTCAGCGTCCACTCGGCCCGAGAGGGGGCCGCAGATGTCAGGGGAGCGTTCCAGGTCAAGGTGACCGTCGTGCCGTGGTCGACCGCGCTGCGCACGTGTGCGGTGCCGCCGATGCTCCGGAGCCGGGCTGCCGTCGTGGACAGGCCCGAGCGTCGCGGGGTGGGGACCGTGAAGCCACGCCCACGGTCCGTGACCGTCACCGTGGCGTGCCGAGCCCCGAGGACACCACGGACGGTCGCCTGCGCCACGCCGCTGTGCCGAGCGATGTTCGAGAGTGCCTGGTCCACCGCGTCGGACAAGACCTCGGTGACCTCGGCGTCGAGCAGATCGCCGCGCAGGTCGAGGTCCAGGCTCAGGCCGAGAAGGCGAGCCGACCGGTGGGCTCGTACGGAGATGTCCTGCTCATGGGCTCGGCCCGGGCCCGCGAGCGCGGTCATCGCGTCCTGGGCGAGTTGTCGGGCACCCTCGGGAACGTGGCCGCCGGCGGCCCGGCCGGCGCCCAGGAGGGCGCCCAGCACGAGGTCGTGGGTGATCGCGTCCCAGCGGATCTCCTCGAACGCCCGGCGGGCGGCCCGTGCGGCCACCTCCTGGGCTCGACCGGCGGCCGCAACGGCCCCGTCGGCGCGTTCCAGGGCCCGTCGCAGCACGTGCACCACGGCTGTCGCGATGAGGCCGGTGAGCAGCAGCAGCCCACCCTCGGTCAGTGCCCGGCCCGTCCCGAGTGCGGGTGCGCGGATCGCGACCACGGCAGCGGCGAATCCGGGCACCGCCCACCAGGCCGCCCGGGTGCCCCAGCCCACCGCCGTCACGTGCATCGCGGCGCCCAAGGCATGCAGCAAGGGCGGGCTGGGCAGGTCCCGAGTGACGATGAGCGGGTGCGCCGCCACCATGAGGTATGCCGCGCTCACCAGCACGCGCATGGCCGCCCGCCGCGGTCGGGCTCGCGTGCTCTCGGCGACGCACCACGCCAACAGGACGCCCAGCAGGGTCAGACACCCGGCGGAGGCACCCGGCCGGTAGGCGTCCGGTTGCCCCGCTGACTTGGTCACGCTCAGCGCGAAGTTCGCCAGTACGAGGGCGGTGGCCACGTGGAACTGGGCCCGCCAGATCGTCGCCGAAGGCGTGTCGCCTGCGGCAACGTGGGAGGTCGATCCGGAGTCACTCGTCGTGGTCGGTCACCAGGCCGTTCTCCGGAAGGTGTCCGTCCTGAACCGCCCGCTGAAACAGGTGGGTCTTCGTCGGTGCGGGCCGACCGGCGTCGCTGTATTTCTGCCGGACCCGGCGTAGGTATTCTCGCGCGGTCTCCTCCTTGATCCCGAGCCGTTCGGCCACCGAACGCAAGGGAAGTCCGGCGGCGTAGAGGCGCAGGATCTGCGACTCGCGTGGGGTGAGCTCGGGGACACTACCGTCTCGTCCGTCCGGCCCCCCCAACGCCTTGAGGGCCGCTGCCCAGGTCGGACTCAGATAGGTCTTCCGTTGTGCGGCAAGGGTGATCGCCTCGGCCAGGTCGGCCCAACCCTGGTGTTTCGTGACCACGCCCAAGGCCCCGGCACGAATGCACCGTCCCAACAAGGGCAAGCGCTGCTCCTGCGTGTACAACAGCACGGGCCACCCCGCCGCGACGACTGCGCGCACGTTGTCGACCGGATCGGTGCCGTCGTCGAGATTGACATCCAGCAGCACGACATCGAAGGCCCGACCATCGTCGATGAGGTCGGCAACCCGGACGTGCCGGGCCACCGTGAAGCCCTCGCCGAGCACCGAGCGCAAACCGCTCGGCACCCCCTCGGAAATCGCGGGATGGTCATCGACGATAGCCAGAGTTCGCACGATGCCCGACACATCCCCAGTCTGGCACCAGAACGCTCCGCCTGACCGCCGAGCGCGGCACCGCACCAGGGCACACCGCACGACCGGGCGTCGGCGTGCCCGCAGCCGGTCACCGGCGGCCTGGGCCGACTCGGGAGAGCTGAGGGACGGTTCGCGTCCGAACCGTGGAACCCGGTCACGACAGTGATAACGCTGTGTTGGAATATCCATAAGCGGGGCGTCGTTGGCGACGTCAACGACTCGACGGGCCCGATGGGGCCCCTGATCAACGATGGAGAGACTCCAGCATGCCCATCCATGACGACGTCACGGCACTCGTCGGCAACACCCCGCTCGTGCGGATCAACCGGCTCTTCGCCGGGTCGCCGGCCCAGGTCGTGGCCAAGCTGGAGTTCTACAACCCGGCCAACTCGGTCAAGGACCGGATCGGCGTGGCGATCATCGACGCTGCCGAGGCCTCCGGTGAACTGCCACCGGGCGGCACCATCGTCGAGGCCACCTCCGGCAACACCGGCATCGCGCTGGCCATGGTCGGGGCGGCCCGTGGCTACCGGGTCGTGCTCACCATGCCGGAGTCGATGTCCAAGGAGCGCCGAGCCCTGCTGCGGGCGTTCGGCGCCGAGCTGATCCTCACCGACCCGGCCAAGGGCATGAAGGGCGCCGTCGACCGCGCCGACGAGGTCGTCGCCGAGCGGCCGGGGGCGATCCTGGCCCGCCAGTTCGCCAACGCCGCCAACCCCGAGATCCACCGGCGCACCACCGCCGAGGAGATCTGGCGCGACACCGACGGCGGCGTCGACATCGTCGTGGCCGGCATCGGCACCGGCGGCACGATCACCGGGGTCGGTCAGGTGCTCAAGGAACGCAAGGCGGGCGTGCAGATCATCGCCGTCGAGCCGGCCGAGAGCCCGATCCTCAACGGTGGGCAGCCCGGCCCGCACAAGATCCAGGGCATCGGCGCCAACTTCGTGCCCGAGGTCCTCGACCGTGGGGTCTACGACGAGGTCATCGACGTCAACATCGGCCAGTCCGTCGAGTTGGCCCGCCGGGCCGCGACCGAGGAGGGCCTGCTCGTGGGCCTGTCCTCCGGGGCCGCCCTGTATGCCGCGGGGCAGGTCGCCGCGCGCCCCGAGAACGCCGGCAAGACGATCGTCGTGATCATCCCCAGTTTCGGCGAGCGCTACCTGTCGACGGTGCTCTTCGAGGGCCTGGTCGACTGAGATGTCCCTGCTTGCCACCCTGACCAGCGGCTTGCGTCGGGAGCGTGAGCTGTCCTGGGAGCTGCGGGCCGATCCCGACACCGGGCTGACCTCCCGGGTCGAGCCGGTACTGCGCCCCGGGCCGGTCACCACACCGCATCGGCACATGCTCCGGCGCATCGTCGCGATGGTCCGCGAAGATCTTGATGCCGCGATGTTGCGTGACCCCGCGGCATACTCGCGGCTCGAGATGTTCCTGTCCTCGGCGGGCCTGCATGCCATCTGGGGCTATCGGCTCGCGCACATCCTCTGGGGCAACATCGCCACCCGCGGGCTGTCCCGGCTGTGGTCGCAGTTCGTCCGGGCGTTGACCGGGGTGGAGATCCACCCGGGGGCGACGATCGGGCGCCGGTTCTTCATCGACCACGGCATGGGCGTCGTCATCGGCGAGACCACCGTCATCGGCGACGACGTGATGATCTACCACGGCGTCACCCTGGGCGGCCGGTCGCTGTCGCGGACCAAGCGCCACCCCACCCTCGGTAACCGGGTGACCATCGGCGCCGGCGCCAAGGTGCTCGGCCCCATCACGCTCGGCGACGACGTGCAGGTCGGCGCGAACTCGGTCGTCGTCAAAGACGTGCCGACCGGCTTCGTGGCGATCGGTATTCCAGCCGTGGTGCGCCCGGCCATCGACGGGGTCAGCCCCGAGGAGATGCTGGAGTTCGAGCCGGCCATCTGGATTTGAGCCAACCGGCCAAAGAGCTTGTGCGGTCGGCCGATCCGGCGTCAGTCAGGCTGTGTCGTGACCCGCCAGGGGCCGCCGAAACAGGTGAACGCGCGGGCGGCCAATGGCAGGTCGGCGGTGGCCTCGGCGAGCGCCTGGGCGGCCTCGACACCGGTGGCCAGTCGCTGGTGGTAGGTCGTCATCGTTTCGGCGGCCAAGTCGTCGGGGATCCGACTGGCGGCCGCGACGACGGTGCCGACACCCAGACTGAGCAGCACCGCGGTGAGCCCGAGCGATTCGTCGCCGGGGCGGATCGTGGCCCGCCCCACCTCGCATGCCGACAGCACCACGTGCGAGGCACCGACCCCGACGGCGGGCAGTTCGTGGGCGAAGGTCGAGCCATCGGCCAGCCGCAGGGTGGAGAAGAGCGGGCTCTGGTGGTGGTGGCGGCCGTGCGCGGCGATGTGGACGAGGTCCTGCTCCATGAGCGCCCCGGCGACCGCATCGAGTGTCGCGGCCGGGCCGACGACGACCCGTGCGTCGGCCCCCGCATGCCCGGCCCAGGCGCGACCCACCGCGGCGACCTCCCGGTCGGCGTGGTCGAGCTCGGGGCCGGCGATCGCCAGCACCCGCGGCGCACGCACCGGTCCGGCGGCGGCCGCAGCCGCCCAGCCGGTCACCGTCCGGGCGACCGTCGTGGGCCGGCCGTGTCGACTCGGCAGCATCCCCCACGGCACCGCGACGAGCGCGTTGGACGGCACGACGACCAACCGCTCCATGAGGTATGCCGCGCGCCGCCCCCCACTGCCCCCGCTTACGCTTCCCCCGCGGCCGCTCCTGCCGGGGCCGCGGCCCGTGCGGTCGGCGAGCGGAGCCAGCAGCGCGGCATCCAGCGCCCTGAGCCCGGCGCCGAGGGACGCCTCGACCGCCGCGCGCATCGGGCCCAGGCCGGGCAGGGTGGCGGCCTCGACGTCGGCGCGCACCCGCTGCACCAGGCGCTGGACCTCGGACATCGCGACGAGCCGTTCGATGCGTCCGCCGCGAGGGGTGAGCACCACGGCATACAGGTGACCGGCGTGCGGCAGATAGGTGGCGAGGGTGACGTCGGCCTGGCGCACGGCGGCGAGCGCCGCGGCATACGGAATGGGCCGGGGTGGACGGGCATCGCCGGTGGCCGCGGACTCGCAGCCGCGAGCCCAGTCGAGCGAACGGATCCGCCGTTCCAGCGCTGCAGCGTCCTCGCGCAGGCCGGCCTGGGCCTCGGCGGGGGCGCTGCGCAGATCCTCACGCAGCCGCCGTAGGCGGGTGAGCAGCCCGGCGGCCTGCTCGTCGCGGGGCGGCCGCACGAATGGCACCCGGTCCGAGACCGCCCGCCACCGCTCGCTGCGGGTGTAGAGCGAGACGACCGACCCACTGGCCACGCCGAGGTCGAGGTCGAGGGCTGCTAGGCGCCCGCTGTGCACGGCGAAGGCGGTGCGCAGGTCGAGGCTCGAGGCGCGCTGCTGGGCCAGGGCGAGGTCGTCGGCGGCCGCGGCGAGCGCCTGCCCCGCTCGGTGCGGGCGGTCAGCCAGGCGTGCGGCGACCAGCCGCAGGTGCAGGCGGGTGGCCAGCGAGCCGGACCCGACGAGCGGCCGGGCGATCCGGTATGCCGCGTGCGCGCGCCCGGTGTCGCCGAGGTCGAGGTAGGCGTCGGCGGCGATGAGCGCGGCCCGTTGGGTGAGGTGGGTCTCGCCATGGGCATGGGCGGCCTGGCGCAGCAGGTCGGCCAGTCGGGCCGTGGCCTGCGGTCGGCTGCGGTCGGCCCCGGCGGCCTCGAGCTCCACGAGCAACGCGGTGCGCCGCCACCCCCCGGAGGCCCGCGCCCGGAACCGGCGGCGGGCGCGGGCGGCGACCCGGGCCGAACCGGCGGCATCGCCGAGCAGCAGCCGCGCTCGGGCCAGGTCCAGCTCGATCTCGCCGAGATCCTGGTCGCCGCCGGCGTCGGCCTGGGCCAGGTCACGGGCTTGGCGCAGGGTCTCGGCCGCCTCGGTGAGTAGGCCGGCCTCGAGGAGCACCCGGGCCCGATCCAGCTGCGCGACGGTGCGGCTGACTTCGACATGCATGTCGTCGGCGGCGTCCATGAGGGTGAGGGCCGAGGGCAGGTCGCCGCGGAGGAACTCGACGTAGCCCTGGTTGTGTCGGGCCATGAACTCGATCGTGCCGGAACCGATCGCCCGGGCCAGCTCGGCGGCCCGGGCCAGGTCGCGGCGGGCGTCGTCGAGGCGCATGAGGTGTGAGCCGAGGGTGCCCCGGTTGACCAGCAGCCGGGCCTGGTCGACGGCGGGCAGGGTGTCCAGGCCGACCTCGGCCCGGTGCATGAGGTCGAGGGAGCCGGCCAGGTCGCCGCTGCGCCCGAGCATCGTCGCGCCCTGGCTCAGGCACAGGGTGACCAGGTCGCGTCGCTGCAGGGCCCGGGCCAGGTCGGTGGCCTCGGCGAGCACGAGCCGCCCGGCGCCGTGACCGTCGCGTTCTGCGATGGTCCAGCTGCGGGTGAGGACCAACCGGACCCGCAACTCCTCGAGGCGGTCGATGTCGTCGGCGAGGACGGCCGCGTCGTCCACTCCCGCGTCGTCCTCGCCAGGGTCGTCCTCGCCAGGGTCGAGCTGAGGGTCGAGCTGAGGTTCGCGCGCATCGGGCCAACCGGCGGTGGCGTTGTTCAGCTCCACCGCGAGCGGGTCGGCCAAGGCCTCTGCGTCGTCGAGCAGGGCGCTGGCATGCTCGGGTTGGTAGTGCTCGATGCACTCGCGGGCTTGGCCGTGCAGCCGCTCGATCTCATCGAGCAGCTCGCGGCGCCGAGCCGCCCTCGAGGTCACCGGTCCAGCCAACTACACCTCGATCGACGGCGTGATGACCGCTCGCTCACCGGGATGCTCATGGGTGCCCGGGGATCCGTCGGCACCGGCTCCGGCGAGGGGACGCAACACGAAGCGGGCCGAGCCGTGCGGCACCGACTCGATGACGAAGCGACCGTGCTCGTCAGGGGTAGCGGTGTAACTGGCGTCGCCGAGGCGCAGTTCGACACTTGCCGGACCTCCGGTCACCCACCCATCGATGCGGACGGTGTCCGGGTCGACGCCCTCTCCGGCCGGACCAAAGGTGACCATGAGGCTCAGGGTGCTGCTGGTGAAGGTGACCGATTCGGTGGGCGCGTAATGGATCGTGTCCTCACGCACGCCGGCGAGGGAGACCCGGGAAAGCTCGGCGATCTCGGCATGCAGGGCGGCGAGCGTGAGCTCGAACTTGATCCGGTCGGTGAGCCCGCTGGGCACCGGGTCGATCCGGGCGTGCAGGGCGCGGACGGCGTCCAGGACCACGGAGTCGGTGTCGTCCAGCGGCCCTTCGGCGAAGGCGGTGAGCGCGGCGTCGTCGAGCATCAGGCGCTCCAGGACGGGTCGGCGACGAGCGCGGCGCGCAGTTTGGCCAGGCAGCGTCCGCGGGTCGGACCGATGGAGCCGACCGGCATACCGAGTGCTTGGGAGACCTCGCCGTAGTCCGGCCGGTCAACGAAGGCGACGATCCGCAGCAGCGCTTGGCAGCGCTCGGAGAGGGCGCTGATGTGCCGCCAGAGGGTGCGTTCCCCGTCGCGCAGCACGGCGGCGACCGCAGGGTCGAGCTGGGTCTGGGCGGGGTCGCCGACCGGTTCGGGCACCTCGTCGGTGAGCACCGCGCGGCCGTCGCGCCGCAGCATCCGCCATGCCTCGCGGCGCACCGTCGTGATCAGCCAGGCGAGCACGGCCTGCGGCTGCTGGATCGAGTCGGCGTGCTCGACGAGCCGGATCCAGGCGGTCTGGATGACGTCCTCGGCGGTCTGTTGGTCCAGTCGCTGCGCCCGGGCGGTGTGCCAGAGGATCGGGGTGAGCAGGTCCACGAGCGCGCCCATCCGGTCGCGATCGCCATGCTGGTATGCCGCGAAGGCCTCCGCCGCGCGGGTGGCGAGGGTGTCCCCGGGTGGGCGGGGCGCCGAGGTCGGCACCGGGTCGTGGGTCATGCGCGATCCGTCCATTCGGTGATCGTCGTGAAGACTGCGCGTCGCCCGCGTGCGACGGCGGCCTGCTGGCCCGGCTCGGCGATGGCCGGGTCCTTGGACAGAGCGGCGGCGAGCTGCCCGGCGAGCACCGGTGCCGCGAACGAGGTGCCACTCCACGTGCAGAAGCCACCGCGGAAGTCGTCCGGGTCGATCGTGGAGCGCACGTGGCCGCCGTATTCGACTCGGGCGGCGGGCTGTTGGGCCGAGGTGATGTCGGTGGGGAAGGTGCTCACGAGCGAGGCGCCCGGCCGGTAGGTGGTGACCCAGTCGCCGTCGTTCGAGAAGTAGGCGACGGTCTCACCGTCGGGGTTGCTGGCGCCCACGCTGGCCAGTGGCACCCGTCCGGGCGCGAGGTTGGCCTCTTTGTTGGCGAAGCCGGCGGGATACATCGGCGTGATCGTCGTGGCGTTGCCTGCGGCGGTCACCACGGCGACGCCGAGCTCACCGAATTCCCGCAGCAGCGCCCCGAACGGGCCGTCCATCGAGGCGTCCTCGGCGTTCTCGTGGTAGTAGCCCAGGGAGAGCGACAGCACGTCGAGCAGCCCGTCGGTCGTGCCGTTGACGAGGGCCTCCTTGTGCCGGGCCAACAGCAGGGTGAGGCTGTTGATGAGGCAGCTCTCCGGCACGACGCCGTCGGCCCGCATGACGGGGAAGGCGAGGATCTGCGCTTGCGGGCACAGCTGGCGGATCAAGCCGGCGATGAAGGTGCCGTGGCCGGCGTCGCTGGCGATCGTCGGGTCGAGCGGATTCTGTTGCGGCGCTTCGTAACCAGCGCCGGCCGGACCATCGAGGCCGAGTGGGATGCCGTGGAAGTCGACCCGGTTGGTGGCGGCGCTGGCCGGGTCGGCGGGCCGCGGGAACCACGGGTGGTTGCCGATGCCGCTGTCCGGGATGGCCACCACCGGAGCCCGTGGGACCGGCGGCGCGTACGTGGCCGGGTCGGGCAGCACGACCGCGACCGGGGTGCGTCCGCCGAAACCGGGCCGGCCGTACTCGCTGGCCGGCGTGCCCACCCAGTACGGGGTGCCGACCCAGTACGGGGTGCCGACCCAGTACGGGGTGCCGACCCAGTACGGGGTGCCGACCCAGTAGGGAGTGCCTTCGATCGCTGCCGACGAGGCGACCAGGTGATCCAGGTGGGCGCCGCGGGCCTTGTCGGGCTCGACCTCCCGGGCTCGGCGCAGGAACGGCCAGGCGTCGACGGGCAGGCTCGGTGCATCGGCGCCCGGTGCGAGGCGCACCGTCTGCACCCAGTGCCGTTCGATCAGTTCGCGCACCTGCGGGTGCAGACTGGCCAGCAGCTCCTCGCCGAGCTGCAGCCCCGGTGCGGCACTGACGTCGACGCCGGCCAACGCGGCATGGCTCTGCAATTCGGTGATCGCGTCGTTGGTCGAGCGCTCACCGGGCCGGTTGCGGATGGTGAGCCGGTCCCCGATGTAGACGGCCGGTGCCGGTGCCCGCCCCTGCGCGGCCCGCATCGCCGATCCCGGGTCCAGGACGCGCGCCCCGTAGCGCTGCGCCACCTCGGGTGGCACGGTCATCCGCACCGGTTGAGCCGGGGCTGCACCTTTGCCGGCCGCTGGGCCGGCGCTGGGCGACGGGCCGGTCGGCGGTTGCTGAGTCATCGCTGGTCCTCGATCGACGAGGAGGGCTGTGGGTGCGTCATCGGGGGTCCTCGGGGAGAGTGCGTGGCCAACCAACCGATATCGGGTCGAGCCTAGTGGGCGGGCCGGTATGCCTCAGGAGCATTCGCGGGAGTCGCTGATACCTCAAGGTGTCACTCGATCGGCTCGGGTGGCATCAGGCGGTCGCCTCGGGGCGGTGGCATCGGGGCGGTGGCGGCGGGCGGCGTCGGAGGGCGGTGGCGGCGGGCGGTGTCGGCGGGCGGTGTCGGCGGGCAGCCCCCTCGAAAGGCTGAGACACTGCACGCGTCCTGAGTGCAGAGTCTCAGTGCACTGAGGGTCCCTGCCCTCGACCCTCCCTGGTCCACCCGAGTCCGAGCAGCGTCTGGGCGACCGCCTGCTCGCCGTATCCAGGGAGCGCGCGCCCGCGTGCCGCAACTACCATGAGCGGTCGGGCCCACGCTTCGGCGGCGGTCCGACACTTGGAGGGCTCGCATAGTGGCCTAGTGCGGCGGTCTTGAAAACCGCTTGGCGGGCAACCGTCACGTGGGTTCGAATCCCACGCCCTCCGCTCACTGCGTTCGCGCCGGCCGTAGGACCCACCACGCCCTCCGCTCACCGCAGGTTGCCGCCAGACAGGCAGTAGGCGCGGTCAGCCCCGAATCACGGAGCAGTCGCGGAACCTGATGTCGCCCCAGGCTCCGGTCGATGAACAGCCTAGGCAGCGTGGCGGGATGCGACACGCACGACGTCCTCCAGGTCTGCTTCGGGCACACCGAAGTCGTCGGCCAGCTCAGCTAGTGTCTCGCCGGCCCAGAAGCGCGACAGCACGTCGGCCACACGGGCACGGCCCCGGAGGAAGGTCGGCTGGCCGAACCCGAATCGTGGGTCAACGATGACCGTTGCCACCTGGTATTGGGGAAGCGCCAATCGCTGCGCGAACCCGTCATCGGCGAAACTGATGCGTTTGAGATACGACTCGACGACCTCAGTGAAGACTCGCTGACCATGCCGAACGACGACCAGATCTCGGGCTGCCTGGTCACCCGTGGTCGAGGCGTAGTCGAAGAGCAACTCCGCGCCGTCCGTGTACAGACGACGCGATGCCAATGCGTGTTCGATACCAAGGTCGCGCTGCAGCGCACGCAGGGCTGGTCGGATGCGCTGCATGGGCACCCCGTGCTTGCGGATGGCCGCCAGCGTGAAGCCCTCCGCCAGCCCGATGAATGGAATCGTGAGCTCCCCATGACCGGTGCGAAGGTCGCTCAGGATCGCTTCGCCCCGGACATCCGGGGCGTTGTCCCGTCGACGGATGTAGCCGCGGGACCAGGCGCTGAACGTCGCGGCCGGCACGTCGAGAGCCCGAGCGGCCTCAGCCAAGGTGTAGAGCGGCGTGGTGAACCTGTCGGCAGTCAGGACTCGCTCCTTCCACACGAGGGTGACCTGGCCAGTATCCAAGAGGACGGCGGGATTGCGCGCGCCCGGACAGGCGTGTTCGCTGGTCGATTCGTTGGCAGCGCCGACGCGGAGGTCGCCCGCCTGGGGCAGTGGGGGCACGGCGGCATACACTGGGTTCTTCCACTCCCGGTGATGGCCCGGCGCCGCCGACGAAAGGCGCCCTCTCGATGAGCAATCACACCGCCCGTCTCGCACCCTCCGGAGCTGCTCGACCTGCCCGGTGAGCCCCCAGGTCCGCTCGCCCGCCCAGCTGAGTGCCCAGCGTCGGCCACGCCGCCACGGCTGCTGGGGGCACCTCATGATTGCGCCGCTGTGGGTCGCCTACACCGCCAACCTCGGCACGCTGTTACGCACCTGCGATGCGGTGGGGGCCTGCCTGGCCGTGCCGCGGACGCCGCACTACCTCGGGGCGCTGGCCCGTGGCGACACCCTCGGGCACCGCCGGCCCTGCCTGCACTGGGTGACCGTCGGTAAGGAGCGCTGGGTCCAGCAGCAGCGCGCCGCGGGCTGGCGGGTGCTGGCCGTGGAGCTCGCCGAGGGCGCGATTCCGTTGCCCCGCATGGCTCCTGCTCGTGCCGACACTCGTGCTGCTCGGCCACGAACACCAGGGAGTGCCCGAGGCGATGGTCGAGAGCGCCGACGCCTGCGTCGAGATCCCCATGGTCGGGCAGGGCGCGAGCCTCAATGTCGCAGTGGCCGGCAGCCTCGTGCTCTATCGGCTGGCCGGTCTGGTCTGAGGCCCGCTCACCCGGCGTGCGAGTGGGCCTGGGCCCAGGCGGCATACCCACCGAGGACGTCGGAGACGTCGGCGAAACCCTTGGCGCGCAACAGGCTTGCCCCCACGCTGGAGCGCCACCCGCCGGCGCAGTAGAGCAGCACCGGCCGGGCCGGGTCCAGTTCGGTCAACCGGCCAGGCAACTCGGCCAACGGGAGGTGCCGGGCGCCGGGCAGCCCGCCGATGGCGAGCTCGCCGGCGTTGCGGATATCGACGACCTGCACATCGGTGGGGTCGACCTCGTCCACCTGGGTGGCAGTGAGCCGACTGGCCTGGGTGACGTCGTCGGCGTGCCGGACGAGATAGGCCTCGGGGTCGGGCAGGTAACCCAGCACCCGGTCGTAGCCGATCCGGGCCAGTCGCAGCGCGACGCCCTGCTCCTCACCGGGAGTGGCCAGCACGACGATCGGCGTCTCGGGGCGCAGCACCATGCCGGCGGTCTCGGCCATCCGCCCGTCGAAGGGCACGCTGATCGACCCGCGCAGGTGACCGGCGGCATGCTCCGCTGCGGGGCGCGCGTCGTGCACGACTGCGCCGTCGCCCAGCGCGGCAGCGACCTGGTCGTCGGTCAACGCCGGGATGCTGGCCGCCGGGTCGCGCAGCTCCCGCTCCTGCTTGTTGAGCGTGGCGTTGTAGACGAAGTAGCCCGGCGCAGCCGGCTGCGCCTCGGTCACGACGTCGACGAACTGCTGCTCGGTCATCGGCTGGCAGGCGTAGTTCACCCGGCGCTGCTCACCGATCGTCGACTGCTTCTCGGTCGACAGGTTCTTGCCGCAGGCCGAGCCCGCGCCGTGCGCCGGGAAGACGCGCACCTCGTCGGCCAGGCCCATGAGCACGCTCTGCACGGAGTGGTAGAGCTCGCGCGCCAGTTCGTCGGCGCTGGTGCCCACCGAGGCGAGCAGGTCGGGGCGCCCCACATCGCCGATGAAGAGGGCGTCGCCGGTCAGCGCGGCATACGCGACGGTGTCGTCGGCGTGCTCGTAGACCAGCACGGTGATCGACTCGGGGGTGTGCCCCGGGGTCTCGAGGATCTCCAAGGTGACCTCACCGAGGCTGATCCGCTCGCCGTGCGAGAGCGCACGGATGTCGTATGCCGCGTGCGCCCGCTGCCCGTAGCCGATCCACGCGCCGGTCGCCTTCGCCAGCTCGAGGTGGCCGGCGACGAAGTCGGCGTGGAAGTGGGTGTTGAGGACACCGATGATCGTCAGCCCCTGGGCTGCGGCGTCGGTCAAGTAGTCCTGGATGTCGCGGCGCGGGTCGACGACGACGGCCTGACCGGTGGTCTCGTCGCCGACGAGGTAGGAGGCTTGGGACAGGCAGTCCAGGTAGTACTGGGTGAAGATCACGGGGCTGCTCCGATCGTCGGGGCCGCGGTATCGGCCCGGCGTGGGTTGGATCACTCACATAATACCCCAGGGGGTATATTGATTCCGCATCCGCTGCACACCATGGTGCCGGATCATTGCGGTGAGGTCATCACGCCCCCGTCCTCGGCCCATTGCGGAGGATCGCGGCCGGGGGGAGGCTCCGGTGGGCAGAGAGAGGCAGCTGTGACGCTGGGTTGGGTCGTGCCGATGGGGCTCGTCGTCGGGCTCGCGCTCGGTGCGCTCGGAGGTGGCGGCGCGATCCTCGCGATCCCCGCACTGGTCTATCTGCTGGGGCAGCCGCCCCCGGCCGCGTCGATGGGAGCCCTCGTCATCGTCGCGGTGAGCGCCTTCATCGGGATGATCCCGCACGCCCGGGCCGGCCGCGTGCATGTCGTCGACGGCATCGTCTTCGGGATCATCGGGATCGCCGGGTCGGTGGCCGGGTCGCATGCCTCGGCGTTGCTCTCCGGCCCCTGGTTGCTCACCCTTTTCGCCGGGCTGCTGCTCGTCGTCGCGGCACTCATGTGGCGCCGGGTGACGACCGCCTCGCTGACCCCCGGGCCGGGCGAGGTCGCGGAGGAGCAGCCCGCGGGGTCGGGCGTGCGCTCGGTGCGGGAGCCCGCGGCATACCTGAGGTTGGTCGCGACCGCGACCGGCGTCGGCCTGCTCACCGGATTCTTCGGTGTGGGAGGAGGATTCGCCGTCGTGCCGGCCCTCGTGCTCGCACTCGGGTTGTCGATGCGCGACGCCGTCGGCACGTCGCTGCTCGTCATCGCGATCAACTCGCTCAGCGCCCTGGCCTCCCGGCTGAGCCTGGGCATCCAGCTGGACTGGCTCGTCGTCGGGCTCTTCGCGGCCTTCGCCGTGGTCGGCAGCCTTGGCGGCGCCCGAGTGGCCCGCACCATCGACCCGAGTCTGCTCACCCGGGCCTTCGTCGTGCTGCTCGTGGGGGTCGCGGGTTACACCGCTGCGACCAATGTGCCCATGCTCTTCGGCTGAGCGGCAAAGCGGCTGAGGGTCGGCGGCATACGCTGTTACGTCGCTGCCGTCCCACGCCCGAGTCAGAGCCAGAGCCAGAGCCAGAGCCAGAGCCAGAGCCAGAGCCAATGCAGGAGCAGGAGGAACCGGTATGCCGCACACCCTCGTCGTGATCCGTCACGCCAAGTCCGACTGGTCGGTCCCTGTCGACGATCGCCACCGCCCACTGGCGAAGCGCGGGCGCAAACAGGCACCCGCCGCCGGTGATTGGCTTGCGGCGCAAGACTTCACGATCGAGATGGCAGTCGTGTCGCCCGCCCGCCGCGCGCGCGACACCTGGGCGGCGATTGCCGCGCAACTGCCCGAGCCAGCGGCGCAGCTGGTGGTCGACGAGGCGGCATACACCTTCGACGGGTCCGATCTCATCGGTGTGGTCCGGGCGCTGCCCGACACGGTGGGGGTGGCCGCGCTCGTGTCGCACAACCCCGCGGTGGAAGAGCTCGCCGAGTTGCTCACCGGCCGCTGGGTGGCGCTGCCGACGTCGGCACTGGCCGTCATCGAGGTGGCCGAATGGCGCTCGGCGGGCGACGGCGGCGGGCGTTTGGTCGCGCACGGCCGGCCGGCTGACGGTATGCCGCGCTGACCCTGCCAGGCCGGCCAGCACCATGCGGCCGAGCCCCAGTTGCACTCGCAGGCTGCGCCCACCCCTCTGACAGCGTTCGGACAGTTGCCGATCCGACTCTGGTGCATACAACGGAACGCCCGGCAGACAGCCGAGACCGTGACCAGACAAGGAGCAGGACCCATGCCTCGCAACAAGATCGGAATGAGCATCGCCGCCCTCATCGCCGCCGGAGCGATCGGTGTCGGTGGCGCCGCGCTCGCCAACGCCTCTGCCACCACGAGCGCCGCCACGACGGGCGTGACCGCGCTGTCGAGCGACAACTCGACGACCGGCTCGCCGCAGACCAACCCGCAACCGGGCCAGGCCCCCACCGACCGGGCGGGCGGCCCCGGCGGCGCGGCGGGTGCGGTGGCCCCGCATCAGCACACCGACGTCACCGGTGACGAGCTGGCCAAGGTGACCGCCGCGGTCCAGGCCAAGGACTCCGCCGCGACGGTCCAGAGCGTGCAGAAGGACCCGGACGGGTCCTACGACGTGCACGCGACCAAGGCCGGCCAGCCGGTGATGTACGAGGTGAGCGCCGACCTCAACACCATCTCCGAGGGCCCGCAGGGCGGACCCGGCCCCGGCGGACCCGGCGCGGGCGGCGCCGGTGGCCCGGTCGGTCCGGCCGCGCCCGCGCCGGCCGGTTCCGCGCAGAACTGATCGCCTCGGACTCGCGAGGTCACCGCACGAACACCGCAGACCCTCGACAGCCCGTGCCCCCACCCGCACGGGCTGTCCGGGTGCGGTGCGCGGAATGCAACTGGTCGCGGGGGCCTGCGGGGCAGCCGCAGCCGTAGGCTGACCGACGTGGACCTGCCTCACCAAGACATCGACCCGGACGGCCTGCTGGAGTTCTCGGTCGTCTTCACCGATCGCTCGCTCAACCACATGTCGCGACGTTTCATCGGCGTCATGCAGGAGTTGCTGGAGATGTTGCGCTCGACCTATCACGCGGTCGACGTGGCGGTCGTGCCCGGCGGCGGCACCTATGCCATGGAGGCGGTGGCCCGCCAATTCGCCACCGGCCGTAAGTGCCTGGTGGTGCGCAATGGCTTCTTCTCCTATCGGTGGTCGCAGATCTTCGACACGGGGTCGATCCCCGCCGAGCACATCGTGCTCACCGCGTCGCCGGTCGGCGACGGTCCGCAGGCGCCCTGGGCGCCCCCGCCGATCGAGGAGGCCGTCGCGGCGATCCGGGCACATCGCCCGGAGCTGGTCTTCGCCGCGCACGTCGAGACGGCCTCCGGCATCCTGCTGCCCGACGACTACGTGCGTGCCCTCGCGGCCGCCACCCGTGAGGTCGACGGGCTCTTTGTGCTCGACTGCATCGCCTCCGGCGCGTTGTGGGTCGACCTGGCCGACCTCGGCGTCGATCTGCTCATCAGCGCCCCGCAGAAGGGATGGAGCGGCACGCCGTGCGCCGGCTATGTGATGTTCGGTGAGCGCGCCCTGGCCGCCCTCGACGCCACCACCAGCTCGAGTTTCGCCGTGAATCTCAAGCAGTGGCTGGCGATCTCGCAGGGGTATGCCGCGGGGCGCGCGGCATACCACGCGACCATGCCGACCGACGGGCTGGCCCGGAACGCGCTCCTCATGCGGGAGACCGGTGACCGCGGGCTGGAACAACTGCGCGCAGCCCAGATCGAGTTGGGCACGCGGGTGCGGGCAGTGCTCGCGGAGCGCGGCTTCCCCTCCGTGGCGGCCGACGGATTCGCCTCTCCCACAGTCGTCGTCGTTCACACGACCGATCCCGACCTGAAGACCGGGGCGAAGTTCGCGGCAACCGGCATACAGGTCGCCGCAGGTGTCCCCCTCATGTGTGACGAGGCGGCCGACTTCATGAGCTTCCGGATCGGGCTCTTCGGTCTGGACAAGCTGGGCGATGTCGACGCCACCGTCGCTCGGCTGACCGCTGCTCTGGACCGGATCGGCCCGGTGGCCGGCTGAGCCGAGGTGCGGCTCAGTGCCGCACCAGAGCCACCCACAGGCCGAGCCCGCCGAGGGCCAGCGACGCGGTGGTCACGACGAGGACCTCGGCCGTGGCCGGAGCGACCGGGCCCCGCGGGAAGACTCGGGCCAGGTGGTGCAGCCGTCGCCTCGTGCGCAGGATCGTGTATGCCGCGAGCCCCCCGGAGAGGGCGAGCATCGCGAGGACGGCCGGGCCGAGCGAGTGCACCCACCGCAGGAAGAGGCAGGCGGCCGCGACGAAGGCGACGCTCGTGCGGTGCCAGGCGAGCGCGGTGCGTTCCGGCTGTAGCCCGGGGTCGCCGCGGCGCGACGGTGCCCCGGGGTCGTCGTCGGAAGGCGTGGGGCCCAGCGGTGACCGCCGCGACGCGCTCGTCATGCTGGTCAGCGCTGCCGGGTGAGCACGAGGGCGAGGACGACGATCGACGCGGCGAGGACGCCGAGCACCAGGACGGGCACGAGGATCGGGAAGGGCAACGGCGCCTGGCGGCGCATGGCGCGCTCGACCCGCAACCATCGCACGCCCGCCCCGGCGCTGATCGTCATGCCGAGCGCGAGCAAGCCGACGACCAGGACGGTGCGCAGGGTCTCGGTCAGCGCCGTGGTGAGGAACCCCTCGATGGCGATCGC
>RRZT012614476.1_pt1 | contig 33034 bp, 27 predicted proteins | sample 2165551 | NCBI WGS metagenome assembly RRZT01 (sample SAMN10456910, study PRJNA506462) | wastewater metagenome | biome: wastewater; feature: sludge; material: wastewater sludge; isolation source: wastewater sludge with Escherichia coli K12::gfp cells carrying plasmid... | place: USA: Moscow, Idaho...
GCCTTTTCGGTGACGATCGCGTTCGAGATGTCGGAATACTTGACGCAGAACGTGCCGCCAAAGCCGCAGCAGACATCATTGCCTTCCAATCCCCGCATCTCCAGGCCCGCGACCTCCGCCAGAAGCGCGCGGGGTTGCGCGGCGATGCCCAGTTCGCGCAGCCCTGCGCAACTGTCGTGGTAGGTGGCCGTCGCTGACAGGCGACGGCCCTTTGGCCGAAAACCCATCACATCAACCAGGAAACTGGTAATCTCGTGGGTTCTCGTGGCGAGGATCCGGGCGCGGGGCGCCCAGACCGGATCTTTGGCCAACAGGTCCGGATAGCCGTGCACGATGGTTCCCGCACAGGATCCCGAGGGCAGCACAATATAGTCGAAGCCCTCGAAAGCAGCGATGGTCTGTCGCGCCAGTGCTGCTGCATCCTTTTCGTCTCCGCTGTTCAAGGCCGGTTGCCCGCAACAGGTCTGTGCCTGCGGCACCTCGACCCGGCATCCGGCCTCCTCCAGAAGCTGGATGGCGGAGAACCCGATGCTGGGGCGGATGGCATCCACGAGACAGGTCACGAAAAGACCGACGCGGGGGTTTGGCTGTCCGGACATGACGACCTCAGCGTTTTTGGGTGGCGGGAACAGCCCCGCGATTGCGCGACATCAGGAAAAGCACGGTGGCCGGCCAGATCAACACGGCGATCCACCACAGGTTCAGCCCGCCCGCCAGGATAGCAAGACCAAGAAAGCCACCCTGGACGATATAATAGAACATCGGGATCAGGGTCATGCGGATGATTTCGCCCTCGCGGTCCACAAGTCCCACCGTGGCCGAGGCTGCCACCACGTTGTGCACGCAGATCATATTCCCTGCCGCACCGCCGATGGCCTGCAGCGCAACAACCAATCCGGCCCCGGCCGCGCCAAGACCGATCTGTTCAGCGGTCGAGAACTGGAACAACGAGAACATCATGTTCGAAATCGTGTTCGATCCGGCGACGAAGGCGCCCATCGACCCGATCAGCGGCGCGAACATCGGCCAGGCACTGCCGACCACGGCCGAGACGCTTTCGGCGAGCACGATCGGCATCGACGCCATCGTGTCCGAGGCAGAGTTGATGAACACCTGCACCATCGGCACCGCCAACAGCAGTGCCGGGGCCGCCGCGATCATGGTCGATCCCGACGTACGCAATGCCTTGCCGTAATCTGCCGGACGCATTCGATGGAACAGGAAGGTGAACAGCGAAGCGAGGATCAGAACCGTTCCAGGCAGATACAGCCATTGCACGCGGGCATTGATGCCCGACCCGAACAGATCATCGAAGGCCATGGTCCGTTCCGGGGCGGTCAGCCAGGCCTTGAAATCGGGAATCGTGCGCGTCGCGACCAGCAGAAGAACCACGAATATGTAGGGCGCCCAGGCCTTGAGCAACGACATCATCTCAAGCCCGGCACGGTGATCCTCCAGATCGTCCAGCTTGCCGACCCATTTTCCGTCCCATTGTTCGCGGGGCGGAAAGTCGAAGACCTCCTTCGGAATCAGGAAGCCGGCCCGTGCGGCGGGAACGACGATCAGCAGCCCGATGATGCCGCCCACCAGGGACGGAAATTCCGGGCCAAGCAGGCTGGCAATGATCCAGTAGGGAACGGTGAAGGCAAGCCCGGCGAACAGCGCGAATTTCCAGATGCGGAACCCTTCGGCGAAGGACCGCCGGGAACCGAAGAACCGCGTCATCATGCCGATCATGATCAACGGGATCAGAAAGCCGATCAGGCCATGCAGCGTGGCAACCTTGACAGCAATCTCGACCAGATAGTCAGCGAAGGCCATCGGTGCGATGGTCTGTTCGACAATCGCCTGACCCGAAAGCCCGGTATTGACACCGACAAGAATCGGCGTGCCGACTGCCCCGAATGACACAGGCGTGGACTGGATGATCAGCGTTACCAGCACCGCCGCCATGGCCGGAAAGCCGATGGCAACCAGCAGTGGCGCGGCGATGGCCGCGGGCGTTCCGAACCCGGACGCCCCCTCGATCAGCGATCCGAACAACCAGGCGATGATGATCGCCTGTACCCGCCGGTCAGGCGAAATGCTGGTGAACCCTGCCCGGATCGACCGGATGCCGCCGCTTTCCTCCAGCGTATAGAGCATCAGGATCGCACCGAAGATAATGTAGAGCAGGCTGACTGCGGTCACGGCACCGTTCACGGTGGCGCCAAGAATCTTGTTGAGGTCCGTGCCCCAGACCAAAAGCGCGGTCGCGGCCGTGACCAGATAGGCAACGCCCATCGAAAGCTTGGCCGAGCGTGCGAGCACCACCAAGAGCAGAAACACTGTGGCGATTGGCAGCAGGGCCAAGACGAATGTGAAGACTTGGGACATCTTTCCTCCTCAGAAGCGTCGGGCCGATCCGGCCCTGTGGGGGTCTGTGACAACGCAGCCGATATTCTCGGGCGTGCCGGATTCGTGGCGCACCATGGTCGGGGTCGAATGTTCGATCACCAGCAGGAGCGCGCCGATGCTCTTGTGCGCGTCGCGGTACAGGATGGGGTCACCCGACCTCGTCGCTCAAGCGCCGCGCAAGTCCTTGATGGCCGCATCCACCTCAACTGCAAACCGTTTCTGAGTTTCGGTCATCGCCACCAGCGATTCCTCCGAAAGCCGCTGCATCAGCGCGAGAGCCTTGTCGGCCGCGTCCGAAAGAACCTTGATATTGTTCCCAGACGCCTCGGAGCGGACGGATGTGTCGAGCCGCTTCATGCTGTCTGTTGCGGCAGCCGTCATCTCGTCGAAAATCTGGAACTGACGCTCGATCTGCAACCGGTAGAGGGATCTTGCGTGCTCGTTGGCACTGGCCAGGGCATCCAGCCGTTTCTGCCACATCTTCAGCATTGAGGCGGGATCGAGGCAGTCAACATTCTGACGGCGGAACCAGTCCGCCATGCCCTGAGAGTTCATGAACGGAAACAGGGAGGTCGGATCAAACGCCTTGAGCGCTTCATTGAAATCCATGGTGGGCTTCTTGTCGGTCATTGCAGGCTCCTGTTGCTGTGCTGACGGAAGGCATCGGGCGATCAGCTGTGGCCGCCCGATCACGGTCAGTGACGCTTCTTCGGCGGCATCAGGTCGGTGATCGTGCCCTCGAACATTTCGGCAGCGAAGTTCACCGTCTCACTCAGGGTAGGATGCGGGTGGATGGTGTGGCCAAGGTCGACCGCATCGGCCCCCATCTCGATAGCCAGGGCCACCTCGGCGATCAGATCGCCGGCGTTCGGGCCGACGATGGCAGCGCCGATGACGCGTTGATCGGTTTCGTCGAAGATCAGCTTGGTGATGCCCTCGGACCGGCCAATTGAAAGCGACCGTCCAGAGGCAGCCCAGGGGAAAACGCCCTTGCCGACCTTCAGGCCACTGGCCTTGGCTTGGGCTTCGGTCACGCCGACCCAGGCGACCTCGGGGTCGGTATAGGCGACCGAGGGAATCACGCGGGCGTCGAAGTGGCGGTTGTGCCCGGCAGCAACCTCGGCGGCGACCTTGCCTTCATGGACTGCCTTGTGCGCCAGCATCGGCTGACCCACCACGTCGCCGATTGCGAGGATATGGGGAACATTGGTATGCTGCTGGCTGTCCACGGCGATGAAGCCGCGGTCGTCCACGGCCACGCCCGCGGCGCCGGCGTTCAGCATCTTGCCGTTGGGCCGACGCCCGACCGACACAAGGATCTTGTCGAAGCGATCGGTCGTGGTGCCGCCCTTGTCGTCCTCGAAGGTGACGGTCAGCCCGTCCTCGGCGGCCGAGACCGCCGTGACCTTGGTCTTGAGCAGGATCTTCTCGTATCGGGCCTCGATCCGCTTATGCAGGGGCTTGACGATGTCCTTGTCGGCGCCGGGGATGATCTGGTCCATCAGTTCCACGACCGTTACGCTGGACCCCAGCGCGTCATAGACGCAGGCCATTTCCAGCCCGATGATGCCGCCGCCCAGAACCAGAAGGCGCGCGGGCACGCCGTCCAGTTCCAGCGCGCCGGTGGAATCGATCACGCGGGGATCGTCATGGGGAATGAACGGCAGGGTCACGGGTTCGGACCCGGCGGCGATGATGCACTGGTCGAAGCTGACCGTGGATGTCGCCCCGTCGTTGTCGACCGCGATCATGTTGGGTCCGGCAAAGGTCCCAAAGCCGGTCACGACCTGAACCTTGCGTCCCTTGGCCAGACCGCCGAGACCGCCCGTCAACTGTTTGACGACCGAGTCCTTCCAGCCGCGCAGCGCGTCGAGATCCACCTCGGGTGGCGAGAAGCGCAGGCCATGATGGCCCATCTCCTCGGCTTCCGAGATGACCTTGGCGGCGTGCAGCAGAGCCTTGGACGGAATGCAGCCGACGTTCAGGCAGACCCCACCCAGCGTCGGATAGCGTTCGATGAGCACGACCTTCTTGCCCAGGTCGGCGGCGCGGAACGCCGCCGTATAGCCGCCCGGACCCGAACCGAGCACGACCAGCTCGGCATGGATGTCGCCGCGCGCAGACGCGGGCAGCGCTGCCGGGACGGGCTGAGCCGCGGGCTGAGCTGCGGCCGGGCTGCTGTCACGACCGCCGCTGATGTCCCTGCGCGGCTCCTCCTTGCCCTTGGCGGGTTCGGCGGCGGCGCCGGCGGCGTCCAGCGTCAGGATCACCGATCCTTCGGAGACCCGATCGCCTTCCTTGACCGAGATCGCGGTGATCCGGCCTGCGACGGGGCTGGGCACCTCCATCGTGGCCTTGTCGGATTCCAGTTCGATAAGCGGCTGCTCCTCGGCAACCTCGTCGCCGACGGCGACCAGAAGGGTGATGACCGGCACATCCTTGAAATCGCCGATGTCGGGAACCTTGATGTCCATGTTTCGGCCCTCCTTCACAGCATGATCCGGCGCACGTCGCCGAGCAGGTGTTTCAGCGTCGCGGCAAAGCGCGCGGCCAACGCCCCGTCGATGGCGCGGTGGTCATAGCTGAGCGACATCGGCAGCATGTTGCGCGGCACGAATTGCTGGCCGTCCCAGACCGGCGCCATCCGCGAGCGCGTCAGGCCCAGGATCGCCACCTCGGGCGCGTTCACGATGGGAGTGAAGGCGGTGCCACCGATGCCCCCTAGCGACGAGATGGTGAAGGTCGCGCCCTGCATGTCCTGGGACTTCAGCTCTCCCGCGCGGGCCTTGGCACTGAGATCGCCCAGTTCCTTCGAGATTTCGACAATCCCCTTGCGGTCGGCTTCCTTGATGACCGGAACCACCAGCCCGTTCGGCGTGTCCGCGGCAAAGCCGATGTTGTAGTAGGACTTGCGGATCAGCTTGTCGCCGTCGGGATGGATCGACGAGTTGAACTCCCAGTGCTTGCGCAGCGCGGACACGCTGGCCTTGATGACAAGCGCCAACAGCGTGACGCGATAGCCGTCCTTCTTGGCCTCGTCGTCCAGTTCCTTGCGGAACTGGTCGATCTCGGTGATGTCGGCTTCCTCTTGATGGGTGACATGGGGGACGTTCAGCCAGGACCGGTGCAGCGCCGGGCCGGACAGCTTCTTGATGCGGGGCATTTCCACGTTTTCGACCGGACCGAACTTCGAGAAGTCCACAACCGGAATCGGCGGGATGCCCATGCCGCCGCTCAGCGCCGCGCCGCCCGATGCGGCAGCGACCGGGACTGCGCTGGCCTTCAGCGCCGCCGTCACGTCGTCGCGCAGAATGCGCCCCTTGCGGCCCGAGCCATTGATCTTGGCCAGATCAATCCCCAACTGCCGCGCAAAGGCGCGGATCGACGGCGAAGCATGGGCCTTGTTGAACCCCGAATCTGTGACGGCGGGAGCTGCGGGGGCTGCCGCCGCCGGAACCGATGCGGCAGGCGCGGCGGCGGGCGCCGATGTAGGCGCCGATGCGGCGGCAGCGGCGTCGCTGCCCTCGGCCTCGACCGTCAGGATCACCGATCCCTCGGAGACCCGGTCGCCTTCCTTCACCACGATAGAGGCGATGCGGCCTGCGACGGGGCTTGGCACCTCCATTGTGGCCTTGTCGGATTCAAGCTCGATCAACGGGTCCTCGGCGGCGATGGTGTCGCCCACCTTCACCAGAACGGTGATGACCGGGACATCCTTGAAATCGCCGATGTCGGGAACGTTCACTTCAACAGGCATGATGTGTCTCCTCCTTCTTCCCGCTCAGACCAGCCGGGGGTTCGGCTTGGCGCCGTCGATGTCATACTTGGCAAGGGCAGCCTTCAGCGTCGCCTCGTCGACCGCACCGTCACGGAACAGATCCACCATGGCTGCGGCGGCGATGTGGTTGGCATCGACCTCGAAGAACCTCCGCAGGTTCACCCGGCTGTCGGAGCGACCGAACCCGTCGGTCCCCAGCACCGTGTAGCGGCCCGGCACGAAGGCCCGGATCTGCTCGGCATAGTTCTTCATGTAGTCGGTGGCGGCGATCACCGGTCCCTTGGCCTTGGACAGCGCCTGCGTGACATAGGGCACGCGCGGCGCCTCAAGCGGGTTGAGCCGGTTCCACCGCGCCGCGTCCTGGCCGTCGCGGGCCAGTTCGTTCAGGCTTGTCGCCGACCAGATGTCGGCGGTAATGCCGTAATCGGCCTCAAGCATCTCGGCGGCCTTGATCGCCTGGATCAGGATCGTGCCCGATCCCAGCAGATTGACGTGCTTCCTGCCCGGCTTCTTGACCTCTTTCAGGCGATAGAGGCCGCGGATGATGCCCGCCTCACAGCCTGCCGGCATGTCGGGATGGGCATAGTTTTCGTTCATCAGGGTGATGTAAAAATACACGTCCTCCTGATCCTGATACATCCGCGTCATGCCGTGCTGCACGATCACCGCCACTTCGTGCTGAAAGGTCGGGTCGTAGCTGATGCAATTCGGGACGGTGCCCGCGATGATATGGCTGTGGCCGTCCTCGTGCTGCAAACCCTCGCCGTTCAGCGTTGTGCGCCCGGCGGTGCCGCCCAACATGAAGCCACGCGCCCGGCTGTCGCCCGCAGCCCAAGCCAGATCGCCCACCCGCTGAAAACCGAACATCGAATAGTAGATGAAGAACGGGATCATCGGCACGCCGTGATTGGAATAGGACGTCGCCGCCGCGATCCAGTCGGCCATGGCACCGGCCTCGTTGATGCCTTCCTGCAAGACCTGCCCATCCGCTGCTTCGCGGTAATAGGACATCTGCTCTCGATCTTCGGGCGTATAGTGCTGGCCGGCGGGATTGTAGATCCCTATGGATCGGAACAGCCCCTCCATGCCGAAGGTGCGGCTTTCGTCCGGCACAATCGGCACGATATGCTTGCCCAGCTCCTTGTCGCGCAGAAGTGTGGTCAGGATGCGCACAAAGGCCATCGTGGTCGAAATCTCGCGCTCGCCCGTGTTCTGAAGCTGCGCCTTGAACGCCTCGAGCGGCGGGATTGCCAGCTTGGGCGAGGTGCTGACACGCTGCGGGAATGCGCCACCCAGGGCCTTGCGCCGGTCCGCCAGATAGGCCTTCTGGGCGTTGTTCAACGCGACGAAGGGGGCCTTCGGCAAATCCTCGTCGGACACGGGGATCTTGAAGCGGTCTCGGAACGCGCGCAGTTGCTCCTCTGCCAGCTTTTTCTGCTGGTGGGTGGTGTTCTGCCCTTCGCCCGCGGATCCCATGCCATAGCCCTTGACCGTCTTGATCAGCAGGCAGGTCGGCTGGTCCCTGGTGTCGGTCGCCTTGCGGAACGCGGTATAGACCTTCTCGGGATCGTGGCCGCCCCGGCTCAGCGACCAGATCTGATCGTCGGACCAGTCCTCGACCAGGGTCGCAGTTTCGGGATACTTGCCGAAGAAATGCTTGCGGATAAACGCGCCGTCCTTGGACTTGAAGGTCTGATAGTCGCCGTCCACCGTTTCATCCATCAACTGGCGCAGCCGGCCGCTGGTGTCGTTTTCTAGCAGATCGTCCCAGCCCTTGCCCCAGAGCAGCTTGACGACATTCCAGCCCGCGCCTCGGAAATTGCCTTCCAGCTCCTGCACGATCTTGCCGTTGCCGCGCACCGGGCCGTCCAGGCGTTGCAGGTTGCAGTTGATGACGAAGATCAGGTTGTCGAGACCCTCGCGCGCGGCCAGGTCGATGGCACCGCGGCTTTCCGGCTCGTCCATCTCTCCGTCGCCCAGGAAACACCAGACCTTGCGGTCGGCCATATCGATCAGCCCGCGATTGTGCATGTATTTCATGAACCGCGCCTGATAGATCGCCATCAGCGGGCCAAGTCCCATGCTGACGGTCGGGAACTGCCAATAGTCCGGCATCAGCCAGGGATGGGGATAGGACGACAGCCCCTCGCCCCCGACCTCGGACCGGAAGTTCAGCATCTGCTCTTCGGTGATGCGGCCTTCCATGAAGGACCGGGCATAGATGCCGGGCACCACATGGCCCTGGAAGAATACCAGATCGCCGCCGTGAATCGCCGACCGCGCGCGCCAGAAGTGGTTCAGCCCGACATCATACATCACCGCCGAGGAGGCGAAGGATGCGATATGCCCGCCGTATTCGCTGGATTCCTTGTTGCGGCGCACGACCGTCGCCATGGCGTTCCAGCGGTTGATGGTGCGGATGCGCCATTCCATGTCCAGATCGCCCGGAAACTCATACTGATCGTCCACGGGGATCGTGTTCTGGTAAGGGGTCGTTGCAGAGAACGGCAGCGTTGCCCCGGCGGCGCGGGCCTGTGCGACGGCTCTATCGAGCAGGAAATGAGCCCTGTTGGGGCCATCGCGTTCAATCACGTCGGCAATGGCGTCCTGCCATTCGCGGGATTCGATCGGGTCGATATCGGGACCGAGGTCTCTCATGGGTGTTTCCCTCAAACGAAGAACTGGCCGCCATTGGCGGAGATGGTGGAGCCGGTGATGAAGCCGGCATCGCCCGAGGCCAGGAAGACCACGGCGCGGGCGATTTCCTCGGGCTCACCCAAGCGACCGACCGGGATCTGCGGGATGATCCGCTCGTTCAGCACCTTCTCGTCGATGGCACGCACCATCTCGGTGCCGATATAGCCCGGGCAGATGGCGTTCACGGTGATGCCGGCGCGGGCACCCTCTTGCGCCAGGGCCTTGGTGAAGCCCAGATCCCCGGCCTTCGCCGCCGAATAGTTGGCCTGACCCGCCTGGCCCTTCTGCCCGTTGATCGAGCTGATATTGACGATGCGGCCGAACTTGCGGTCGCGCATGCCGGTCCAGACCGGATGGGTCATGTTGAACAGCCCGGTCAGGTTGGTATCCATGACCTCTTTCCACTGCTGCGGCGTCATCTTGTGGAACATGGCGTCGCGGGTGATGCCAGCATTGTTCACCAGCACCGCGATCGGCCCCAGTTCCTCCTCGACCTGCTTGATGCCGGCGGTGCAGGCATCGTAATCGGCGACCGACCACTTGTAGGTCTTGATGCCGGTCTCGTCGGTGAAGGCCTTGGCGGCCTCGTCATTGCCGGCATAGTTCGCGGCGACGGTATAACCCGCTTCCTTCAACGCTTTCGAGATGGCGGCGCCAATGCCGCGCGATCCCCCAGTAACTAGTGCAACACTTGACATTGATCCCTCCTCTGATGTTGTGTCGATTCTGGTCTGGAGCCTCAGCGCTCGAGGCAGAGGGCGACGCCCATGCCGCCGCCGATGCAGAGCGTGGCGATGCCCTTCTTGGCGTCGCGACGGCCCATCTCGAAGATCAGGCTGTTCAGGATGCGCGCGCCCGAGGCGCCGATCGGGTGGCCGATGGCAATGGCGCCGCCGTTCACGTTCACGATTTCGGGGTCCCAGCCCATCTCCTTGTTCACCGCCAGGGCCTGGGCGGCAAAGGCTTCGTTCGCCTCGATCAGGTCCAGATCGCCGACCTTCCAGCCGGCTTTTTCCAGCGCCTTGCGGCTGGCATAGACCGGACCTACGCCCATGATGGCCGGGTCAAGGCCGGCGGTGGCATAGGAGGCGATGCGGGCCAGCGGGGTCAGGCCACGGCGCGCGGCTTCCTCCTCGGACATGACCATGACGGCGGCGGCACCGTCATTCAGGCCCGAGGCATTGCCGGCGGTCACGGTGCCGTCGCGGGTGAAGGCGGGGCGCAGCTTCTGCATCGCCTCCAGCGTGGCGCCGTGACGGATATATTCGTCCTTGTCGACGACCGTGTCGCCCTTGCGGGTCTTCACGGTATAGCCGACGATCTCGTCATCGAACTTGCCGGCACTCTGTGCGGCCTCGGCCTTGTTCTGGCTGGAGACGGCGAATTCGTCCTGCGCATCGCGGGTGATCTGGAATTTCTCGGCCACGTTCTCGGCCGTCTGGCCCATGTGGTAATTGTTGAACGCGTCCCACAGCCCGTCGCGGATCATGGTGTCGATGGCCTGCATGTCGCCCATCTTCTGACCGGCGCGCAGGTAGGAGGCGTGCGGCGACAGCGACATGCTTTCCTGACCGCCGGCAATGACGATCGCGGCATCGCCAAGGCTGACCTGCTGGGCCGCCAGTGCCACAGCGCGCAGACCCGACCCGCAGACCTGGTTGAGACCCCAGGCCGCCGATTCCTTCGGCAGACCGGCATTGATATGGGCCTGACGCGCGGGGTTCTGGCCCTGCGCCGCGGTCAGCACCTGGCCGAGGATGGTTTCGCTGACCTCGGCCGGGTCGATACCGGCGCGGCGGACGACTTCAGTCAGGACCGCGGCGCCGAGATCATGGGCCGGCGTGTTGGCGAATGACCCCATGAAACTGCCGACGGGAGTGCGTGCGGCGGCAACGATTACGGCTTTGGTCATAGCATCGATCCTTTTCCTAAGGTCGTTTGAAAGGCGCTCAGTTTGCTGTGGAAGTGCCATCGGCAGAACAAAGCAACGCGGCTCGACATAGCCGATTTGATGGCCCTTCGCCCGAAAAGTCAGCGGCGCGGCACCCTGGACAGGCATGGCGGAGAAAACCCGAGCGACTGACCGGCCAAGCAGGCCTGCGGTCCGGCCCGACCGCCTCGTGCTGCAGCATGGACGCCCCCTCCCAGAGTTGGTTCGGAGCGCTCAGCGTCCCGCCTACGTCATAGCAGGTATATAAACTTTACCACTTATCGTAGTCAACAAGTTTATTTACCTTTTGATCAGGCGCCGTGAAAAGTGATTGTCGGTTGACGCAGCGCGCTCGGCAGTGTGAAGTTCACCGGATACCCCATGGATATCAAGAAAATACTGATTTTCAGACAGAAAAATACACGACTGGAGAAGATTCTGTCCTTGAAATCAGACTCCGATGAGGTAAATAATATTGATGTCTGTCTATCGGCACCCCTAAGGAGATCGCCGCCCATGATTGCCGCGGAAATTTTTGAGCCGATTGATCACGAATCAGTCGTCGATACGGTTGTCGGCAAGGTTGAAACGATGATCGTCGATGGGGTTCTGAAGGACGGTGCTCGTTTGCCGTCGGAGCGCGAAATGGCCGACGCCTTCGGGGTGTCGCGGCCAAAGCTGCGTGAAGCGCTGCAGACGCTCGAGGCTCGCGGCCTCGTTCATGTCCGCCACGGTGACGGAACTTACATTGCCGAACTGACCGGCAGGGCCATGTCGCCGGCCATGTTGGCGCTTTATTCGCGCCATGGCGAAGCCTTTTACGATTATCTCGAATACCGGCGCGAGCAGGAAGCCTTCGCGACCCGCCTTGCCGCGCAGCGCGCGACAGCTGCGGACAAGGAGCGTCTGTCCGCGATCAGGGAAGAACTCGAAGCGGCCTGGCTTGGTCAGGACGCAGAGGCGGAAAGCGAAGCTGATTTCCGGCTTCACCGTGCTGTGGTCGATGCCAGCCACAACACAACGCTGATCCACATGATGGCGTCGGTCTATGACCTGACACGTCGCGGAATCTTCTACAATCATGACCTTCTCCGCAGTATCGATGACAGCGGACGCAAGCTTCTCGATCAACACATAGAGATCATTGAGTCGGTTCTGTCCGCTGATCCTGTACGTGCCGAGGAGGCTGCGCGCGACCACATGGACTATGTCGAGGAATCGATACGTCGTGGTCGGGAGCTGCAGCGACGAGAGCAGCGCGCTCGAATGCGATTCAAGTCTGGGGTCTGAGTGAGCTGGCTTCATCATTTCCTTTCTTCCGGGTATCTGATGGAGCAATGTTCTGAACCTGCCTGCAACTCAGCTCGCTGCCCGTGGGCCTGCCGCCCCCCGCCCTGCGTCTGCGGGACTTGGCAGGCTTGCATCAGCCGGGGATGCGGGGGGGTCCGATCCGGCCTTGCGCGCTGCCGGATAGCGTGCCGATGCGGACTGAAGGAAATGCTGATGCAGAGCCCTGCGCCCCTGACGGTTCTTGGCCTTGTCGCCCTTGCCACCACGGCGATCGTCTGCGGCGACACGGCCGGCAAGCTGCTGACGGGGGCGGGGGTGCAGCCGCTGTTCGTGGCCTGGTCGCGCTTCGCGCTGGCGGCCCTGCTGCTGTTCTGGATGCTGGGCCTGGGGCCGGCCGGCCTGGGGCGCCTGCTGGACTGGCGGCTGATCCTGCGGGCGGCCCTGATCGTCGGCGCCATCGCCTCGATCCTGACCGCGCTTCGGACCGAGCCCATCGCGAATGTCTTCGGCGCCTTCTTCATCGGCCCGATCGTGGCCTATGTGCTGTCAGCCCTGCTGCTGGGCGAGAGCGTGTCCTGGGCGCGCACGGTGATGCTGGCGCTGGGATTTGCCGGCGTGCTGCTGGTCGTCCGGCCCGGCGGCGAGATGGGGACCGGCATGATTTTCGCGGTGCTGGCCGGCACGCTATACGGCTCGTATCTTGCCGCGACGCGCTGGCTGACCGCCTTCTATCCGCCGCCCTTCCTGCTCGGCTCGCAACTGCTGATCGGCGCGGTGCTGCTGCTGCCTGCGGGCCTTGCCAGCATTCCGGCAAGCAACGACCTGCGGGTCTGGGTGCTTGTGATCGTCAGTTCGCTTGCCTCTGCCTTCGGCAACTATCTGCTGGTGGTCGTGAACCGGACTACGCCGGCGACGGTCTCGGCGCCCCTCATCTATTTCCAGTTGATCGCCGCCACCGTGATCGGGTTCTTCGTCTTCGGCGACTGGCCGGAACCGCTGACCCTGCTGGGCCTTGCCCTGATCTTCGCCTCGGGTGTCGGCGGCCTGGCGCTAGTGCCGAGGCGCTAGGCGCGGCGGCCCCGCTGGTGGCGTACACTGACAAGCGCCACGAAGCTGCTCTGCAGTAGCTCATCCCCTGCACGCGATCCACCCGTGCAGGGGCGCGGGAGGGCTGCAGGCGCCTTGTTCCCCGGACACGCCCGAGAAACCTAAACGCCGTCTGCAGAGCGTACTGCGCCCAAGCGACCGTATGCAAACCGCAAGAGGGCCAAAGGCTCAGCCCGCGGCGCTCGATATCTCGGAGGAATTCGGTCCAGAAGGGCTCGGTGTTAATTTCCACTCAGAACTGAGTCGGCTCAGTTCTGGGTGGAAATCAACAGGCCGCTGCATCTGCTGATCGACAGCACCGGGATCAAGGTCGAAGGCGAGGGCGAGTGGAACGCCCGCAAGCACGGCGGCGCCAAACGCCGCGTCTGGCGCAAGATCCACCTCGGGATCGATGAGCAAACGCTGGAAGTCCGCGCTATCGAAGTCACCAAAAGCGACATCGGCGACGCCCCCATGCTGCCGGAGCTTCTCGGCCAGATCGCCCCACGCCACGAGGTGGCGAGCGTCACCGCCGATGGAGGCCGCGTGCGGCCGGAACGGGAGCCCGGCTCGAAGGGGATGGCAATCATCAGGCTCTCAGGCGTGCCCGCTGGGAAACGACATCAAGTGCGAACTGCACAAGGTAATCGTTCAACTCCAGCGAGGCCTGGCGAGACGCCTCGACGTCTCGGTCAGCTATGGCTGCGAGTATCCGCTGGTGCAGCCTCTTGCCGACTGCGATCTCCTTCGCCTCGTCCTTCACGTGCATGATCCAGAAGCGCCGGGACAGCGTCTGAAGCGGCGCCATCAGGGTTTCGAGATAGGGGTTGCGGGCTGCCCTGATGATCAGATCATGCGTTCGCCGCACCGTGTCCAAATAGCTTTGCAGAGAGAACTCCCCCGAAAGGGCCGCCGTCAGAACCTCCATGTCCGCGAGGTCCTCTCGGGTGGCGCGCTCGCAGGCGAGGGTGACGGCCAGGACCTCGGTAGTGCGGCGCACTTCCAGCCTGCTGAGCTGATCCTCGACTGACGCAGCCGGAATCTCGATCCCCCGGTTGGGGTGAATGCGCAGCATGTGACTGAGCGCCAGACGCTGGATCGCTTCCCGCACCGGAGTCCGGCCAAAGCCCGTCAGCTGCATCAGGGTGCGCTCAGACACCATCGAGCCAGGCTCGAGTGAGCCACGCTCAATCAGGTCCTGCAGGGCGGCGACCGTCTGGTCCGATTGGCTGATCACTTGCGAATCCTCCTTAGGCGCATGTCGTCGCTTTGCCGCTTCTATGCCAGGAAGTCTGAGAACGCAGCAACAACAGAAGCCCACATTGACATACAGCCGATATATTTGGTATATGCCAGCTTGGCCACTGCAGCCGCAGGAGAAGAAGACCGTGAAGTACGCCCCTCACCTCGAGCCGAGCCCGCTGCCATTCTCGCCCTTCAAGAGTTGCACGGTCCCCCGTCCCATCGGCTGGCTGTCGAGCATCAGCCCTTCAGGCATCGAGAACATCGCCCCCTACAGCCAGTGGCAGAACCTGACCTTCGATCCGCCGATGGTGATGTTCTCGGCCAACCAGTACCCGGATGGGCGGCGCAAGGACACGGTCCGGAATGCCGAGGAGACAGGGTGGTTCGTCTGGAACATGGCGACCTACGACCTGCGCGAGGCCGTCAACCTGAGCGCCATGGCCCTGCCGCCTGACGAAAGCGAGTTCGACCACATCAAGGTGACGCGGGAGTACGCGGACAACGCGCCGATCCCGATGGTGGGGGAAAGCCCCGTCAAGTTCGAATGCCGCTATCTCAGCACCCATCGCTTGAAGGGGAACTCACCGGTTGGCACGATCGACATCGTCTTCGCGCGAGTCGAGAAGATCCACGTCGACGACCGCGTGATCCGCTCCGACGGCCGCCTGGACATTCAATCTATCCGGCCCATCGCCCGCCTTGGCTACTTCAACTACACCGTCGTAGATAATGAGTTCGAGATGCGCGTCCCTGGCGCGGACGACGACGCACGATACGGACTCGAAGGTCGCGCGACCCTCAAGTGACATCCAGAAAGTAAGCCGCCTTCGGGGAGGAACGTCGAAGGCCGTCCAACAGGGGAATGGAATGTCCATCTCAGCACCCACGCATGACGTCGTCCGTCCCGACAATCGAAGATTGCAGGACGTCCTCGCGGTCAACTTTGGCAACACGCTCGAGTGGTTCGACTGGACGATCTACACGATCTTCGCACCGTATTTCGCGCTGCAGTTCTTTCCGTCGGACGATCCGGCCGCAGCCCTTCTGGCCGCGCTGGCCGTCTTCGCCGCCGGATTCCTGACCCGGCCGCTGGGCGGGCTCATCTTCGGGCTCTATGCGGACCGTGTTGGCCGCAAGAAAGCTCTCACGCTTGCTATGCTCATCACCGCCAGCGGCAGCGTCGTGATCGCCTTCACCCCGACATTTGCGAGTATAGGCATTTTCGCCTCGCTGATCCTTCTGGTCGCCCGCCTGGCACAGGGCATCGCACATGGCGGCGAGATGGGTACCTCGGTGACCTATCTCGTCGAGCGCGCGCCCCGTGGACGCCGCGCCCTTTACGGAAGCACGTCCTGGGTCAGCGTCGTCCTTGGGGCCATGATGGCCACGATCACGGGGCTGATCATCAATGGCAGCCTCGAGCGAGCCGAGATCCTGGATTGGGGCTGGCGCATTCCGTTCGCCCTAGGGGGCATTCTGGGTCTTTACGGCCTGTACCTGCGCCGCAGGCTTACGGAGACCGAAACCTTCAGGGAGAGCAAGGTGGCGGCCGGGCCGGCGCAAGAAGGCAAGCTGCAGGCCCTTCTGCGCAACTGGCGGGGGGTCACCGTCGTTTTCGGCCTGTCCGCTGGCGGCTCGATCATGTTCTACACTTGGCTGATCTACAGCCCCACCTACGCGCAGGTCAGCCGTGGTCTCGATGCGCAATCCGCGCTGACCGCCAGCCTCCTCGCGCAGTGCGTCTTCCTGATCGCCATCCCCGTGGTGGGCTGGCTCGCGGACCGATACGGCCGGCGGCCGTTCATCATTCTGTTTGGCCTTGGCTTCATCCTCCTCACCTTCTTCCTTGACGGCCTCATCGACGACACTTTCGGAGGCCTGCTGACATCGATGGTCATCGCGCTCCTCCTTGTGGCATGCTTGTTCGGGGTGAACACCGCGGTCTGGACCGAGGTGTTTCCGACCGATATCCGGGCCACGGGTGTGAGCGGAACGCTGTCGCTCGCCACAGCGATCTTCGGTGGAACAGCTCCCTACGTGAACACCTACCTGTCCCAGATCGGTCGTCACGAGTGGTTCCTGATCTATCTGATGGCCGTCGCGGGGATCACGCTGATCACCGGGGTTCTGATCCCCGAGACGAAGAACCTTCGGCTCAACCGGCCGGACACCGGCCATCTCAGCAACGACCCGCTGGGCTGAAGTGCTTCCTCAGCCGGCCGCTTTCCGCAGCCGGCGCCGTCGAGCATCCACGCCAGCGTAGAACCAGGTCTGCGTGCCGACCTCGGCCTGCAGATGCGGTCCGTCGATGAACTCCGAGCCGCGGTCGAAAGTGATGGACTTGCGCGCATGGAAGGCTAGGGGCATCCTCGAGCGCTGCCGGCCGAACTGGTGGCCATCTCGTCAGGGCTCAGGTTCGCCTGCCGCCAGCATTCGACCCTGCGGCGGGCGTCTGGCGCAGTCAGGCGTTGGATGGGGATAAGTTATATTTGAAAACCTGGACGCGCTAGCCCAAATGCGACTTCGGTTGGCGTGAGAGTTTTGCCGTCCTGTATCCGCGGCCGAGCAGGTTGGCCTTGAACCCCTCGGCAGGCGTGCGGAAGCCGAGGCACTTGCGCGGCGTGCCATTGAGGCCGGCACAGAGCTGACGAAGTTCCTCCTGAGAAAGCGTAAGCGATGTCCCGGTCACACGGTGATGGCGTAGCTCCACGGCAGAAGATCGTCGATCCGCCTTTTGCTCAACTGGCCCCCTACCGCGCGGGGCCCACTTTTGCCGGAGTGCCAGAGTTTGCCTCTTCCGGCCCCGGCTATGTGCCGGGGACTGGCTAGGCCCGTGGGTGTCGCGCCGAGAGGTGCCGCCGGCGCGTCAACGCCGGTTGCGCTTGGCCCGCTGGAGGGCATACGTATCCCCTTCCAGGGTATGATCGGCAATCGCGTGGTTTTCGATCAGTTCGATCAGCGCGCTGTAGATCTCGATCCTGACCCATCCGGCCGCTTCCGCTTTGTTGACCAGTGTCAGAAAACTCGTCTCCAGGTTTTCCTGGCAATCCAGATGCCGATCAGGATAGGGCCCCAGCTTGTGCGGTCCGGTCAGCTGATGGGCGCGTTTCTCATCCGCTGGCATCAGCTTTGCCCTGTTGCCGGCGATCGCCACAGCTCTTCGCCGGCAACTGTGCGCAGGACACGGATCGCAACATGCGGGCCGACCGGCGTCTGCGCCAGCGTGGTCAGCGCATAAAGAACGCGCTGGCCCTCGCCCGCCGCCAGCTCGATCTGCGCGCCGTCGCTGGTTTCCGCGATCAGCCGGCCCTCCATGGGCAAAACCACGATCTACCCCTCACACTGAATGGTCACGCTTACCCTCATCTGACCACATATCGCTCGTTCATTGCGGCAGTGGTTTAAAGGGATCTATGACATCCAAACCGAATGCCTCGAATGGCGACACGTCCCTGGTTGCTATTGCGGCCCGATTGTTCGCGACGGCAATAGCCGCGATCTGACCGTCCGCAACCCCAACTGTGATGCCCGAATTGCGACAGACCGCCATCCGCATCCCGTAGCAAGAAGCTGTCGTCTCATCGAAGGGCAAAATGCGACCGCGAAACTGATCCTCGACCAGATGGGCTACCGCGTCCTGCAACTGGCGCGCCCGGCGACCGGGCGGGACCAAAAAGGCGCCGAACATCAGCTCCGCCACCGTGATCGAGGTCAAATACAAGTTTGTCGGCTCTTGCCGGTCCAACCACGCGATGACGTTCGGATTTGGCTCGGCCTTTTGCAGTTCCGATATGACGTTCGTATCGACGATAATCATTCGAAACTCGCCGGCAAAGCTGCTGTTCGATCCCGAACAACGTCCAGTTCGTCGCCTTCAATGCCCGCAAAACATCCCCGAAGCCGCGAGCCGAACCCGCCAGCATCGTCGCGGCGCGCAGATTCGACAATCATGGCCCGAACCTCTGCCTCGGCGCTGCGACCGTTCTTGCGCGCGCGGCGCTTCAGCGCATCATAGGCATCGTCTGGAATGTTTCGGATGGACATGTTTCCCATAGCGGGTTGCCTCTCTGCTATCATTTTGTAATTTGATAGCAAAACGCGAGCATGATAGGAAACCCATTTTCGCTATTATCTGCGACGGGCAGATCAAGTGCAGGCGTCTGCCCGCAAGCGGGCACCGCGTTCTCGTCGCGGGGGCGCGACCCAAGCCAGGAGGGCGATACGCCCGGCTGCGGTGTCTGTGGTCTGTCTCGGCCCGACCCAGATCCTCTCGCTCCGGTCCTCGGCGCCCTGCCCCGTCCGGTTTCGCCCAAACCGGTCACGGGCGCATGACGCGGGCTGGCCGTCAGCCGCCTGCGTTCCCAACCGGATCATGGGGCTGCTGTCACGCCCCCGCCCAATCCCGCTCGGCCTCTTCGGATGACCGAGCCTCAGATAGCCAAGACCTAGAGCTCCTTGCGTTTAATCGTGACCGTATCCTGCGGCTTTGAAGTAGTTCCAGCATTCGTCAGGGTCGAAGAGATCGCAGATTTCGCCGACAGCGCGCCAGAGGGCGTCGATGGTGCGCGCACCGATGCGTCTCAGATGGGCCTTGAGTTTTGAGAACGCCATCTCGATCGGGTTCAGGTCGGGGCTGTAGGGCGGCAGGAACAGGAACCATGCGCCCCGCTCGCGCAGAACGGCTCTGGCTTTCTCGCTCCTATGGGCTGCAAGGTTGTCCAGGATGACGACGTCGCCCGGTCCGAGCGTCGGGGCGAGTTGGGTCTTGACGTAGGCATCGAACATCTGGCGAGTCATCGCCCCGTCGATGATCCAGGGCGCCGTCAGGCCATCGTGGCGCAGGCCGGCGATGAAAGTCTGAGTCTTCCAGTGGCCGAAAGGCGCATCGGCGCGCAGCCTTTCGCCGCGTCTTGCCCGACCGCGCAGGCGGGTCATCTTCGTGGTGGTCGCGGTTTCGTCTATGAATACCAAGCGATGCGGCTCGGCCCGCATCCGGGGTTGGCGCAGCGTGATCCATTCGCGCCGCCGCCTCCGGTCGTCATCGCGCCCACACTCGCTGGCCAGCAGGGATTTTTTTATATGAGAAGCCCGCCGCGGTCAGGCCACTGAAGAACAGTACTCGGGTTATTTCCACGACTTCTTCGTCGGCGCCCGCCAACAAGCGCTGGTGGATTTCCTCCATGAGAACCGGTCGCCGGTCGCCCACCCGGCGGCAGGCGCACCCGATGCGGCGCTGTCGCGCTCACGCACTTTGATCAGTCGTTTCTTGGATCGTACTTTGGGCGGATGATCAGAGTGTCGCGAATCGGTCATGGCCGAGTAACATCAGACTGCGCCGTCGGTTCTATCCCTGCTAGCTGCCTGAAACGAGAAAATCGCTACCTCGTTCGGCGATCTCGGTGACAAACAGCAACTGCAAAATGGCGCGCGCGGAGTTCAATATGGCGGCGCATCGTTGTGGCGACATCCTTACTGGCGAGCACGACGGGCACTTTCCGGGCAGGCCGGATCCAGCCGCCGACCGCATCATTGAGCTTTATCGAGACTATCATGACGCGGTGCGCTTTCCCAAGGTACGTAGGACCCGGCGAATGGCTTCATTGTATCCGCTGAAACGATCGTTCCTGTATCGCGCGGCATCGGTGAGGAAGGGCTTTTAGCCGACCTGCGGGAGCGCGGCGTCGGAGCGCTGGCGGTCAGCTTCGTCACCGATCGTTCGCGATCTCGCTCACCGTATCCGCGGCCCAGCGGGTCGCCCAGACATCTTCTCGACCCCTTCGGCCATCGAGGAGGTAACAGCGGAGTTGCCGATATTGGCGTTGATCTTGAACAGAAAATTGCGACCGATGATCATCGGTTCGGCTTCGGGATGGTTGATGTTGGACGGAATGACCGCCCGCCCGCGCGCCACTTCGTCGCGGACGAATTCGGGGGTGACGTAATCAGGGATGGCGGCGCCGAGGCTTTCGCCGTCGCGTACTATTCTTTCGAGGATCGCCGTGCGGCCCAAATTCTCGCGGATCGCGATGAATTCCATCTCGGGCGTGACGATGCCCGCGCGTGCATACGCAAGCTGGGTGACCGCTTTCCCGTTCCGCGCCCCCAAGGGGCGGTGGCGGATGGGAAACTCGGGTGTTAGCCGGTCGCCTGAGGTAAAACCGTTGTCCTCGGGCTTCACGTGCCGCCCCTCGTAGGACTCCACGTCCCCACGCCTCATCGTCCAACCTTCCCTCAGGCGCGGAAGGCCGCGTTCGATCGCGATTTCGGCGGCCGGATCGGTATAGGGACCCGAGGAGTCATAGATCGTTGCCGGCGGCTCGCGCGCGCTTGGCGGGCAGTGGTCCGTTGCTAACCGTCAGGGTTTCTTTAGATGTCATGTCGAGGCTCCTCGCGTCGCAGCATTGAAGACCCAGCACCGACGGGATGGAATAGAATGCCCCACTGGTCGCATGCGACCGGCAAGGCATCCGCACCGTCCCTACGCCAGCATGAACTGGATCAGGTTCGTAGGGTCACTGCGCTGCCTTGCGGCCCAGCCGAATCTCAGCCCCTTGTCGGGACACCCCTGGTGAGGACGTAAGAATGCGAAAGGGTGCCTCTATTGTCAGCTGACCTCAACGACGCTCCAAGGATCGAAATCGTTCAAGATTGAAACCTCATTTACCACTTGGGTTAACCGGCTGCCTGGTCGGCATAGCTGCCGCTTGGCGGCGTCCTGGCGTTCATACTTGGAGAGCCTGAGTCTACGCTGACCTATCCCCTATCAGGCGCTCCCACGAAAGATTTCAAAGTGGCGAGCCGCAGAACTGGCGCCGCACGTTGCAATGAGGGACATATTCGTACGACGACACTCAGCACCTCGACGGATCGACACGACGGGGAAACCCTGCCTGCCGGTCACACAGCGTTTGCGCCACTTCTTCGAGCTGACAGCAGCCGAGGCGGAGGTGCCCCTTACCTTTGCTGGCGGCACGACCAAGGAATGTCTCGCAACCGAACAAGCCTCGACGTTCTGGACAAAGGTCGAAATCGCTCTTGATAAAACCGGAGCAACCAATCTGTGTAAACCCAATCGTTCGTTGGCGATCCCGGTCGGCTATTATTAGCCGACGCGATTCAGAAAATGGCCAGCCGTTCCTGTTCGTTCTCTTTAGGGTAGAACTTGCTGCGACAAGACAGGAGGTCATGTCGTTTTGGGTAGAAAGGGCCATACCGCTGTCTGTCAAAGCCACATTTGTCGCCTTGCAGTGGTTCAAGGGAATGCACGATTCCCAGACCGACAGGCCGCCGTCGCCAAGCCCTTGATCCTCAGCGTCCACACCCATCATGAGTGCGGGCGCCATGAATGCGCGGCCCAGACGTCAATCCGTTGGCCGAGGCGATGAGAGCGTCGCGGTCTATCCCAAAATGCCGGTAAAGATCGCCGATGGTACCGGTCTGTCCGAAATGCTCGACACCGTGCGGGATGGTGGCATGGCCTGCGACCGAACCCAGCCAGGCCAGCGTTGCGGGATGCCCGTCAATGACCGTGAGCAGGCGGCAGTGGCGCGGCAGATCGCCCATCAATCTCTCGACATGGCTGATGGCCTGCCTGTTCCCGCGCGCGCGTTCGCGCTGTGCCGCGGTCCACCCGGCGTTCAGGCGGTCGGCCGAGGTGACTGCCAGCACGCCGACGTCGCGGCGCGTGGTGCCGATCAGCCCTGCTGCCGCGATCGCCTCGTCCGCCACCGCGCCCTGATAGGCGATCACGACCTCGCAATTGGGGCCGGGCTTGCGCAGCCAATAGGCCCCGTCGATCGCGCCCTGGCGAAAGGCCTGATCGCCGCGGGTTCCGGGCTGTTCCAACGGCTTGGTCGTCAAGCGCAGGTACACCGATCCGCCGGTCTCGTCGCGAAGCCAGGTGCGTTCGTCGAAAGCGCCGTCACCGTCGCGCTGCAGATAATCGAAGGCCCACTCCATGATCACGGCAAGCTCGTCGGCGAAGGCCGGCTCGAAGCTGGCAAGCCCGTCCTGCGCCATTCCGGTCAGTGGCGTGCCAATGGACTGGTGCGCGCCGCCTTCTGGCGCCAGCGTCACACCGGACGGCGTGCCCACCACCATGAAGCGCGCGTCCTGGTAGCAGGCATAGTTCAGCGCATCCAGCCCCCGATGAACGAAGGGGTCGTACAGCGTTCCGATGGGGATCAGCCGCTTGCCGAACAGGCTGTGCGACAGGCCCGCAGCGCCCAGAAGCAGGAACAGGTTCATCTCGGCAATGCCCAGTTCAAGATGCTGGCCCTCGGGCGCAAACTCCCATCTTGCGGTCGAGGGGATACGGTGTTCGATGAACGCATCGGCTTGCGCCTGCCGTGAGAACAGCTTGCGGCGGTTGACCCACGGACCCAGCGACGTGGTTCCGGTCACGTCGGGCGAGGTGGTGATGATCCGTTCGGCCAAGGCGCTGTCCCCCCTGGCCAACTGGTCGAGAATCTTGCCAAAGGCTGCCTGTGTGGAGATCTCCCGGTCCGCCACGGGCGAAAGGTCTGGTATCGCCAGCCGCGCATCGCCGTGTCGCCGCGTCCCGCCCGCAAAGAAGGGCACGCGCGACAGGAAATCCTGAAACGCTTCCCTGTCCACCACGCCCGCAAAGGGGTCCCATTCGTGCCCTTCCGCCACGCCCATGTGCCGCTGCCATTCCTCCATCTGCGCCTTGGTCATCAGGCCGCCATGGTTGTCCTTGTGCCCGGCAATGGGCGTGCCCCAACCCTTGATCGTATAGGCGAGAAAGCAGGTTGGGCGGTCATGTGTCACTCCCGCAAAGGTCTGCGCCATGGTTTCGACGCAGTTGCCGCCCAAGTTCTCCATCAACGCTGCAAGCTCCGGGTCCGAGCGGCGTTCGATCAGCGCGGACACCTCGCCCTGATCGCCCAGATCATCCATCAGCCGTTTGCGCCAGACCGCGCCGCCCTGATAGGTCAGCGCCGAATACTGGGCATTCGGACAGGCATCAATCCAATCGCGCAAGCGATGGCCGCCCGGTTCATCAAAGGCCGCGCGCTGCAACACGCCGTACTTGATGCGGATCACATTCCAGCCAAATGCCTCGAAGATCTTCTCGACGCGGCCGAAGAGACCCTCGCGCACGATCCCGTCCAGCGACTGACGGTTATAGTCGATGATCCACCAGCAGTTGCGCAGGTCGTTCTTCCAACCCTCCTGCAGGGCCTCGTAGATGTTGCCCTCGTCCAGTTCGGCATCGCCGACAAGCGCCACCATGCGACCCATCGGCAGGCCCGCAGCCCACGGCTTGGCCGCCACGAAATCCTGCACCAGCGACGCAAAACTGGTGATCGCCACGCCCAGGCCGACCGAGCCGGTCGAGAAATCCACGTCGTCGGTGTCCTTGGTCCGGCTGGGATAGCTTTGCACGCCGCCCAAGCCGCGGAACGCTTCCATCCGCGCGCGGGTCTGCCGGCCCATCAGATACTGCATGGCATGGAAGACCGGCGAAGCATGCGGTTTCACGGCCACCCGATCCTCGGAGCGCAGGGCCGAGAAATAAAGCGCCGTCATGATCGACACCATCGACGCGGACGATGCCTGGTGCCCGCCGGTCTTTATGCCATCCACCTTGGGCCGGATGTGGTTGGCATGATGGATCATCCAGTGCGACAGCCACAGCAGCCGTTGCTCAACAGTCTTAAGGTGCCCGGTTTCGATAATCATCGTTCCCCCCGTTTTTGTGTCAGCCGTTCCGTTGCGCGCTTGTGGCCGCCACCATCCCTGCAAGGACCAGGGCAAGCCCTGCCAGAAAGACGGGCGACAGCCGGTTGGACAGGACCACAACCGATGCCGCTATGCCGATCAGCGGCACGCCAAGTGTGAAGTTAGACATGGCAAAGGTCGAGAGCCGGCGCCCGTGCTCTGCCGAGATCACAAAGCAGGCCGAGGTGGCGACAGGTCCGATGAAGACCAGAAGCTCGACAAGATGCAGGCTCCAGCGGATGCCGTGGGGCAGGCCCTCGAACGCCAGCGCAAGGCCGCCAAGCGGCACGGTTGCCAGCAGCATCTGCCACGGCGCCAGCGCCAGGGGCGACGAGACCCAGCGATGGAATCGGACGTGCAGGATCACGGCCGACCAGGCCAGTGCCGCGATCAGCAGGAAGCCCGCCCCCATGAAGGCGCCCGGCGCGCTCCAGTCGGTTTCGAGGGGAGAGCAGATCAAGGCGACCCCGGCCAGGCCTGTCAGCAGCGCCGCGACCTGCGCCCGGGCTGGCCGCGCGCGAAAGACAAGCCAGGCAAGCGCGACGGTCCACAGCGGTGTGGTATAGGCCAGCAGCACCGAATGGCTGGTATCGGTTTGGGTCATGGCAATCATACCCAAGCCCGTGAATGTCATCATCTGCAGCAGGCCGGTGCTGAGAACGATGGGCATGTCGCCGCGTTTCGGCAGGGTGACTCCGCCGCGCAGCGCGAGAGCAGCGAACAGGCAGACGGCGGCCGACCCGAAGCGGAAGGTCGCAAGCCATAAGGGCGGCACCGCGGTCAGCGCCATCTGCGTCGCAGGCCAGCTGAAACCCCATAGCAGCACCATCACCGACAACCACAACCGGCTGTTTTCAGTCCGGCAAGGATGCGGAGTGGCGGCGGGGGCAGCGCAGGACATGGACGGCCTCGATAGATGGGAGATGAGGGCATTGTGACACCGATGCGACGGGCAATCCGACCTATTCAGACCCAAACTGAGAATGTAACAGGAAACCTCTACCTAGATCTTGGCTGTTGGAGGAAAACATGACCCCAGAAGAGCCCCAACTGGACACGGCCAGTTTGCGAATCCTTGATGCCCTGCAGCAGGATGCCGAACTCAGCAATGCTGAACTGGCCGAACGTGTGAACCTGTCGGCTTCGCCCTGCTGGCGGCGCGTGGCCGACATGCGTGAGCGCGGGGTGATCCGCGGCTCGGTCGCCTTGGTCGATCCAGTCAAGCTGGGCCTGCTGGTCAACGTGTTTGTCCATGTCACGCTGGCACGTCAGGACAAGGCCTCGCTCGGGACGTTCACCGACGCCATCAAGGACCGGCCCGAGGTGATGGAATGCTACCTGATGACCGGTTCCGAAGATTTCATGCTGCGCGTGGTAGTCGAGGATCTGCTGCGCTATCAGGATCTGGTGATGAACGTCCTGACCCAGATCCCGGGCGTGGCCAACATCCGGTCAAGCTTCGCCCTGGATCAGGTGAAATACACCACGGCCCTGCCGACCGGGCATCTGCGCAAGGGCTGAGGGTCAGGCCGTGTCGCGTGGATCATGTGCAACCGGCTTGCCGTAAAGGCCAATGTTTTCATCGCCCCAAGTCTTCAGGGCACGCAGGATCGGCTCCATTGTGCGCCCCAGATCGGACTATGAGTACTCTACCTTGGGCGGCACCTGGGCGTAAACCTTGCGGGTGATCAGCCCATCCTCCTCCATCTCGCGCAACTGGTTGGTCAGCATGCGCGGCGTGCAGTTCTGCATGTGGCTGCGGATCTCGTTAAAGCGCAGTGTGCCTGACAGCAGGTGCCACAGGATGATCGACTTCCACTTGCCGTCGATCAGCCCGATTGCCGCCTCGACCGAACAGCCGGGCGTGCAATCGAAGCGGGAATGGCGGGCCTTGGCCATGACAGTATCCTTTTCGACACTATATGCATTGTTTGTGCGTATTGTCGAAATCCAAAAAACAAGGCCAGTTTCGCATTGACGCAAACGAAAAAGTGGAGCGATCTCATGAAGGCCATCGGCTATAAGACCCCCGGACCCATCGACCACCCGAATGCGCTGCAGGACATCGAGCTGCCGCGTCCGATCGCGACCGGCCATGACCTGCTGGTCGAGGTGGCGGCGGTGTCGGTCAACCCGGTGGACACAAAGGTGCGCAAAAGCGCCAGCCCGACCGAGGGCGACTGGAAGGTGCTTGGCTGGGATGCGGTCGGCCGGGTGGCCGAGGTCGGGTCCGAGACCGAGGGGTTCGCCGTCGGCGACGAGGTTTTCTATGCCGGATCCATTACACGCCCCGGCGCGAACAGTCAGTTCCATCTCGTCGATGCCAGGATCACCGGGCACAAGCCCAAGTCCCTGACCAATGCCGAGGCCGCCGCCCTGCCGCTGACGGCTATCACCGCGTGGGAGATGCTGTTCGACCGGCTGGAGGTCGGCCGCCCCATTCCGGGCGCGGCCGACGCCATACTGATCATCGGCGGCGCAGGCGGCGTTGGATCCATCGCCATCCAGCTTGTCCGCGCGCTGACCGACCTGACGGTGATTGCCACCGCCTCGCGTCCGGAAACACAAGACTGGGTGCGTGAGCTCGGGGCGCACCACGTTATTGATCACCACGGTGATCTGGCGGCGCAGGTCGAGGCCCTGGGCATCGGGTCACCGGGCTTCGTGTTCTCCACCAACCAGAGCGACCGGCATGTGAAGGGCATTCAGACCCTGATCGCGCCGCAAGGTCGCTTTGGCCTGATCGACGACCCCGAAACGTTGGACGTTCTGGGCTTCAAGCGCAAGGCTGCCTCGGTGCATTGGGAACTGATGTTCACCCGCTCGATCTTCGGCACGCCGGACATCGGAGAGCAGGGCAAGCTGCTGAACGAGGTGGCGAGACTGGTCGATGCCGGGCGCATCCGCACCACGCTGACCGAAACGCTGTCGCCGATCAATGCCGAGACCCTGAAGAAGGCCCATGCCCTGATCGAAACGAACACTGCACGCGGCAAGATCGTGCTGGAGGGGTTCTGATGTCCGGAATTATTCACCTGGTCGCAACGCTGGTGGCTATACCCGGGGGGCGGTCCTGCAGGCCGCCCTCACTGGGATGCTCGCGGGCGTCCGCGCTGAGCAGGGCTGCCTTCGCTACGACCTGAATCGCGATAGTGACCGCCTGCGGTCGGCCGAGTAAGGGGGCTGCCCCGGCCCGCCCAACTCTATGTTCCAGCCGAAAGGCTGGCGGATATCGACCATCCATCAAATTTCGAGGGGCATTGAGCCGGAGCGGCCTGCGCGAAAGCGGCCATTATTTCTGCCATAACCGACATAGCCAGGGCTTTCGGGTCACGAGACGCGGGGATCAGGCCCATTGGCCCGTAGACTCGTGAGATTTGGTCCATGGAGGCGCCCCCCTCCTGCAGACGTGCGCAGCGCGCGGCATGGGTCGCACGGCTGCCCTGTGCACCAATATAAAAGGCGGGTGTCCGCAGCGCGGCCTGCAGGATCGGCAGTTCATAGTCGTGATCGTGATAGAACAGGGCCACGGCAGTCTGAGCGTCGATGAGCTCCACCTCGGCCAGGTTTCGCAGTTCTACCGTTCTGATCCCTTGGCGCGATGCTGCGGCCACTGTGCCACGGTCATGAGAATAGAGCACATGCCGATATCCGAAGCTGTTCAGCAGATGCGCGAAGACGATGGGCTCGGCACCGGTTCCGAAGAGGGCGAAGGCCATCGAGGGGGCGAAGGCGATGCTCAGGACGCCCGGGAGGGCCTCACCCAGATGCAACCGATCCGCCTGGTCCAGCAGCAGCAACACGTGCTCACGGGCCCGCCGCAGGTGGCCAAGTTCGGCCAGCACGGCGGGGTCGCGTAACTTGAACACGCGAAGTTCCACGGCGCCGCCACAGGGCAGGGTCAGGTCCATGAAGGTTGATCCCTTGCCGTATCTTAGCGTTCGCCCCTGCCCCGACGCCAGAACCTCTTGCGCGTGCAAAACGATGTCAGCCTCGATGCAGCCCGAGGTGATAGAGCCTGCGATCCGGCCTTCGGCGGAAATCGCCATGGCGCTGCCGACGCTGCGGTAGGCGGGTCCGTCGACTTTTACCAGAACTGCGATGGCGACATTTTCCTCCCAGGATGCCGCAGCGTCCCAAGGGTCGCGGAGGGCGGGATGCAAGTTGTTGCCTTGCAAGCCCGGAAACAGATCGTGTTGCGGCACTGCTTGCATCCTCGCTGTGTCAGGCCGCCTGCGGCGCGGGCTTGCCGGTCCGGTCGGCGACAAGCGTCACCACCACCCCCGCGACCAGCGCCCAGAAGGGCGACGAGATGCCCAGCAGGTTCACGTTCGACATCGCCACCACCAGCGCGGTGAAGGCGCCGATCTGGTGGCCGCGCGCGGCGCCAAAGGCTTCCTGCAGCGAAGTGACCAGCACGCCGATCATCGCCAGCCCCGCGACCGCCATGATCAAGGGCGAAGGCAGGCGCATGACAAGCGGCACCGCCACAGCGGCGAACAGGCCGAACGACCCGAACAGCACGCCATTTGTGACGGCTGCAGCATAGCGCCCTGCCTTGTCCTCGCCTGCCTGTTCGGACGAACAGATCGCGGTCATCGGCCCGGCGATGTTGGCGTTATGCGCCCCGACCAGCCCCGCGACTATCCCGCCGATGCCCGAAATGATGGTCATGGCGTTGACTGGCGGCTTGTAGCCCTCGGCCATCAGGACGCCGGTCGCCTGCGCGTTCTCGGCGCCCAGGACCAGCACGGCAAGGGGAAGTGCGACGGCCAGCAGCGCGCCCAGGGTAAAGCTGGGTGCCGTCAGTTCGGGCGCGATGAAGCCCTGGTTCAACTCGGACGCAACGAAGCCGCCGGTCAACCACGTGATCAAAAGGCCGGTGACAAGCGCGGACAGGACCGGGGGAACAGCCTTGACGAAGCGCATGGAGAGGAAGAACGCAGCGATGGCCCCGCCCACGATCAGCGGCATCTTCAGGGCGGCCTCGACCGTGCCGGTTCCGAAGCGGATCATAGCGCCTGCGATCATTGCCATGACGATGGGCATCGGCAACCACCGCATGATCCGGCCGACCAGGCCCGTTAGCCCCAGGACCAGCACCAGGACCCCGGCCATGATGAAGCTGCCGACGATCTCATCGAAGGGAAAGCTGCCCATGGCTCCGGCCAGCATGGCCGCGCCGGGAATGGAATAGGCGCCAACCACCGGCATCTTGTAGTAAAGGGCCATGATCAGGCTGATCAGACCGCCGAAGAAGTAGATGCCGAACAGCCAGGCAACGGTCTGTCCCTGCGACAGCGAGCCGCTCTCGGCGGCGCCGATCACGACCAGCGCGGGCCCGGAACAGCCGAAGATCGCCGCGACAACGCCCGCCGACAGCGGCTTGACCCCGAACCAGGTTCGCAGGTCGCGCAGGCCGCTGGCAAAGCCGGGCCCCTTTTCGATGAAAGCCATGTTTTCTCCTCCCTGAAAAATGCGGGGGCGACCCGCATGTCGCCCCCGGTTCGCGTCAGCTGCCGACGAAGGCGGGCGCGCGCTTGGCGTGGAATGCCTCGACCCCCTCGCGGAAGTCGTCCGATGTGCGCAGGCGGCTGTAGCAGTGCCCTTCCAGCTCGATCGCGGTGGAGAGAAGGGCGTCGTCGGTGTCGTTCAGCAGCTTCTTGGCCGTCCGCTGGGCGATGGGGGAAAACTCCCGCAACTCCTGCACCAGCGCATCCACAGTCGCCTCAAGTTGATCATCGGCGACGACCTCGGTCGCGATGCCCCAATCATATGCCTGACGCCCCGAAATACGCTTTGAGCGCATCACGATGTGCTTCGTCCGCGTCACACCCACGATCTTCTGCAGCCGGGCCGACCCACCCGAGCCCGGGATCTGGCCCAGCTTCTGTTCGGGCAGTGCGTATTGCGTCGTTTCCGAGGCGATGCGGAAATCGCAGGCCAGCGAGATTTCGAAGCCCACCCCGAAGGTGTATCCCCGGTTTGCCGCGATCACCGGTTTGGAACAGCGTGCAGGCGCCGCGATGTTCCACGCCAGTTTCGAGACATGCTCGGGCGAGGCTTCCAGAAAGCCGCGGATATCGCCGCCCGAGGAGAAATCCTTCCCATCGCTGCGCAGGACGACAACGCGCACGGCTGCATCCTCGTCCAGTTCCTCGAACACGAGGCGCAGCTGATCACGCGCCGCCATCGAGATGACGTTGTAGGGTGGACGGGACAGAATGATGTCCGCGCGGAGGCGGGAAATTGGGCGGCGCTGGCAAGCGATGACGAACTGGGAGCCTATTTCGTCGCCTGCGGTGTGACCGCCTCGCCAGAGGCGGGCTTGGCCCGCGCGGCAAGATCAGGCTGGCCCAGAGAGCGAAGGCGGACTTGAGCCACGAAAATCTCGCCACGGTTGAGACCGGTTTCTCCGGTCGCTTCGCATGGCAACCAACTGGTTCCTTGTCCCTGTCGAACCGCGTCTATGTTCCGGTAGAATACATGTGCGCGACGCGGTAAACCTCAACAGCCGAGACGAGGCAGATTGACACATAGCCTGTCTAAACAGGTAAGTTTACCTAAGCTGTTATCGAAGCCATATTGTGGCGATATAGTTCTGTCCCCCCCGAGGAAAGAGTAAGCCCCGCCTGTTTTGGCGGGGCATTTTTGTTTTCAAGGGTCCAGTTGGGCGGTTGTGAGTAGTAGATGCCTGACATTGGACGTGGAAAGGTTTGCTAGGGCCAGGCAACGGCTACCCAAAAGTTCGGTTTCCCGGTTCCTGCAATCACCGCGCGGCCAGTTGGCCCCCCGGTCTGTTCGCAGACTCGGGGGCCGAATTCTCTGCCGAGATCACGCCCGGGCCGTGAGACGTCCTCCACTGCCTTGCGACTGGTCACACAGTCTAGCCCTCTCCTCAGACCTCTCCCACCAGCGGCTTGCGGTTCTGCAGGTGACGCATCGCCAGTTTGCGGCCCTGCCGGCCCGAGACCAGTTCCCGCGCCGGGACAGGAGGATGCTCAGGAGCGCGAAGTTCAGGGAATATCGTGAAGACCTCCTCCAACGCCGCCGGACCAACCGATTTCAGCGCCTCGGCGCCGGTGAAGAGCGATTCCGTTTCCGCGCCATTGGCCAGGACGATCTGGTGGGTATCGAAGAGAAAATGGACATAGGTCACCTCGTCCAGATCCTGCGCCACGTCGATGCCCTCGATCTGGCACAGCTGCTTGGCGGCAACCAGTACCTCGTCGGCGCCGAACATGGTCCGGGCGATGCGCGAGCGCACCAGAATTCGGTGCTGCGGCGAGACGACAAGGTCCGCCGTCGGCCGGCCCGCGCCAAGCGCGCCCTTGCGGATGCGGATCGGGCGCAGCTTCGAATGCGCGGCCAGCATCGCCGCATCCAGCCGGCGCTTGCCGATCCAGCGGATCGCCTGCAGGCCGGCATCCCGCGTCTCGACCAGATCGCCGACCTTGAGATCGCCCGCCGCCACCTCGCCCGAGGCGGTGCAGATACCGGCATCGGCGGCAAAGCAGAGGACATTGGTATTGTCCCAGGTCAGGTTGGCCCCCGCCACGGCCGTGCCGCCATTGCGAATGATCAGCCCGCCAGCAGATTGCAGCACGCCATCGGCCTGATCGGCCCTGAGCCAGCCAAGCGGCGTGGCGTAATTCGTGCCATTAGCCAGGTTATAGGCGGCCAGGTTGGCGGCGTTGTAATAGCCGCTCAGATCGACGAAGTCGTTATTCGCCTGATTGCCATCGGCGATGTTCTGCCCGGTCGCGGTGTTGAAATCGGTGATGATGTCGGCGTCACCGGCAAGGAAGGTGTCGAAGCCCTCGCCCCCGGTCAGGCTGTCCGTGCCGGCCCCCCCCTCGAGCCGGTCATTGTCGGCGCCGCCGCTCAGGCTGTCATTCCCGGCCCCGCCGCGCAGCGTGTCGCTACCAGCACCGCCGAAAAGCGTATCATTGCCGGCCTCGCCCAGAAGCGTGTCATTGCCGGCGCCACCCTCGACGATGTCATTGCCCGCCCCGGCCGAGACCGAGTCATTGCCCAGCCCGGCGCGGATGTAATCGTCATTGCCGGTCATCCCGGGCAGGATGGCATCATTGGCATCGACCCGGTCGCCGGCCCCGTCGATATAGCCTTGACCGATTACGTTGTTGCCGTCGGTGCCATCGACATAGCCATCTCTGAAGGGCAGCAGATTGCGTTCCGCCGTGATCCCGCTGAAATCGCTGATGTTCGAGGGGTTGTTCGGGACCGAAACCGAGATGATCGGAAATTCGGTGATGGCCGACTCACCCGGTTCGCTGCCGACAACCGGCGGCGGCATCAGGAAGACATTGCCGCTCACATCCTGGATCAGCCGGACCGGTACAGTAATGGTGCGGGTCGCACCTCCACCGATGGCCTGGACCACCGATACGTTATAGACCCGGATCGTCGAGTCCGCTTGCAGCGTGTAGGTCGTGTCGTTCAGCGTATACGTGATATTGTCCAGCGCTCCAGTCCCGCCCGGCTGGTTGTGGTTCAGCGAGACGGTATTGCCGGTGCCGCGGTTGTCGTTCAGCGTCACCTGGGTACTCTGCGAGAAGAGCGGCGTCCCGCCGCTGCCAAAGACCCGGTTCCCAAGAACAGCGCCAACGTTCTCTGCGGTGTTGTTGGTCTCGGTGGGATCCATGTCCGCCAATTGGCCGAGATACAGCATCTGGTAGGTAAAACTGGGCATGAACATCCGCTCCAAAAAAACTACTTCACATATAGCCGCGATAGCCGTCGAGCCATCGGAGATGTGCCGTTCACTTCGGCCTGAATCAAGCTATATATATGCGACGCCGGAGTTCTGTCATCTTTCGTTTTCGGTAGTCGCAGAGGTGCCCTGA
>RRZT012474036.1_pt1 | contig 32957 bp, 25 predicted proteins | sample 2165551 | NCBI WGS metagenome assembly RRZT01 (sample SAMN10456910, study PRJNA506462) | wastewater metagenome | biome: wastewater; feature: sludge; material: wastewater sludge; isolation source: wastewater sludge with Escherichia coli K12::gfp cells carrying plasmid... | place: USA: Moscow, Idaho...
AGGACCTGCAGGAGGCGGGCTACAGCCGCCCCGGCGAGTAGGCACGCGCACAACGCTGGCTATACAGCCAGCCCCGACCGTATTTCGCAGGGCTGGCTGTATAGCCAGCGTTGTGCGCGAAGAAAGGGGGGGCGTCCGGATCGGACGCCCCCCCTTCTCATGTGGTCAGCCGACTCAGCCCTCGATGGCGAAGACGGTGTACTTGTCCGAGCAGCGCCCGGGCCAGGACCGCCTTGACCGCGGTCACGCCGCCGTCTAAACTGCATGTTAAATCGTGATTGAATAAATAATCTGAGGATCAGCGGTGACCCCTGCAACTCGGCAACTCCCTGGCCGAAACGGCCCTGCCTCGTCTCCGCGAGACGGCGCGTCGTGAGACACGTCGCCGTCCTGGACGAGGGGACGACCAGCACGCGGGCCGTGGTCTTCGCCGACGACGGGGCCGTCGTCGCCGAGTCGTCGCGCAGGCTCGGCATCCACACGCCCGCGGGGCTCAAGGTGGAGCAGGACCCCGTCGCGATCGTCGAGGCGTCGGCGGACGTCCTCCGCGAGGCCCTCGCCGCCGCCCGGGGGGCGGGCCGCGACGTCGAGTGCGTCGCCATCACCAACCAACGCACCTCGACCACGCTGCTGGACGCGGCCACCGGCGCGCCCGTCTCGCCGACCGTCAGCTGGCAGGACGGTAGGGCGGCCGCCGCCGTCGACGCGATCCGCCCCGCGTGGGGCGCCCGCTTCGAGCGGGCGACGCGCACCAATCTCGCCGCCTGCAACGTGGCGTTGCACGCCGCCGCGCTCCTGGAGGATCCGCGGCTGCGCCGCCGCGCGGACGAGGGGCGGCTGATCCTCGGCACGGTGGACACGGTCCTCCTCTCCGCGCTGGCCGGGCTCCACGCGACGTCCGCCTCGAACGCCTCCGCCTACGGCGCGATGGACTTCCGGGCGCACGACTGGTGGGACGAGTGGCTGCGCCTGCTCGACCTGCCGAGAGCGATGATGCCCACGATCCTCGCCGACGACGCCGACTTCGGCCTCACCGACGGCGACCGCATCGGCGCCGAGCTGCCGATCCGGTGCGTGATCGCCGACCAGCAGTCGGCGCTCTTCGGCCACGCCGGCTTCGAGGTCGGCGCCGCCAAATGCACGCTCGGCACGGGAACGTTCCTCAACTTCAACATCGGCGACCAGATCCCCGAGAGCCTCGGCGGCCTCGACCTCAGGACCGCCTGGGCCGTCGGCTCGACCTCCGTCAACTGCCTCGAAGGAGCGAGCCTGGTGAGCGGCTCCGCCATCGAGTGGCTCACCCAGGACATGGGGCTCCTGGGGAGCCCCTCCGACGTCGATGCGGCCTGCGGTGCGGCCACGCCGTCAGGGCTCGTCGTCGTCCCGGCGCTCGCCGGCCTGGCCTCACCCACGTGGGATGCGGCCGCGCGCGGGACCGCGTTCGGGATGTCCCGCCACACCTCCGACGCCGACTTCGTCGAGGCCACCGTCACCGGCATCGCCCAGTCGGTCGTCGACCTCCTCGAGGCCATGACCGCCGTCTCCGGCATCCGGCCGACGTCGTTGAGCGTCGACGGGGGTCTCTCCCGCTCCCGCTACCTCCTGCAGATGATCAGCGACCTCTCGGGCGTGCCCGTCGCGCGCCCGGCGGGCAGCGAGTACGCCACGGCGCGCGGCGCCGCCTGGATCGCCGGGGTCGCCTCCGGGATCTGGGCCGATCCGGCCGAGGCGGCGGCCGGCCGCACGATCGAACGCCGATTCGAGCCGAGGATGAGGGAGTCCGAGCGCTCGGCACGCCGGGCGGCCTGGAAGGACGCGCTCGGGCGCACCATCGGCTGGCGCGCCAGGCAGTTCTAGGCGATCCGGTTGCGCTGAACGCCCCCACGCACCACCATCGCGTGCATAGATCTCTGTATGCGTGGAGGTGTGGCCATATACGCCCACCTCCACGCATACAGAGATCTATGCACGCCTTGATCGGGTGGGCATGGGATGCCGTGCGGGCACTCAGTCGGCGAGGAGGGCCTCGGCCGTGGCCGAGTCCGTGATCAGCACGTCGCACCAGCCGCCGACGAGGGCCGCGCGGATCGCCGCGTGCTTGCGGCGCCCGCCCGCGACGCCGATCCGGCGCGGGATCGCCTTCAAGGTCGCCTCGTCGATGCCGAGCGTGCGATCGCCGAGGTCGGAGGCCACGTGGGCGCCGTCCTCGTCGAAGAAGTTCAGGCACACGTCCCCGACGGCGCCGTGCGCGGCGAGGTCGTTCAGGTTTCCCTCGGGCAGCGTGTTGCCCGAACTCTGGAGCAGCGCGGAGGGCTCGACGCTTCCGATGCCGACGAGCGCCATCGTGAGGTCGTTCCACTCGTCGTAGACGGAGGCGATCTGCGGGTCGGAGAGCAGCGAGTCGCGCACGTCCTGGCTGGACACGACGCCGGGGGCGTTGAAGTACCGCACGTCGGCTCCCGTCACCTGAGCGAGCCGGTCCGCCAACCGGGTGGCGAGCACCTGGGCCCGCGGATCGCCGACGCCGCCGATGACCTGGACGATCCGCTCCGCCGTGCGCGACGCCCGGGGCGTCATCGCGTCCACGACGGCCAGCAGCGACGCCGACCACGACGAGAGCCCGACGCGATCGCTGGGCAGCATCGTCGACTCGAGGTAGCGGGCGCCGGCGCTGCCGATCGCGCTCAACAGGGCGGCGTCGGAATCGACCGCTCCCTCCGGGGCGCCCGCGACGACGGCGTCGCGCAGCCCGTACCGCTCGCGCAGCCGATCCTCCAGCCCCGAGAACATGCCCGGAGGCTCGAGCACGATCGTGCGCACGATGCCGGTCTCGACGGCCTCCTTGAGGAGACGGGAGACCCGCGATTGGGACATGTTGAGCCGGGTGGCGATCTCCGGTTGGCGAAGACCGTGCTCGTGGTAGAGCCGCGCGACCTTCACGATGAGGGGCTGCCGCTCCGAGACTTCACGAATAGACACGCTGGGAAACTAGCACGCGAGGGACCGGGGGCGGGAAACGCGCACGGGGCGCGTCGATGACGACGCGCCCCGTGGCCGAGCTTCGACTCTCATCCCTTCACGGCCCCCGCGAGGGCGCCGCTGACGAAGTACCTCTGGAACATGAGGTAGACGATCAGCACCGGGATGGCGGACATGATGATGAACGCGTTGAGCGGCCCGTAGTCGGTTCCCCACTGGGTGGAGAAGCTCTGCACCGCGAGCGGCACCGTCCAGTTGCTCTGCGAACGCAGCAGCGTCGTCGCCATGGCGTACTCGTTCCAGGTGGCCACGAAGTCGAGGATGAACAGCGCGGCCAGCGCGGGCTTGGCCAACGGGAGGATGACCTGCCAGAAGATCCGGAACGTCGTCGCGCCGTCGATCCTCGCCGACTCCTCGAGCTCGTCGGGGATCGCCCGGAAGAACCCGTAGAGCACGAAGACCTGGTACGGGATGCCGAAGGCGAGGTAGGGCAACACCACACCGCCCAGGGAGTCCAGGAGGTTCAGCGTGAGCATGGTGTTGAACAGCGGGCCGAGGCCGATCTGGATGGGGACCATCGAGCCGATGGCGATGAGCCCCAGCAGCACCTTGTGCCGACGGAACCTGAGCCGGGCGAGCGCGTACGCGCAGGCGGCGGCCAGCAGGAGCCCGAGCGGGACCTTGACGACGGCGAGGAACAGGCTGTTGAGGCCCGTCACGCCGAGGTTGCCGACCTCGAACGCCTTCGCGTAGTTGCCCCACGCCCACTCCGTGGGCAGCGCCCACGCCGGATTCTGGTTGATGTCGGCGTTGGTCTTCACCGAGGTCACGAACATCACGAAGAACGGAAGGGCCCAGAGCAGCGACGTGACGACGAGCGAGATCCACAGGGCGAGGCCCGGATAGTCGATGCGACGACGGCGCTTGTGGACCGAGTGATCCTCGGCACCGGTGCCGAACGGGCGCTTGGCGATGACGTTGGTGCTCACTGGTCGTGTCCCTTCAGAGACCACAGCATGTACGGGACCACGAGCGCCAGCGAGATGATCAGCAACACCGTCGCCACGGCGCCGCCTGCGCCGAACGCGTGGTTCGAGAACGACTGGGTGTACGACCACAGCGCGAGGACCTGGGTCGACTGGGCGGGGCCGCCGCCGGTCATACCGACGATCAGGTCGAAGACCTTCAGCGAGTTGATGATCGTCAGGATGAGGACGACGACGGTCGTGGGCCGGAGCGCGGGAAGCGTCACGGCCTTGAACACCTGCCACGTGCTGGCGCCGTCGATCTTCGCGGCCTCGACGAGTTCCTGGGGAACCGACTGGAGCCCGGCGAGGAAGAGGACGAGCGGGAACCCGACCGCCTGCCAGATGGAGGCGACGAAGACCGAGTAGATGGCGATGTTCGGGTCGCCGAGCCAGGTCTGCGCCCAGTGCCCCAGCCCGATCTGGTGGAGGGTCTGGTTGACGAGTCCGAGCGTCGGGTTGTAGATCCACCGCCACATCGCCGCCACGGTGATCGAGGCGAACACCGACGGGATGTAGAAGATGGACCGCATGGCGTTGCGCCCCGCGAGCTTCCGGTTGAGGCCCAGGGCGAGCAGGAGGCCGAGCATCATGGGGACGGCCAGCGTGAGCACCACCCAGAGGAGGGTGTTGAAGGTGGCGGTCCAGAAGACCGGGTCCGCCGTGAACATGCGGACGTAGTTGTCGAACCCGACGAACTTCGGGGTCTCGGTCCGGAACCCCGACCACTGGTAGAAGGAGAGGCGTACCGAGTCGAGCATCGGGTAGACGAGGAAGTACCCGTAGAGCACGAGGGCGGGGAGCAGATAGGGCAGGGCCGAGGTGAATCGGCTATGGGCCTTGATGGACGGTCGGTGCTTCTTCGGCACCCGCAGCGCTGCGGCGTCGGCCATGGTCACTTCCGTTCTGTGAGAGGTCGGATGGTCGGAGGTCCCGGGGCGGAGGGATCCGCCCCGGGACCGGAAGCGATCAGCTGTTGGCCTCGCGCCAGGCCTGGAACGTCGCGCCCGCGTCCTCGGGGGCGATCGCGCCGGTGAGCACGGAGTTCTGGATCCGCCAGTACTCTCCGGTCTCCGCGGTGCCGAAGTTCTGATCGTTGTTGAGGAACGAGCCCGTGGCGGCGTTGACGATCTCGCCCCACTCGGTGGCGAGCACGGCGTCGGCCGGCGGGGAGACGTTCTTGTTGGGCGAGATCACCGAGAACGCCGAGCCGAGCTTCGCCTGGCTCTCCTCGGAGACCATGTAGTCGAGGAACTTGCCCGCCAGATCGGGGTTCTTGGCGCCCTCGGTCACGTACAGCAGCTCGCCGAACCCGTAGAGCCGGCCGGTGCCGGTCGGGAAGGTGAAGATGCTGAACTGGTCGGCCGTCATGCCGCCGTCGATGGCCTGCGGGCCGAACCAGTCGCCCTCGAAGACCATGGCGGCCTTGCCCGTGAAGAACAGCTGCGACGAGTCGTCCTGGCTGATGGCCATGAATCCCTCGTTGAAGTAGTTCTCGCCCCACATCTTGAGCTCGGTGAAGGCCTCGGTCACGCAGGGCTCGGTGCCCCAGTTGCCTTCGCCCTGGGTGAGCTCGTCGGCCTTGTCGGCGCCGCACTTGGTCTCGATGAGCGCGTCGAGGAGGCGCATGACGTGCCAGTTGACGGTGCCGCCCATGGCGAAGGGCGTGATGCCCGCGGCCTTGAGCGTGCCCGCGGCGGTCACGAGCTCCTCGTAGGTCGTGGGCAGCTCGGTGATCCCGGCCTGCTCGAACAGCTCCTTGTTGTAGTAGACGGCCTCGCTGGACTCCTGGAAGGCGACGCCGTGGTGGCCGCCGTAGAGCTGCGCGCGGTCGAGCGCGACGGAGGTGAGGACGTCGGCCCATCCATACTGGTCGTAGAAGGACGTGATGTCCTTGCTCATGCCGACGTTGATGAGCTCGCCGCCGAGGCCGGGGCCGCCCCAGTAGCGGTAGATGTCCGGGACGGCGTTGGTTCCCGCGGCCTGGCGGAGGGCGTCCTTGTGCGGGTCGACCGCGCGCTGCTCCGTGACGACCTTGGTGCCCGGGTTGGCCTCCTCGAAGCCGGCGACGAGCGCGGACCAGGCCTCGCCCTGCGCCCCGTCGAGGGTGAGCTGCCAGACGGTGATGGACTGTTCCGCGGCGCCGCCGCCGTCGGGTGCCTTCTCGCCGCCGCCGCAGGCGGTGAGGCCGAGGGCAAGGGCCAGGGCTGCGCCGCCGGCCAGAAGCTTCAAGCTGTTCATCTTCGTTCCTTTCGGAGAGTGGGTGTGGTGAGGGGTCGTGCGAAGGGGTGGTCGGGTCAGGAGGCTTGCCACTCGGCGAATTCCTCGAGCTTGACGTAGAAGTCCTCGAACATGAGGCGGACATCTACCTGGGTGTAGACGCGCATCGACCGGGTCCCGCTCATGGGCCGGTACGTGCCGTCCGCGGTGATCTGAGGCGTGGGCTTCAGAACGTGGCGGCTGGAGGTCGAGTCCGGCTCGAACGCAGACCTCAGGGCGGTGAGGAGGACGAGGGGCGAGTCGCCGAGCGCGTAGGACTCCGGCATCGGATCGTTCTTGTGCATGTTGTCGGGGTCCATCACGTAGCGGATCTCGTCGTAGAGGTACCGGCCGAGCGGGCCCGTCGCGGCGACGCGGCGGCGCAGCTCGGTCTCGGTGACGAGGCACTGGCGGTAGACGTCCCGGGGGATCTGCCAGATCTCGAGCTCGGGGGCGTCGAACAGGACCTGGCCGGCGGCGATGTCGATGCGGAGGTTGTACTCGACCGACATGGCCCCCCGCGGCGGGGCGGCGAGGCCGTCGTGCTCGAGCCCGCCGATCCACACGAGGATCATCCGCGACGCGATGGCCGGCTCGATCAGGTAGGCCGACGCCAGGTCGGTCAGGCCGCCGCCTGCGACGTAGAACAGCGGCTGGTCCGTGTCCTCGCGCATGGCCTCGGCGACGATGGCCCGGGCCGCCGCGCTGTCCTGCGGGGTCTCCCGGTCGACGAGGGGGAGGGCCGCGCCCTTGATCAGCAGCTCCGTCGACTCCAGGCCCATCCGGGCGAAGACGTCGGCGGCCACCGCGAGGGCGTTGGCGGCCGTGTCGTCGGACAGGTCCCAGGGGTCGCCGGGGCGGAGATGCGAGCAGATCACGCCGCGGATGTCGAGGCTGGGCGACAGCAGGTGATGCACGATCTGGTACAGGTCGTCGGGGTCGCCGGAGAAGTCGTTGTCGATGAGAACGCGCGCGTGGGGCCGGAAGGCGGCGTCGCGCCAGGGGGTCTCACCCAGCCGCCAGCGCTTGTCGAGAGGCACGTCGTAGGTGGGGGCGCCCGTGGGTACTCGCGTCATTGAGAAACTCCTTGTGATCCATGCCGGGATGGTCTTCGGCCATCCCCGGTGGGAACATGTTATGCATAACAGCCATAGCTAAGCAAGCTTGAATTTCGATTCGTTATCATTTCGAGACCGAACGTCCTCGTCTGAGAGAATGGCGTCGGTCGATGTACGGACAGGAGGAGGAGACGTGTCGAAGCCTCAGGGTCGGGCCACGCGGCAGCCGAGCATGGCCGACGTCGGCCGGCACGCGGAGGTCTCGGCCCAAACGGTCTCGCGCTACTTCACCGGCGGCTACCTCTCCGACGAGACCCGGCAGCGGGTCGAGGAGGCCATCTCGGAGCTGGGCTACCGCAGGAACCACCTGCCGCGCAGCCTGCGCCGCAGCAGGACCGACACGATCGGCTACCTGGCCATCGGGCCCCTGAACTTCGGCAGCGGCGGCATCCTCACCGGCCTCAGCAGGGCCGCGCGGGCCGCGGGGCAGTCGCTGCTGACGACGCAGCTGTCGCAGGGCCCCGAGGCGCAGGGAAGCCTCGAGGAGGCGCACCGCGCGCTGGAGACCTTCCTCTCGCTGCGGGTGGACGGCATCGTCGTCGGCACCCCGTACCGCGACCTGGAGCAGGTCCTCGAGTTCATCGGCAAGGCCGTGCCGGTCATCGCGGCGACGGAGCTGGTCAGCGCGCCGGTCGACTGCGTCCGCGTCGACTCCCACCACGCGGGCACGCTCGCCGTCGAACATCTCGCGGCGCTCGGGCACACCCGGATCCTGCATCTCGGCGGCCCTCCCGCGACGAACGAGGCCGCGGAGCGGCGGCGCGGCTATGAGGAGACCATGGCGCGGCTCGGACTCCCCCTCCTCCCCGTGGTGTCGTGTTCCGCCTGGACGGCCGACGCGGCGGCGGAGGCGGCGGGCGAGCTGGATCCGTCCGGCTTCACCGCCGTCTTCGCCGCCAACGACCTCCTGGCCCTCGGCCTGACGAGCCACCTGCACGGCAAGGGGCTCACCTGCCCCGACGACTTCTCCATCGTCGGCGTCGACGACATGCCGGAGACCGCCTTCTACACCCCGCCGCTCACGACCGCCCGGATCGACTTCGAGCTGGTCGGCGAGACCGCCTGCGCCGCGCTGCTCGAGCGCATCCGCACCGGGCAGCGCCAGCAGCTCAGCACCGTCGGCACGCAGCTCACCGTGCGCGCGTCGACGGCCCCGCCCAGGCAAGAGGCCTGAGACGGGGCCGTCGAGGCCCGAGGAGGATCAGCCGTACAGCGCGTCCTGGACGATGCGGTTCGCGGCGACGGCGTCCTGGCGCTCCTGGGCCGCGTCGAGGGCGGCGACGTCGAGGCGGTTCAGGGCGGCGTCGATCCGCTTCAGGAAGTCGATGGCCAGGTTGGCGGCGTCGACCGAGTCCTCGCGGAACGGGAACTGGTCGAGCTGCCACACGCCGTTCCAGTCGTTCTGGCGCAGCACGTGGAAGAACTCCATCAGCTCGACGGGGTGCACGGTGCCCGCGATCATGTCGTCGTCCCAGCCGCGGAGGTTGTCGTTGACGTCCATGCCGAAGAGGCGGCCGTAGTCGATGGCGAGCTGCGCGGAGTCGGCCGGCGACTCGCCGCCGTAGAGGGCGTGGCCGAAGTCCAGCAGGATGCCGATGTTCGGCAGGCCGATCTTCTCCAGGCCGAGCAGCGTGCGCGACACCGAGTCGAAGCTCATGTGGTTGCGGGGCTCGCGGGGCTTGTACTCGACCACGAAGCGGAGATCCGAGTTCTCCTCCGCCAGCTGGCCGAGGGCGTCGAGCGACATGTTCCAGAGCTTGCCGTGGTTGACCTGGAACGGGTAGTCCCAGCCGTCCTGGCCCGGCCACAGCTTGACGTAGTCGGCGCCGAAGAAGCGCACGACGTCGGCGGCCTCGGTGATCAGGTCGTGCGCGAGGCGGCGCACGCCCGGGTCGGGGTTGGTGAACGCGCCCTTGCGGAACACGTTGGTGTAGATCTCCGGCGTGATGCCGATGACCGACAGGCCCTGCGCGTCGAGCGCGGCCTTGACCTGCTCGTTGCTGAAGTCGCCGCCGAAGAAGGGCCAGTTCAGGTCGACGACGCTCAGGTCGTCGACCTTTCCGGCGAGCTCGATGGCGTCGACGATGCTGCGGGGGTCGCCGTAGCCGTCGGTGGCGTAGCGGTCGACGTAGGTGGCGAAGTGCCAGATGCCGGCGCCGAAACGAAGGTTGGACATGTCAGTTCTCCTTGCGGGTGAGGGTGAGGGCCTGGGACCACCGGGCGCGCGCGGCACGGTTGTCCCCGGCTGGGGTGAAGACGTCGGAGTCGACGGCGTCGAAGGCGATGCCGAGGGTGTCGGCGGCGAGCTGGGCCGCGCCCCTCGCGGAGAGGCCGGCGTGAGTCGGCCTGCGGACCTCTCGGCCGCTGAGGTCGGCTTGGAGTTGCATCAGGAAGTCGTCGGCGGCGGGGGCACCGTCGGCGAGGATGGCCTCGACGGGGGCGGCGACGGCGGCCGCGTCGACGACGTCGGCCACCTGGTTGGCGATCGCCTCCATCCCCGCGCGGGCGAGGATGGCGGGCGTCGTGCCGAGGTCGAAGCCGACGAGCACCGCGCGGGCGTGCGGGTCCCAATGCGGGGCGCCCAGCCCGGCGACGGCGGGGACGAGCGTGACGCCGTGGTCCTCCGGGACGGCGCGGGCCGCCTCGGTGAGCTCGGCGACGGGGCGGCCGAGCAGCCGGGACAGCCACGCGATGGTCGCGCCGCTGGCCAGGATGTTGCCCTCCATCGCGACCTGGGTGTGGTCGCCCAACCGCCACGCGACGGTGCCGACCAGCCCCGCAGGGACGTGCGCGGCGTCGTCGACCAGGCCCATGATCGCGGACCCGGTGCCGTAGCCCGAGCGCAGCGCCCCCGGCTCGCGGACACCGTGCCCGTAGAGGCCCGCGTGCGAGTCGCCGAGCACCGCGCGGATCACGCGCCCGGGGAGGCCGTCGACCTCACCGGTGGGCTCGTCGGACGCCGCGACGCGGGGAAGGACCTCGCGCGGAATCTCGAACAGCTCGCACAGCTCGTCGCTCCAGTCGCCGGTGGCGAGGTCGAGCAGCTGCGTGCGCGACGCGTTGCCCGCCTCGATCCGGTGCTCCCCGGTGAGCCGGGTGACCAGCCAGGAGTCGACGGTGCCGACGCACAGCTCGCCGCGGCGCGACCGCGCGCGGTCCGGGTCGACGTCGTCGAGGAGCCACGGGAGCTTGAGCGCGGAGAACATCGGGTCGACGGGGAGGCCGCTGATCCGGCGGATGCGCGCCGCGTGGTCGGCCAGCTCGGCGACCCGGTGCGTGGTGCGCCGGTCCTGCCAGCCGAGCATCGGCCCGACGGGCTCGCCGGTGGCGCGGTCCCAGACCAGAGCCGACTCGCGCTGCGTGCTGAGCGCGACCGCCTCGATCTCGTGCGAGGCCGCGATCTCGGTGATCACCTGCCGCACCCCGTCGAGGATCTCACCCGCGTCCTGCTGCACCCAGCCCGGCCGCGGATGGGCCTGGCCGAGCGGCACCGACGCGGACGTGACGGCCGCGCCGGTCCGGTCGAACAGCGTCGCCTTCGTGCTGCTCGTGCCCTGGTCGACCGCGAGGATCACAGCGCCTCCCTCGCCACCCGCGCGATGTCGGCGGCGGTCAGGCCGAAGTGGTCGAGGAGCCATTCGGTGCTGCCGGTGGGGGCGAACTCGGTGAGCCCGACGGGGATCACCTTCGTCGAGACGCCGAGCTGCGCCACGACCTGCGCGACGGCGGCGGCGAGGCCACCCGCGATGTTGGCCTCCTCGGCCACCACGATCGCGCGGGTCTCCGACGCGGCGGCGACGATGGCCTCGCGGTCGAGCGGCGACACCCAGGCGGCGTTGAGGACGCGGGCGTCGACGCCGTCGGCGGCCAGCTCGGCGGCGGCGCCCAGGGCGCGCGACACCGTCGTGCCGAGGCCGATCAGCGTGACGTCCGATCCCTGGCGGGCGACGGTGAACCGGCCGCGCTCCCACGCGTCCGCCTCGGTGGTGACGTCGGGGGCCTTGGTGCGCCCGATGCGCAGGTAGGTGGGGCGGGGGTCGGCGACGAGCGCCTCGACGGCCTGCCTCGTCTGGCGGCGGTCGGCCGGGACCGCGATGTCGAGACCGGGAAGCGGGCGCATCCAGGAGAGGTCCTCGACGGAGTGGTGCGTGGGGCCGAGCTCGCCGTAGGCCATGCCGGGGCTCATCGCGCACAGGATGACCTTGTGCTGCGAGTACGCCACATCGGCCTTGATCTGCTCGGTGGCGCGGCCGCTGAGGAACGGTCCGGCGGCGCAGACGAAGGGGATGAGGCCGGTGGCGGCGAGGCCCGCGCCGACGCCGACCATGTTCTGCTCGGCGATGCCGACGTTGATCAGCCGGTCGGGGTAGGCGGCGCGGAAGCCGCCGAGGTTGGACGAGCCGACCGAGTCGTTGCAGACGGCGACGATCCGCTCGTCCGCGGCGGCCAGCTCGATGAGGGTCTCCGCGAAGACCTGCCTGTTGTCGTACGTCTCGGTCATGCCAGCTCCTCCAATGCCTGAGCGACCTGCGCGGCCGACGGCACCTTGTGGTGCCATTCGACACCACCCTCGATGAATGAAACGCCCTTGCCCTTGGTGGTGTTGGCGATCACGGCGACGGGGCGGCCGTCGCCGGGCCGACTGAGGGCGTCGAACAGCGCCTCGATGTCGTGGCCGTCGATGTCGCGGACCTCACAGCCGAAGGCGGCGAGGCGCTCCGGGAGCGGGTCGAGCCCGTTGGTCTCCTCGGTGCCCGCGCCCTGCTGGAGGCGGTTGCGGTCGACGATCAGGGTGAGGTTCCGCAGTCCGAAGTGACCGGCGGCCATGAGGGCCTCCCAGTTCGAGCCCTCCTGGAGCTCGCCGTCGCCGGTCGCGACGAAGACGCGCCGGTCGCTGCCCTGGAGCCGGAGGCCGAGGGCCTCCCCCACGGCGACCGGGAGCCCGTGTCCCAGCGGGCCGGTGTTGGTCTCCACGCCCGGGACCTTGTTGCGGTTCGGGTGCCCGTTGAGCGCCGAGCCCGGCTTCATGAACGTCGCCAGCTCCTCCTCGGGGAAGTAGCCGACGCGGGCCAGCGTCGAGTACAGCGCCGCGGCGCAGTGCCCCTTCGACAGGATGAAACGGTCGCGGTCGGTGCCGCGCGGGTCGGCGGGGTCGATCTCGAGGATGCCGAAGTACAGCGTCGCGAGGATGTCGGTGACGCTCAGGTCGCCGCCGATGTGGCCGGCGCGCGCGGCGTCGATGGTGGTGATGATGTCGCGGCGGATGACCTTGGCCTCCTGGGCGATCAGCTCTGCCCGCCGGGCCGGATCGGCGGCGATCCGCTCTCTCAATTCACGCCACTGTGCGGCGCGCGTGGTGTCTGTCTGAAGCATGTCGTCCTTGCATGTCTATTCAGTAGTGAATATCTGATTCAGATCATACACCGTCGCGCTCACCCGTCAAGTGGTGGGGCCGATTTCCCGCGCCCCATCAGGCGACCGTGACCACGACTCTCTGGTGGCGCACCAACCGAGGAGCGCCGGAGTCCCCGACCGTGAGCACGACGTGGAGGGTCTCGCCCGCCACCGCGTCGTCGGGGATCCGGAACTCGACGGTCGCGCCCGACGGCGCCAGCTCGAGCACCGCGGGCGAGGTTCCCGCCTCGCGGTACTGCCACCAGGAGAGATCCACCTCGTCGCCGTCGGGGTCGGAGGCGACGGCGGTCAGCCTCACGACGGCCCCGGCCGCCGCGACGACGTCGGTCCCCTCCCGGATCGCCGCCTCGGGGTGGTGGTTGGCCACCGCGTAGTCGCCGACGACCGACCACCGCAGGCGGGCGGCGAAGTCGTTCTGGAAGTCCGAGATCCACCTCGCCGACGACCACTCCTCGCGCGGGGCACCGGTCGCGTCGGCGTCGACGGCGCCGGCGTTCGTCCAGGAGGCGGGGTCGTCGGGGATCGGCTCCTGGCGGCCGCCCCATCCTCCCCAGCCCGGGTGCTCCCAACTCCGGAGCCCGTTGTCGACCAGCAGCGCGAAGTTGGAGGAGTCCCCCTCGGAGATGAACGCGCCCCGCTCCTGCGGCGGCATCCAGACGACATACCCCTGCCCGGCGAGCTCCTCGGCGGAGTGGCCGCTCAGCCCGAAGTAGTCCTCGTCGTCGAACCCGTCGGCCATCTGCCGGCCGTCGCCCCAGACCCGGTACGCCGCCCCGACCGGCCCGACCCCGGTGACGTGCGCCCGCGTCCACTCCGCTCCCAGGAGGTACTGGTCGGCCTCCGCCACCACGCTCCGCGCGAAGTATCCCCACACCTTCGTCGCCACCTCGCGGCTCTCGATGCCCGGCCAGCGCGGCCGGATGTAGTCCGCGAACGTCTCGTCCTGCTGCCCGAAGCTCGTGATCACCGCCTTCGCGGAGATCCGATCACGGGTCCCCTCCCAGCCCGGGGAGCCGCCGAACTCGTCCTCGATCGACCGCAGCGCCCGCGCGACGGTGTTGTGGCCGCCCCACACCTGCAGGAAGACCCTGCCCGGCTCGTCGTCGAGGAGGACCTCGCGGATCAGGTTCGAGCCGGGGGTGTCCGCGGCCATGTCGCCGGCGCCCGTGACGTTGCCCCACGCGATCAGGCTCCGCAGCCGCTCGGGCGACGGGTACCGCGGGTCGTGCACGACGAGGTGGGGATACGCCTCGCCGTAGGCGTTCACGGCCTCGTCGATGTGGAAGACGCTGCCCGGCGCGGGCCACCGGTGCGGCGCGACGCCCGCCGCGGGATCGCCCGCGTGGTGGAACCGGCTCGACGAGTAGACGAGCCCGACGATGTCGATCTCGTTGGCGTAGAGCAGGAGCCGCAGCATCGAGTTGAGGTCGTCCAGCTCCGGATCGGTGGTGACGATCGTCCGCGGCCCCGCGAATCCTCGCGACATGTGATGCTCCTTAGGAGTTGTCCCCCGAGTAGGCGATGCGGTCGAAGGCGACGGTGCCGGCCTCGGCGTAGACGCCGAAGACCCGCCCGGTGAACGATCCCGCGGTCTCGTTGGAAAGGTAGCGTCCGTCCACCTCCGCGAGCACCTCGGTCTCGCCGTCGCCGCGGACGAAGCCCAGCCCGACCAGGTCCGACGCCACGTGGCCCATACCGGTGGCCTCGGGGACGCGCGAGGTCAGGACCACCTCGACCGGCCCGTCGGGAACCTCCGCGGAGGCCTCCCGCACGAAGCCGGGGACGACGGCGCGCGCGGTCACGCGGTTGCCCGCCACCTCGATCCCGTAGTGGAACTCCTCGTCGTAGCGCACGGCCAGCCCGCCGACGCCCTCGGAGGCATCGACGACGGCGCGGATCTCGCAGGTCTGGTGCTGCTGGCGATGGCCGACGAAGACGGGGCGGAACGCGCCCATGCCCTCGCCCTCACCGGTCAGGGTGAGCCAGCCGGGCCGGGCGGCGAGGTCGGCGAGCTGGTCGGGACGGCGGCGCACGCCGATCCAGGCGTGGCCGAGCCCGCCGTCGAAGTCCTCGACCCAGCCGAACGGGGCGCGGGGGTTGAGCTCGACGGGGTCGATCTCGAGCCAGCCGTCGTCGGTCCAGCGCGCGGGCGAGACGAAGGTCTCGCGCCCGAGCGCGGAGAACGAGCGGACCATGCCGCGCGGGCGCGTGCCGAGCATCGCGACGTACCACTGGCCGCCCGGGCCCTCGAACAGGTCGCCGTGGCCGGTGCACTGGACGGGCCGGGCCGTCCCGCGGGCCGTGACCAGCGGGTTGGCGGGGCAGGAGACGAAGGGGCCGTCCGGGCTGGCCGAGCGGGCGATCGAGATCGAATGCCCCCGCTCGGTGCCGCCCTCGGCGACCATGAGGTACCAGCGCTCGCCGACCCGGTACAGGTGCGGCGCCTCGGGGAACATGCCGCCGTCGCCGGACCAGAGCGACCTCTTCTCGCCGAGCACCGCGCCGGTGGCGGTGTCGACGACGACCTGTTCGATGCCGCGGTGCGCGCCGATGTCGGGCCCGGAGAGGACGAGCCCGGAGTAGGTCACGTACGCGGTGCCGTCGTCGCCCCAGGCGAGGTCGGGGTCGATGCCCTCGATGTCGATCACGACGCCGTCGCTCCACGGGCCCGCGGGGTCGGCGGCGGTGAAGAGGCAGGTGCCCCGGCCCGCCGTGTCGGTGACGATGAGGAAGAACACGCCGTCGCGGTGCCGGATCGTCGGCGCCCAGACGCCCAGGTTGGTCGGCGCGTCGGGCACGCCGAGCTGCGCGTCGCGGACCGCGACGTTCCCGATCTGCGTCCAGGTGACCAGGTCGGTCGAGTGGTAGACCGGCACGCCGGGCAGGTACTCGAAGGTCGAGGTGGCCAGGTAGTAGTCGTCGCCGACGCGGACGACGCTCGGGTCCGGGTTGAAGCCAGGGATGAGGGGGTTCGGGAGGCCGGTCACGACAGCTCCACCTCCGCCTCGGCCACGAGATCGGCCAGGCTGGTGCCCACGTGCAGCCGGTAGGCGCCGGGCTCCAGCCGCCAGCCGTCGTCGTAGTGCTCGAAGCGACGGCGCGGAACGCGCACGGTCACCTCGCGGGAGTCCCCGGCGTCGACGCGGACGGGAGCGAAGCCGACGAGCCACATGCGGGGGCGGTCGACCGCGGTATCGGCGCGGGAGGCGTAGACCTGCACCACCTGCTTGCCCGCGCGTCCGCCGGTGTTCGCGACGACGACTCGCACCTCCGCCCCGCCGTCGACGGCCTCGGCCGACAGATCCGAGAGGCCCCAGGTGGTGTAGCCCAGGCCGTGGCCGAACGGATAGGCGGGTGTCGTGCCCGCCTTGAGCCAGGCGCGGTAGCCGACGTGGACGCCCTCGGCGTAGTGCAGCCTGCCCTCGTCGTCGGGCGTGCAGTCGAGGACCGGGACGTCCTCGATCTGGGCAGGCCAGGTGGTCGGCAGGCGGCCGCCGGGCTCCGCGGCGCCGACGAGGACGTCGGCCACGGCGTTGCCGAACTCCTGCCCGCCGAAGTAGCCGAGCAGGACGGCCGCCACGTCGCCGCGCCACGGCAGGAGCACCGGTGAGCCGGAGTTGACCACCACGACGGTACGCGGGTTGGCCTTCGCGACGGCCGCGACGAGGGCGTCCTGGTGCCCGGGGAGGTCGAGGTCGTCGCGGTCGTAGCCTTCGGACTCCACACGGGAGTTCGTGCCCACCACGACGACGGCGACGTCGGCCTCCGCGGCCGCGCGGGCGGCCTCGGCGATGAGCTCGCCCGCGTCCAGCGCGAGCGGCGCGGTGCCGAAGGTGACGCTGATGGCCCCCGCGACGGCGAACTGGGCCGTCTTCAGGTCGAACTCCACGCGGATGGCGACGGGAACGCCCGCGGCGAACCGCACCGGCCGGGTCTCCGACGGCGGGGCGAGCAGCGCGGCGCCGAGGTCGGTGCCCGAGCCGATCTCCGGCTGGTCCTCGAACAGCAGCTCGCCGTCGACGTATACGCGGCCGCGCAGCGACGTGGCGAAGCCGAGCTCGCGCCGCTCCGTGTCCGCGGGGGTGAAGACGGTCTCCAGCACGAGCGTCTCCGCCCGCTCGACGACGCCGTCCTCGCCGCCGAACCACGTCAGCGAGGTGGCGAAGCGATCCTCGGTGAACAGCTCGGTGCGGTCCGCCGCCAGGAACGTGGCGGTCACGCCCCGGCCGCCGGTGCGGGGGTTCGTGAGGCGCTCCGCGTCGAGGGCGCCCACCCCCTCGGAGACGACCGCGCCGAGGCTGTAGGTGACCTCCGCCTCGGGCAGGGCCGCCCGGATGCCGTCGAGCGGGGTGACCACCCTCTCGGGAACGACGGTGGCGCTGCCGCCGCCCTGGGTGCGGGCCTCGACGGCGTTGTGGCCGATCACGGCCACCTTCCCGACCTGAGCCGGGTCGAGCGGGAGGATCCCGTCGTTGGCGAGCAGGACGCTGCCCTCTGCCGCCGCGCGCCGGGCGAAGGCGATGCCGTCGACCTCCTCGACGGGCGCGGGCTCGGCCGCCCCGAGCGCGCCGACCCGCTCGGCGAGCAGGAGGAGGCGCGCCACGTGGCGGTCGATGGCCGCCTCGTCGACCTCCCCGGCGCGCACGGCGGCGACGAGCGCCTCGCCCCACACCCCCGGGCCCGGCATCTCGAGGTCCTGCTCCGCGTTCGCGGCGGCCAGCGAGCGGACGGCGGTCCAGTCGGAGACGACGACGCCGTCCCAGCCCCACTCGGTGCGCAGCGGGTCGCGCAGGAGGTCGTTCTCGCTCATCGTGGTGCCGCCGACCGAGTTGTAGGCGCTCATGAGGGACCACGCCCCCGCCTCGACGGCGCGCTCGAACGGCGCGAGGTAGACCTCGCGCAGGGTCCGGTCGTCGACCACGACGTCCGCGGTGAACCGGTCGGTCTCGAAGTCGTTGGCCACGTAGTGCTTCGGCGTGGCGGCCACCCCACCCTCCTGGAGGCCGCGCACGTAGCCGGCGGCCAGGTCGCCGGTGAGGACGGGATCCTCGCTGAAGCACTCGAAGTGCCGCCCGCCCAGCGGCGAGCGGTGGATGTTGATCGTCGGGCCGAGCACCCAGTCGACGCCCTTGCGGCGGGCCTCGCTCGCCGCGGCGCCGCCGTACTCGCGGGCCAGCTCGACGTCCCACGCCGAGGCGAGCGCGGTCGCCGACGGCAGGTTCAGCGACGGCGACCGCTCGTCCCACACCGGCCCGCGGACGCCGGAGGGGCCGTCGGAGAGGACCATCTTGCGCAGCCCGATCTCCGGCACCTCGACCGTGCTCCAGAAGTCCTCGCCGGTGATCACCCGGACCTTCGTCTCGAGGTCGAGGGCGGCGACGAGGGCGTCGATGGCAGTCATGATGTCTTTTCTCCTTGTGATTCGGCGTGGTGGTCCGGGTGGGGGGTTCAACTCCCCGCGGCCCGACGGCTGCGGTCGGGACCATGACGACGACAGTCGGGCCGCGGGGATGTCTGGTGCCTACTCCTCCTGCTGCGCGAGCAGCTTCAGGCGTTCCGCGCGGCGTCTCTCCTGCCGGTCGGGATCGGGGACCGGCGCGGCCATGAAGAGACGCTGCGTGTACGGGTGCTCGGGGTGCTTCGTCACCTGGTTCGCCTCGCCCTTCTCGACGATCTCCCCGCGGTACAGCACGGCGACCCGATGGCTGACGTGCCGGACGACGGCGAGGTCGTGCGTGACGAACAGGTACGCCACCCCGGTGGCCTCCTGAATCTCGACGAAGAGGTCGAGCACGCGGGCCTGCGTCGACAGGTCGAGCGCCAGCGCCCGCGCGATGGCGATGCGCTGCCGCTGCCCGCCGGAGAACTCCTTGGGCAGCCTGCCCGCCGCGTCGGCCGGGAGGCGCACCCCGTCCAGCAGCTCCTTCACCCGCGCCCGCGCCGCCTTCCCCTCGACGCCGTTGGCGGTCAGGGGCTCGGCGAGGATCTGCTCGATCGTCATCGACGGGTTGAGCGAGGAGTAGGGGTCCTGGAAGACGACCTGGATGTCGCGCGCCACCCCGCGGCGTTCGCGCCGCGAGAGGTGCGAGATGTCCCGGCCCGCGAAGGCGATGGAGCCCCCGCTGACCGGGGCGAGGCCGAGCACGGCGCGCCCGAGCGTGGTCTTGCCGGAGCCGGACTCGCCGACGAGGCCGACCGTCTCCCCCGGCAGGATGTCGAGGGACACGGACTTCAGGGCGTGGAAGGGGCGCCGGCCCCGGCCGCCCGGATAGATGACGTCGAGGTCTCTGACCTCGAGGAGCGGTGCGGTCATGCCTCGCCTCCCTGCGTGAGCGGTGGCCGGACGGGTCCGTCCTCGTCGAGCATCGCGTCGAGGAGGGACTGGGTGTAGGCGTGCTGCGGGTCGGCGAAGATCGCCCGCACCGGCCCGGTCTCGACGATCCGGCCGTCCTTCATGACCGAGACCCGGTCGCACAGGTCCGCGACGACGCCGAAGTTGTGCGTCACCAGCAGCACGGCCATCTGGAACTCGCTCTGGAGATCCCGGATGAGGTCGAGGACCTCCGCCTGGATCGTGACGTCGAGGGCCGTGGTCGGCTCGTCGGCGATGAGCAGGTCCGGGTCGCTCGAGACGGCCCCGGCGATGAGCACGCGCTGCGCCATGCCGCCGGAGACCTGGTGCGGGTACGCGTTGAACGTCCGCTCCGGGTCGGGGATCCCGACGCGCGCGAGGAGGTCGAGCGCCCGCCTCCGCGCGTCCTGCTTCGTCATGCCGAGCGTGCGGCGCAGCGGCTCGGTGAGCTGGCTGCCGATGGTGAACATCGGATCCAGGTTGCTCATCGGCTCCTGCGGGATGTAGGCCACCTTCTTGCCGCGGACGGCGGAATGCGCCTTCGCGGTGCCGGACGTCAGGTCGACGCCCTCGAACACGATGGAGCCCGAGACCACCCGGCCGCCGGTCGGCAGCAGGCCGAGCACGGCGAAGGAGGTCTGGGACTTGCCGGACCCGGACTCGCCGATGAGGCCGTGCACCTCGCCGCGGCGAATGGTCAGGTCGACGCCGTGGACGACCTGGACGAGGCCGCCGTCGGGCTGGTCGTAGCCGACCCGCAGGTCGGAGACCTCGAGCAGCACCTCGCCCTGCCGGGCGGCCGCGCGCTCGTCGTCCCCGTGCGAGATCGCGGCGACGGCCTCGGGAGCCGATACCGCGGCGGCCGCCTTGCCCTTCCGAGGCTTCCGCACCCGGGCGACGGCGCGCTCCAGCTCGTCGCGCATGACGTTGGCCAGGAGGGTCAGGGCGACGGTCGCGAGGCCGATGGCGAGCGCGGGCCACAGCATGTTGACGGGCCTGCGGTACATCGAGTCGAAGGCGTCCTTCAGCATCGAGCCCCAGGTCGGCGTCTGGGCGTCACCGATCCCGAGGAACTCCAGGCCGGACTGGATGGCGATGGCGATGCCGAGCACCATCGCGGCCTGGATGATGATCGGCGCGCGCACCACGCCGAGGATGTGCCGGGCGATGATGCGCGTGTCGGAGAGGCCCGCGACGCGGGCGGCGTCGACGTAGAGCTCCTCGCGCACCGAGCTCACGGAGGCGTAGACCAACCGGTAGAAGGCGGGGCTCATCAGCGCGCCGAAGATCACCATCGCCCACCAGACCGAGGGGCCGACGACGGCGCGGGCGGCCAGCAGGACGATGATGCCGGGCAGGGCCATCGTGAGCGACGTGATCCAGCTGAAGACGCCGTCGAGCCACCCCTTGTAGTAACCCGCGTAGAGGCCGGCGACGACGCCGATGATCGCCGCGACGATCAAGGCGACGAGCGCGGCCCCGACGGAGACCTGGGTGGCGACGAGCAGGCGCGACCAGATGTCTCGGCCGGCGTTGTCCCTGCCGAGGAGCGAGCCGTCGCCGGGCTCCGCGAGGATCAGGTAGGCGTCGGCCTGGTTGGCGTCGAACGGCGCGAGCCAGCCGCCGAAGACGGCCGCGAAGCCCATCAGCGCCAGCACGAGCACGGCCACGAGGCCGACGGGGTTGCGGAGGATGCGGCGCACCAGGCCGGTCTTGCGCGGCGTCTGGGCGACGGGGATCGGTGCGATGGTCTCTGCGGTCATGCGAGCCTCACCTTCGGGTTGAGGAGCCCCTGCGCGATGTCGATGATCAGGTTGACGAGGATCACGATGAGGGCGGTGGCGACGACGAGCCCCATGACGATGGGGATGTCGCCCTGCGTCGTCGCCCCGACGGCGAGCTGTCCGAGCCCGGGCATCTGGAAGACCTGCTCGACGATGACGGCGCCGCCCAGCATGCCGATGAACTGCACGTTCAGGACGGCGAGCGCGGGGCCGATCGAGTTGCGCAGGACGTGCGTGAAGACGACGCTGCGCGTGCCAAGGCCGCGCGACCGCAGGGTCCGGACGTAGTCGCGCTGGAGGGCGTCGACGACGGAGCCGCGGATCTGCTGCGTCACCGCGGACGCGCCGCCGATGGCCAGCGCGATCACCGGCAGGGTCACCGAGCGCGCCCATCCGAGGACGTCGTCGGCGAAGCTCGTGTACCCGGTGGCGTTGAACCAGCCGAGGTTGATGGCGAACACCAGCACCAGGCCGACGGCGATGAGGAACCCGGGAACGGCCATGCCGAGGACGGTGAGGAACTGGATGGTGCGGTCTACCCAGCCGCCGGCGAGCGCGGCGAGGACGCCGAGGACGACGGCCACGACGGCAGTGATGATGGTCGCCCCGATGACGAGCGAGAGGGTCACCATGAGCCGGTTGGTGACGCCGTCGATGACGAGCTGACCCGAGAACCAGGAGCGACCGAGGTCTCCCGTCAGGGCGCCGGAGAGCCAGCTGACGTATTGCTCCCAGATGGGGCGGTCGAGCCCGAGCTCCGCCGCCTTCGCCGCCACCTGCTCATGCGTGGCGGTCTGTCCGAGGATGCGGCGCGCGATGTCGCCGCTGCCGAGGTACAGCAGCAGGAAGGCCAGGGTGGTGATGGCGAACACCAGCACCACTCCTGACAGCAGCCTGCGGCCGAGAAAGCCGAACATCAGACGCGTCCGGGATCAGGCGGGGACGATGTCGTAGATGTTCGGCAGCGTGTTCGTCGGCAGCATGGTCACCGACGTGTTCTTGTCCGTGGCCACGACGCCCTCGACGCGGTAGAACGGCGCGAACCACGCCTGCTCGACGATGTAGGCGTTCAACTCCTTGATGATCGCGTCGCGGCGCGCGTCGTCGGCCGTGCGGTACTCGTCCAGCATCGCGGCGACCTTCTCGTCGGCGTAGCGGAACGGGTTGAAGACGGCGTCCTCGGAGATCATGAACTGGGTCAGCTGCCAGTCCGGGTTCTGCTCGAGGGCCATGAAGCAGGCGGACCACTTGGGCGCCAGCAGGTCGGCGATGAAGTTGGCGCCGGGGTCCTCGTGGGTGACCGTGATCCCGATCTCGCCGAGCGCCTGCGTGATGAGGGCGTACACCGTGGTGCCGAGGACCGGGGAGCTGGGCATCGTGATGCTGAAGCCCTTCTCGAATCCCGCCTCGGCCATGAGCGCCTTCGCCTTGGCCACGTCGTAGGGGAAGCGCTCGTCGAGGGCGTCGTCGTAGGCGGCCGACGTGGTGGGGAACACCTGGGCCGTCACGGTGCCGTAGCCGAGCGCCACGGCCTGGAGCAGCGCGGGCCGATCGATCGCGTGGTTGATCGCCTGGCGGACCCGGACGTCGCCGAGCTCCGGAACCTGCGTGCCCGCGCGGTCGAGCAGCAGGAGGCCCTGGAAGTCGAGCTCGTTCTTGTTGAGCGTCCAACCGGCCGCCTCCGCCTGTTCGAAGGTGTCGGCGACGGCGAGCTTCGCGTAGTTGATCTCGCCCGCGCGCAGCGCGTTGAGCATCGCCGTCGGCTCCTGGAAGACGCGCATCACGATCTTGTCGTAGTGCTGCACGTCGGGGTTCCAGTACCCGTCGCGGCGGAGGAAGGTGTAGCTCGTCTCCGTGACCGTCGCGCCGACGTCGAGCGTGTAGGGGCCGGAGCCGACCGGGTTCGTGGGGAGATCCGCGTTCTCCACCGCGGCGGGGCTCATGACCAGGCCCGCGGTGCGGGTGAGGTAGTTGAGGAAGGCGGGGTCGGCCGCGGTGAAGGTCACGACGACGGTGGTCGCGTCGGGGGCCTCGATGGTGTCGACGTTGCGCATGTAGCCCGCGTCGGGGCCGCTGCCCTCCTTGAACCTGTTCATGCTGAGCGCGACCGCCGTGGCGTCGAGCTTCTCACCGTCGGAGAACGTGACGCCCTCGCGGATGGTGAGGGTCAGGGTTGTCTGGCTGTCGTCGTAGCTCCACTCGGTGGCGAGGTAGGGGTCGATGGTTCCCTCGGGGGTGGCGAGCAGCAGCGTGTCGTAGACGGCCTGGTAGAACGGCAGCCGGTTGCCCCACTCCGCGACCGACGGGTCGAAGGACATCGGGGCCGAGATCAGCCCCATGACGAGCTGGCCGCCCTTCCCGCCACCGCCGCCACCCGTGCCGCCCGTGTCGCCGTTGCCTGTGTCACCCCCGCCCGAGCAGGCGACGAGGCCGATGCTGCTCCCGCCGATGGCCAGCGCGGTCAGCCTGAGGAAATCCCTTCGGATCATCTTTGGTCCCTTCAACTGTGGCGAGCTCCCATGCCCAGCCAAGTGATGACGACAGTAACATCAATTCCGACCATGCGCTAGGTTTTCACATGCGAGAATCTCCCGAACGTTCACCGCAGAGCCTCAAAGGAGGTCCGAGATGCTGCCATTCGCACCGCTGATCACGGCGGACGAGGCCGAGGGACCGCGCGGCAAGTACCGCAAGACCGTTCAGACGCGCGCCCGCATCCTGGACGCCGCCCTCGCCGTCTTCGGCGAGCAGGGCTTCGAGGCCGGCTCGCTGCGAGAGGTCGCGAAGGTGGCCGGGATCAGCCAGGCGGGCCTGCTGCATCACTACCCCAGCAAGGTCGCCCTGCTCTCCGCGGTGCTCGAGCGCCGCGACATCCAGGCGGCGAGCGGCACCCTCACCCACGGTGGCGGCGTCCGGCGCCTGGCGGGGATCATCGACTTCGCGCGCGCCAACTCGGCCGAACCCTTCGAGATCGACCTCTTCGCCGTCCTCTCCGCCGAGGCGACCCGGCCGGAGCACCCCGCCAACGCGTACATGCGCCGTCGATACGCATGGGCATTGGGCGAGCTGGGCCGGACCCTGGACGACCTGGCAGCCCAGGGACATCTACGCCCCGGGGTGGATCCGACGGAGACGGCGAGCCAGCTCGTCGCCCTGTGGGACGGCCTCCAGATCCAGTGGCTGCTCGGCGTCGGCGACGTGGACATCGCCGACAGGCTGACCCGGTTCATCGACCTGCACCTCGTGCGCCCCCTGGCCGAGCTCTGCGCCGAGTCCGGCCCGGAGACCCCCGGAGAGGGCCGGTAGACGGGGCCCCCGTCCGAGATCTTCCGGTTAGCTCGACTGGCGTCGCCGAACGGCGCTTTCCCTAGTGGCCGTCGCGCGCCTTCAGGCCCGACAGACCACTAGACTGGACTGGTTCGGACGGAGTGGCAGTGGAGGAGAGTTTGTGGCCACCATCGGAGATGTGGCGCGTGTGGCAGGCGTCTCCCGGAGCACGGTCTCGTCCGTCCTCACCGGACGGAAGTACGTCTCGCCGCCCACCCGCTCGCGCATCGAGGACGCCATCGCCACGCTGAACTTCACGGTCAACTCGCGCGCGCGGGCACTGGCGACGTCGCGCACGATGACCCTCGGCCTCGTCGTCAACCCCAGCGACACGCACCACGTCTCGACGGCGGCCCTCTACCTCGTCTCCCTCGCCGAACGGGCCCGCAGCAAGGGATACCTCCTCACGATCTTCGCCGGCGACGACGGCGTCCGCGAGATCCAGGACGCGCACGCGAGCAAGGTCGTCGACGGGTTCCTCATCATGGAGGTCCGCGAGGACGACGCCCGGCTCGCGCTGGTCAAGGCCGAGCGGATACCGGCCGTGGCGATCGGCATGCCCTCGGACACCCGCGACCTCGACGCCGTGGACTTCGACTTCTCCGGCGCGGGCCGCCTCGCCGTGGAGCGCCTGCACGCGCAGGGCGCCACCCGGGTGGCGTTCGTGTGCTGGCCCGCCGAGCTCTATCGCCTGGAGGCCACCTACGCGTTTCGGGCGCGCGAGGCCGTGGAGACCCTCGCGGCGGAACTCGGCATGGCGCTGGAGACGTTCGAGTGCGCCTCCGAGCCGCGGGAGATGCAGCGGCTACTCACATCCATCCTCGACGACGACTCCTACAACGGCCTCGTCTTCCACAACGACGCAGCCGCGCCGATCCTCGCCGAGCTCCTGGCGCGGAGCCCCCGCCCCGGCCTCCCGGTCACGGGCCTGTGCCCCGCCCGCGTCTCCTACGATCACTGGCTGCCGTTCGAGACCATCGACACCCGCGCCCTGGAGTCCACCTGGGCCGCGGTCGACCTGCTGGTGGACCGGCTTCGCAAGGGTGGGAAGCCGGGCACGCGCCTCCTCCTCGAGCCCGTCATCGTCGGCCCGCACCCGAGCGGGCGCGAGGTCAGATAGGCAGGTCTGCGCCCTCGCGCAGGAAGACGGGGATCCGCTCCAACGGCGCGTCCACGTCGATCCGTCGGCCGCCGTCGAACGCCTCGCCGGTCCACGCGCTGCGCCACGAGACCCCCGCGGGCAGGTACACCGAGCGCGACCTCGACCCCAGCTCGAGCACCGGCGCCACGAGGACGTCCGGGCCGAACATCATCTGGTCGTCGACGTCCCAGGCGGCCTCGTCGTCGGGGAAGTCGACGAACAGCGGCCGCATCGGCGGGAGCCCCTCGGTGGAGGCCAGCGACATCTGCTCGTGCAGGTACGGGCGGATCCGCTCGCGCAGGAGGACGACCGACCTGATGATCTCGTAGGCCTCCTCGCCGTAGGACCAGATCTCGTTGGGCCCGCCGCTGGCATCCCACCCGATGTCCGGGCGAGGCTCCCGGTAGCCGTGGAGGCGGAACAGCGGGCAGAACGCGCCGTACTGGAACCAGCGGATCATCAGCTCGCGGTAGTCGGCGTCCTCGACGTTCCCGCCGTGGAACCCGCCGATGTCGGTGGTCCACCACGGGATTCCGGCCATCGCGATCGACAACCCCGCCCGCACCTGGCGGCGCAGGGCGTCCCACGTGGCCGGGATGTCGCCGGACCACACCGCCGCGGAATACTTCTGCTGCCCCGCCCACGCCGAGCGGCAGAGCAGGACGGTCTGCTCGCCCTCGGCGGCCATGGCCTCGCCGAAGAGCCGGGCGTTGTCCCGCGGGTAGATGCACCCCACTTGCCCGCCGGGGCCGGTGTAGTAGCGGAGGTTCTTGTGGTCGCCGGGGTTGATCTCCGGCTCGCAGGCGTCGAGCCACCAGACCCGCACGCCGAGGTCGAAGTAGTTCTTCTTGACGGTCTGCCAGATGAACTCCCTCGTCTCGGGGTTCGTGGGGTCGTAGAAGGCGATCGGCATGGGCACCTTCATGCCCTTGTCCTGGATGCTCGCCACGAACTCCTGCCCCTGGTCGGTGCCGACGAGGAGCCCCCGCTCGTGCAACTGCGGGTAGTTCTCGGAGAGCGCGGACACCGTCGGCCAGACCGACACCATGAGCTTGACGTCGGCCTCCGCCAGCTCCGCCATCATGGACTCCGTATCCGGGTACTCGGCCGGGTCGAGCCTGAAGTCGCCCATGGCCGTCCAGTGGAAGAAGTCCGTGACGATCACCGACAGCGGGATCTCGCGGCGACGGTACTCGCGCACCACCTCCATGAGCTCCGCCTGGTCCTTGTACCGGAGCTTGGACTGCCAGAACCCGGAGGCCCACTCGGGCAGCTCCGGGGCGTGGCCCGTCGCGTCGGCGTAGCGGCCGAGGATCTGCGCAGGCGTGCCCGCCGTGATCCAGTAGTCGATGGCCTGGGCCTGGTCGGCGGTCCACCTCGTGAAGTTCGTCGCGAACTCCACCTTGCCGATGGCGGGGTTGTTCCATAGGAAACCGTAGCCGCGGCTGGAGACCGCGAACGGGATGGACACCTCCGCGTTGCGCTGCACGAGATCCAGGGAGAGCCCCTTGTGGTCCAGGTACCCGTGGGTGCGCTGGCCCATGCCGTAGATGCGCTCGCCGTCGTAGGCGGCGAACTGCTGGTGAATCTCGGACGAACCTGCGAGGTTGCCGAAGTAGACGCGGGCTCCGGGCCACCAGAAGTGCTCCCGGCTCTCGGCCAGCAGCTCCTCCCCCGTCGCGGTGTCGAGGAACCGGATGAGGGCCACGGCCTTGGTGCCCGCGTCGACCTCCGGCACCCGCGCCACCACGGTGATCCGGCCGTTGACGAGACGCGCCTCCGCGTCCGGGTCGAGGATGGTCACCTCGGGCGCCTCGCCACCGGGCGGGGTCGTGAGGGCCCCCTCGTCCAGGACCGGCTCGCGATACTCCCACGCGCGGACGCGCACGGAGTCCCGCCCCCACGCCTGGATCCGCACCGTCTCGTGGCGTTGGCGTACGAACAGGACGCCGTCCTGCTCAGAGAAAACCGACACTTTCTTGTCTCCTTGCTGGCTGTTGATTGGCGGGTGCGCGGGCAGGCGGTGCCCACCCGCGCAACCTCTGTTTCTACTTGACCGCGCCCGCCCCGATGCCGGCCGAGATGTATCGCTGGGCGAGCACGAGGAGCATGATTGCGGGGATGGACGCCATGACGGCGGTCGCCATCACCAGGCCCCAGTTCTGCACGTAGCCACCGAGGTACGTGTAGAGGCTGAGGGTGACGGGACGAACCTCGGGCGTGGTGGTGAGCGTCAGCGCGAACAGGAAGTCTCCCCATGCGTACAGGAAGGAGAACAGCCCCGCGGTGACGATGGTGTTCCGCACGATCGGAACGACGATCTTGACGAACGTCCGCAACGGGCTGGCGCCGTCGACCTCCGCGGCCTCGATGATCGACGGCGGGATGGCCATGATGGCCGGCCGCAGCAGCAGCATCGCGAACGGGATGCCGAGGCTGGCGTCCGCGAGGATCAGGCCGGGGATCGAGTTCAGGAGGCCCAGGTTGGAGTACGCCCCGTAGAGCGCGTTCGCCACGACGATGCCGGGGATCATCTGGGTGAGGAGGATGACGAGGAGGAACGCCGACGCCCCCGGGATCCGGTAGCGCGCCAGCGCGTAGGCCCCGGGCACCGCGACGGCCAGGGAGAGCACCGTCGCCCCCACCGCCACGAGGATGGACGTCAACAGGTGCGACCACTGGTCCTGGAACGCGCGGACGTAGCTGTCGAAGGACGGGTTCACCGGGAAGAAGTCGGCGCCGGCCGCGGAGGCCCCCGTCTGCAGGGACACGTTGAGCATCCAGTAGATCGGGAACAGGAAGATGACGAGCAGCACGATCCCGAACGCCGTCCTGCTGTAGGCCTTGAGCCGCTTGCGACGGATGAGGGCGCTGTCGCGGTTCTGCGCGACGGGCATGGCGATGGCGGAGTTACTCATCGACGGCCTTTCGGTTGGCCCGCAGGTAGATGAAGGCGAACACCAGCGAGATGGCAATGAGGATGTTGCTGACCGCGGCGCCGCGGCCGAAGTCGAAGATCACGAAGGACAGTTGGTAGGTCTGGGTGGCCAGCGTCTGGGTGGCGTTGGCCGGGCCGCCGCCGGTGAGGCCGAGGATGACGTCCAGCACCTTCAGCGTGTAGACGACGCCGAGCACGAGGACGACGTTGACCACCGGCTTCAGGAGCGGGAACGTGATCGTCCAGAAGCGCTTGAAGCCGGTCACGCCGTCGAGCGCCGCCGCCTCGTAGAGCTCCTCCGGGATGTCCTGCAGACCGCCGTAGAGGATGAGCGCGTTGAACGGGATCCCGATCCAGATGTTCACGAGGATCACGGAGATCAACGCGAGCGAGGTGTTGGTGAGCCAGCCCGGCTTCGTGTCGACGAGGCTGAGGGCGCTCAGGAACTGGTTGAGGACGCCGCTGTCCTTGTCGAGGATCCACCGCCAGATCGTCGACGAGACGATCATCGGGATGAGCCAGGGCAGCAGGAGCAACGACCTGAGCGTGCTCGACAGCGGGAACTTCTTGGTGAAGTAGATGGCCAGCATCATGCCGATGACGAACTGGCCGAGGATGGAGGCGACGGTGAAGATGAAGGTGTTCCTCAGCGCCTGGGCGAACACGGGGTCGGCGAGCACGGCGGCGTAGTTCGCCATCCCCACCCAGGGCGCCTCCCCGGTGAAGAAGGTGGCGGCCGTGAACTCCTGGAAGCTCATCGTCAGGTTGCGGACGATGGGGTAGCCGTAGAAGAGGACGATGTAGATCGCTGCGGGCGCCAGGAACGCCAGCGCGACGAGCAGATTCTTGGTGCGGGTCCGGGTCATGGTTTCCTCCAAGGATGTGCGTGGTGCGGCTGCTCACGAGCGGCCGCACCACGCGCGACCTCGTTACTTACCGACGACCTGGTCGAGGGCCTGCTGAGGCGTCTGCCCGCCGACGAGCGCGAGCTGCATGGCCTCGTAGATCTTCGTCGCCGCCGTCGGCCAGTCGGCGCCGAGGATGCCGGTGCGCGCCCGGGCGCTCTTGACGACGGTGGTGTAGGACTCCATGGCCGGGTTCTGCTTCACGAACTCGTCCATCACCGACAGCTTGGTCGGGACCGTGTCGCGCTTCAGCGCCAGCTCCAGCTGCATCTCGTCGGTGTTGAGGCAGGCGACGAGCTTGCCCGCGGCCTCCGCCTTCGCGGCGTCCTTGTTGACCGGGACGGTCCACGTCTCGCCGCCCAGCGGCGAGATGGCGTCCTCGCCCGCCTTCGGCGTCGGGATCGGGGCGACGGCCCAGTTCAGTCCCTCGACACCGTTCAGCAGCGGGTGCTGCCAGGGGCCGTTGATCATCATGGCGGCGTTGCCGTTCATGAACTGGTCGTTCACGTCGCCCTGGGTCCAGTTCACCACGGACTCGGAGACGGACCCGTCGTGGACGAGGTCGACCCACAGCTGGATGGCCTCGGCCATCTGCGGCGTGTTGAGGTTGTCCTCGTTCACGCCGTTGGACCACATGAACGGCAGGAACTGCCAGGTGCCCTCGTAGTTGGCCGGGGCCGAGAAGGCCAGGCCGTACTGCGAGCCCTCGGTGAGTGTGGCCGCGGCGGCCTTCAGCTCGTCCCAGGTGGTGGGGACCGCGACGCCGGCCTTCTCCAGGACGTCCACGTTGTAGTAGAGCGCGATGCTGTTGGTGATGGGCTGCAGGCCGTAGAGCTTGCCGTCGTAGGTGGAGGCGTCGACGACGCCCTGGACCATGCCGTCGGCGCTCAGGCCGAGGTCGGCGAGCGGGGTGAGCGCGCCGGTGGCCGCGATCTGCGCCATGTCCGGGTTGTCCAGCATCAGGACGTCGGGGAGGGTCTTCGAGGAGCTCATCTGGAGCACCTTCGCGATGAGGTCCGAGCCGGGGATCGACTCGCGCTCGATCTTGACGCCGATCTCGGCGCCGCACTTCTCCAGCGCCTCCTGGTACGTGGTCTTGTCCGGCTCGTTGTTGTAGTAGTCGACCACGCGCAACGAGGTGGCGGCGCCGCCGGTCTCGTTGCCGGTGCCGTTCCCGTTGCCGCTCGGGCCGCCGCAGGCGGTGAGGCTCAGGGCGAGCAGGCCGACGGCGGGGATTGCGGTGAGACGCATCTTTGCTTTTCTCATGGCTTCCTCTCTTTTCCTTCCCCGTTTCTCGGGGAGGTCGTTGGTTGTGACGCGCGCGGGTGCGCCGTCAGAGCGAGATCCCGGCGAGCGCCCCGTCGCGGGCGAAGACCGGGATCGTGTCCAGGGGTGCCTCGATGTCGACGGTGGCGCCACCCTGGTGCACCGCGCCGCTGTGGAGGTCGCGCCAGGTGGCACCCGCCGGCAGGTAGACCCGCCGGGAGAGGGCCCCGCCGTGGACGATGGGCGCGACGAGAAGGTGGGATCCGAGCAGGAACTGGTCCGAGACGTCCCAGGCCGCCTCGTCGTCGGGGAACTCGTAGAACAGCGTGCGCATCACGGGACCTCCGTCGTCGCGGACCGCGTCCATGGTCTCGCGCAGGTAGGGCCGCAGGGCCTCCCGGACGCGGATGTACTTCTCGAAGATCGCCTGGATCTCGGGCCCGAAGCTCCACACCTCATTCTCCGCGCCGCTCCGGCAGCGCTCGACGCCGTCCTCGCCGATCACCGTCTCCCACGGCTCCCGGTAGCCGTGCATGCGCATGACCGGGCAGAAGGCGCCGAACTGGAACCAGCGCACGAGCAGCTCGCGGAACCCGTCGTCGTGGATGTTGCCGCCGTAGAAGCCGCCGATGTCGGTGGTGTACCACGGGATGCCCGCCACCCCCATGTGCAGGCCGGCGACGAGCTGCCTGCGCAGGTCCGTCCACGTCGAGTGGATGTCCCCGGACCAGGAGAGGACGCCGAACCGCTGGCTGCCGGACCAGGCGCAGCGCAGGAGGTTGACGACGTCGTCCTGACCCGCCCCCTTCTGGCCCTCGTAGAAGGCCCGGGCGTAGGCCTGCGGGTAGATGTTGCCGACCTCGAGGACCGTCCCCTGGTGGTAGCGGTAGTTGTCGTAGTCGTAGACGGCGTACTCGGGCTCGGCCTCGTCCAGCCAGAACACCTTGACGCCGAGGTCGTGGTAGTTCCTGCGGCAGAGGTCCCAGATGTAGTCGCGCGCCGCCGGGTTGGTCCAGTCGGCGAACACGCTGCGGCCCTGGAAGGCCATCTGCACGTCCATGCCGCGCTCGGTCTTCACCGTGAGGTTGCGCGCCTTCAGCTGCTCGAAGTTCTCGGACTCGTGCGAGATCTGCGGCCAGACGCTCACCATCAGCTCGATGCCCAGGTCCCGCAGCTCGTCGACCATGGCCTGCGGGTTGGGCCAGAACTCCGGGTCGAAGCGGAAGTCGCCCATCTTGGGCCAGTGGAAGAAGTCCGCGACGATCACGCCGATGGGGATGCCGCGGCGGTGGTGCTCGCGCGCGACCTCGAGCAGCTGCTCCTGATTCCAGTACCGCAGCTTGCACTGCCAGTAGCCCAGCCCGTAGTCCGGCATGGTGGGCGTGTGCCCGGTGGCGTCGGCGTAGGCGCCGGCGATCTCCGCCGGCGTGTCGCCCGCCGTGATCCAGTAGTCCAGCTGGCGCGTGGAGTCGGCGACCCACACCGTCTTGTTGGTGGCGAAGGTGGCCGTGCCGATCGCGGGGTTGTGCCAGAGGAACCCGTAGCCCGCGCTGGAGAGCACGAAGGGCACCGACGCCTGCGAGTTGCGGTGCGCGAGCTCGAGGGAGCTGCCCTTCAGGTCGAAGGTCTCCTGCTGGTATTGGCCCATGCCGTACAGGCGCTCGCCGGGCGTGGACGAGAAGGTCGTCGTCAGGCGGAAGTTCCGGCCGGCCTGCGGGACGAAGTGGCGCGCCCGACGCTGCAGCGAGCCGCCGTGGCTCTCCTCCCTCAGGAGGACGCGCCCGTTCTGGTTGCGGTACTCCAGGCGACAGCGGTGGACGACGTACTCCAGCGACTCGACGTACTCCGTCTCCGCCGTCAGCACGGCGGTGATCCGGCCGTTGGTGACCGTGGCGACGTCGGTGACGACGGAGTCGCCTGCCCCGAGCCTCTCCCCCTCCTGCGCGGATCCCAGCTCGACGCTCACCTCGACCGCCGAGCGCCTCGGGGGCAACAGGGAGAAGTCCGAGTCCTCGATGTCCCCCATGACCATCGAGCGGGTCCGGAGGCTGTTGTCCCCCCACGCCTGGACGGAGAGCGTCTCGCCGTCTCCGCGCCAGACGACCCCGTCCTCGCGGACCTCAAATGGGCTGACCATACGTGTTCCTTTCGAATCGACCATGACCCGACGGTTCGTAGCGAACCGGTTCGCTGGCGAGCATAGGCGACCGCCGAGAGCCCTGTCAATATGTTTTACACAGCAACCAAATAACGATTTGGTCACGATCGCGCCCCGCCGCTCGACAACTCCCCCGGGAGGCCACAACACTGGTCCCGGACAGAGCGAACCGGTTCGCTAGCCGAAGCCTTCCCATCGACGAGGAGATCCCATGACGGCCACGAATCCCGAGGCGCCGCCGCTCCGCGTCGCCGTCATCGGCTACTCGTTCATGGGCAGGATCCACACGC